>Ga0209249_1004059_pt1 | contig 9935 bp, 8 predicted proteins | sample SaaInlV_200m_DNA_4_FD_184653 | JGI IMG/M metagenome (GOLD analysis project Ga0209249, IMG submission 184653) | Marine microbial communities from expanding oxygen minimum zones in the Saanich Inlet - SI037_S3LV_200m_DNA (SPAdes) (version 2) | ecosystem: Environmental > Aquatic > Marine > Intertidal... | reverse complement strand
TAATCGTGCATAAAGCGAACGTTCTCTACGTTGCGCAGAATGCCACCTTCACCACGCACCGCTTCCGATATAAGAAAAGGTGGAACGCCGGGTACTCTCAGTGCAGTGGGATGGAACTGAAAAAACTCCATATCCATAATCTCAGCACCGGCCCTATATGCAAGCGCCACTCCATCACCGGTGGCTATCTCGGAATTTGTGTTGAGTTTGAAAAGACGCCCGGCTCCTCCTGTGGCCAGAATCAGAAAGCGGCATTCGATTTCTTCAATCGAACCGCTACGGCTCTCAAACGCCTTTACCCCTTTTACCATGCCATTTTCAACGATAATCTCGGTGGCCAGGAAGTTCTCAAGCACGGTTATGCCATCCTGCCGCACTTTTGCAGTAAGCGTCTGCTCTATCTGCCCACCCGTTGCATCTCCACCGGCATGAAGTATGCGGGGAACGCTGTGCGCCGCCTCTTTGGTCAGCGCAATCTCGCCATCAACCGTATCGAAGGAAACGCCTATGCGAATAAGATCGGCAATGCGGTCTGCAGCCTCTTCGGTTAGAATGGACACCGCTCCCTCATCGCACAATCCCGCACCGGCAGCAATGGTATCATTAAAATGCATTCCGGGAGTATCGAGACGACCTATGGCTGCAGCAATCCCACCCTGTGCATACTTGGTGTTGCATTCATCAATATTGCCCTTGGTGAGAATGAGCACACTGCCCTGCTCACGGGCCAGCAGCGAAAGGTACAGCCCGGCAATACCGCTTCCTATGATTATGTAATCGTAGCTTTTCTTCATCTTATCGATTAGACGACCGCCAGCATTCTGTCCAGCGATCGTTTTGCCTTTATGCGTATATCCTCGGGCACAGTAACCACGTTGCGCTTAAGTTCCATGGTCTTGACCACGCTGTTGATAGTAGTTTTCTTCATGTTGGGACATATCAGGCTGGGCGATAGCACATAAAACGTTTTGTTTGGATTATCCTTTTTCATGCGGTACATAAGTTCCTGCTCGGTACCAATGATAAACGTATCGTTGCTGCTCTCTTTTACATGTCGTATCATCTGCGAAGTAGACAGCACCGCATCAGCCAGAGCCACAACCTCCGGCCTGCACTCGGGATGAACCACCAATTCAGCATCCGGATAGTTTTTGCGTGCCTGTGCTACCTGCCCAGGTGTAACACGATCATGCGGCGGGCAGCAGCCCGGATAGAGTATAACGTTCTTATCCGTCTTGGTAGATACGTAATGCGCCAGGTTCTTATCGGGCACAAAAAGTATGTCCTTATCAGGAATAGACTCAGTCAGTTTTACAGCGTTTGCTGAGGTACAGCAGTAATCGGATTCGGACTTGACCTCGGCTGTAGAGTTGATGTAACAGACAACGGTGGCGTTGGGATATTTGGCCTTCCACTCCCTGAGCTGAGCACCTGTCATCATGTCGGCCATAGGGCATCCGGCATCTCCCTCTGAGAGCAGCACTGTCTTTTGCGGGTTCAGTATTGCGGCGCTTTCGGCCATAAAATGCACACCACAGAAAACGATAACCTCAGCTTCAACCTCGGTGCACTTGCGCGCCAACTCCAGCGAATCGCCCACAAAATCAGCGATGTCCTGCACCTCAGGACGCTGATAATTATGCGCCACTACAACTGCGTTTAATTCTTTTTTTAACTGTTCAATTCGTTGCTTGATATCGCTCACTTTTTTCAATCCTTGTCTAGCTTCAAGTTAGATTTCATAAACTATACCACAATTATCAAACCAAAGTGCCCTGTAGTGACCACGGACTCGTTTTGGTAATTTTTATCTCAACCGTCTGGCCCAACAGATTACGACTGTCGTCAAAAAAGACCAGCTTGTCTGTGGCGGTGCGCCCGTACCACCTGCCCTTCTTGTTGCCCTCCACCAGTACTTTGACGGTCGAATCAAGTAGTCTGGTGTTTATATCGGTCTCTATCTTTTCCTGCAGTACTTCTACCCTGTCCAGCCGCTCTTTTTTTGCCTCAGGCATTACGTCATCAACCATATCCTTAGCCGCAACAGTACCGGCGCGCGGCGAATACATGGCAACGTGTACCATATCAAACTTCAGTTCTTCGAGTAATTGGTACGATTTTTCGAACTGTGCGTCAGTCTCGCCAGGGAAACCGACGATAAGGTCGGTGCTGATGGCAACATTTGGCATAACCTTGCGTATGCGCCCGATCAATTGACGGAACTGGTCGATGGTGTAACTGCGATGCATTGCGGCAAGTATATCATCGTCGCCCGCCTGAAAGGGAAGGCTAATGTGACGGCACACCTTATCGAGCTTAGCAATCGTCTCAATAAGCCTGTCTGACATATCCTTGGGATGTGACGTTAGAAAACGGATCCTTTGCAGGCCATCTACATCGTTCAGTGTGGTCAGCAGATCGGCAAGGTCGGGTTTCTCCAGTAAGTCATGTCCGTAGGAATCCACGTTTTGCCCCAGTAGCGTAACTTCCTTTGCGCCACGCTCGATCATTGAACGAACCTCATCCACAACATCGACGATGGGACGACTGATCTCCCGGCCACGGCGGTAGGGCACGATGCAATACGTACAGAAATTATTGCAACCGTGGATTATAGGTACAAAGGTTGCTGGAGGCACTTCGGTGGGTACGTAATCAACAGCGGCGGCGTTTGATATACGCTTGCTGGCCAGATCAAGCAGCGGACCGAACTGCTGCGGGCTCATGAACATATCCACGTGTGGGAAATGGCGATGCAACTCGTGGAACTCAGGGCCGACCATGCAACCCATCAGCGCAATCAGAGCATCAGGGTTGGACTTTTTGATGGCCTTTAGCGCTCCCAGCTTGCTGGCCACGCGGTTCTCGGCGCTTTGGCGCACTACGCAACTGTTGCACACAACAATGTCAGCATCCTCGGGCGATTGCGCCTGCGCATATCCCAGCTTTTCAAGGCTATCAGCCAGCTTGAGTGAATCGGCCTTGTTCATCTGGCAACCTATGGTCCAGATATAGTAGTTCATATTCCTATTATAAAGAAAACGCCCCTTGATATGAAGGGGCTTTCATACAGATATGGATTGTCTCCACTAAAAACTAATCAAAAAGGCAGCATCGCCTCAACAAAGCTAAGGTTTGTAGCCAGCCAATCAAGGACGCTGGAACCTGATACCGCTCGCCCAAACCATCCGGATATAGGATAAGCCTTAATAACCAGGAAAACCGTAACCATTCCAATAGATGAATTAAGGGCAGAAAGTACTCCCCCGGTCAGTCTTATAAAGATACCTTGCTTTTGAACCTTCTTGATGAACCTCTTTGACAGAAGAATGAACACAAGATAAATGATCAGGATAATTGAGTACTTGGCAACAAAAAATCCGGCGAAGTTATCCCAGTTATTTCCGGATAGAAACGAGAAGGAAGAAGCCAGACGGACATAGATAATTCCGGCCAATGGAATAGCAATTAGATGAGCAACTACAGCGCTGACAGTCCTTGCCAGTTCCTGTTTCATGCTGGCAATAAAGACAACGCACAGCAGAAGGATGGCTATAATGTTCATGCTTAAAGATTGCTCCTAATCGTTAGGTTTTGCTAATCATGGCTCACAGTTATTGCTACGTTTCCCCTCTTATGTCCCTGATCGACATATCGATGAGCTTCGACAATATCTTCCAGCAGATAGGTTTTATCTATTACCGTTTTCAGCTTGCCCTCCTCAATAAGCTCTTTGAGAAAGATTAAATCTGATGTTTTTAATTTGGCTGATACCTTATTAACGTTGAAATAAGTTCCATTTTTCTTTAGAGCCTTTTTACGTTGCCAGGCTGGAAGCTTGCCCACAGCATCAAAAACAATATCGTAGGTATCACCGCTCAGGGTGAAATCTCCTTGCGTGTAGTCAATCACCTCATCGGCACCCAGAGATTTGACCAGTTCGATATTGCCGGCGCTGCAAACGCCTGTCACTTCAGCCCCATAGTACTTAGCAAGCTGAACCGCATAAGTACCTATACTGCCTGAAGCTCCATAGATCAGCATTTTTTGTCCGGTCTTAATATCAAACTTCCTGATAATATACAATGCAGTCATTCCTCCGTTGGGAACAGCAGCGGCTTCCTCATAGCTAATATTGGCTGGTTTGATTGCCAGCCACCCATTCTGCGGCAAGCATTTGTACTGAGCATAGGCACCCCAGACAAACCCCTGGTAGGTAGAGGCAAAAACCTCATCCCCTGCCTTATACAACGTAACATCTTTGCCTACGGCTTCAACAACGCCTGCCAGTTCCATCCCCAGTATTTTTCTTTTTGGTCTTCTGAAACCTAAATATATTCTGGCCATGAGCCATGCTGCAGCAGGAACGTCGAAGCTGCGAATCCTCACATCACCGCGATGCACTGTTGTGGCATGAACTTTGATGAGCACTTCATTGTCTTTAGGAACAGGTTTATCTACCTCTTGCAGTTGAAGAACCTCAGGTGGTCCGTATTTAGTACAGATAATCGCTTTCATGAGTGCTCCTCCTGTGTTTACGACAACACTTCTTGCGAAGGATTATACATGAGCAGCACACGTTAGACAATGTAGTCTAAAGAAGGTTGGTGGCTTTAGAAAAAAGTGGCGGAGGGAGCGGGATTCGAACCCGCGATCCCGTTATTCACAGGATAAGCGCTTAGCAGGCGCCCGCACTCGGCCTCTATGCGATCCCTCCGTTTTGGGGGTTAAACCTCGCTACTGCAAAAGTAGCGCTGGTATCCCATTATACTCAACTTTGCTTAATTGCTCAATGCCTTTTCGCGCTTGAATGCGATACCAAGCCTTACGACGCGCGACATAACTCAACCAGCAACAGGTCCAGCGCCAGTTCGGGATTATAGCGCCCCGTTTTAATACTGATGTCGGTATCCAGCAGGCGGTGGTAATCAGCCTCAAGCCGGGCCGTGCTGTACTTGCGCGACTGATCCAGCAATCTGCGCAGCGCCCAATCAGAACGAATGCCCAACTTACTGCCTATCTCGCCAACAGGCACCTTTGATGAGCTCATTTCCTTGGCTTGGACCATAAGTCGATACTGCCGTGTGATCATAAACAGCAGATAGGCAGGTGCGGCGCCGTCAAAAAGCAGACGATGCATCTGGTTTGCCGCCTGTGAGATTTGCCTGCCAATAAGTGAGTCGATAACGGCAAAAATGTTGGATTCACGTATATAGCTAACCAGCTCGGTTACATCACCATCAGTTATTTGATCTCCCTGCTTGTACAGGCTCAGCTTTTCCAGCTCGCTGTCCAGCGTCCACAGGCTAGAGCCAATGTAATCGGCAAGCAGATTTGCCGCTGATGAGGTTATAGAACTACCATGCTCTGTGGCACGGTCTGTAATCCATGAAACAAGCTGCGGGCCGCGAACAAGAGGGAACTCCTTGAGCTCGGCTGCGCTCTTGATCTTCTTGAATATGGCGCCATCTTTTCTTATCTGGCCCTCATGCAGAACCAGCACCGTTGAGGGCGGCATCTGCGTCACGAAATCAGCAAGCGTCTCCCAATTGTCTGAATCCGCTTTTTTGGACTTGCCTTTTGCCTTACCCCCCTGCTGCAACCGCCCTAGCAAACCTCTTACTATAACCAAACGGTTGGGCGTCATAAAAGGAATAGTACTGCATGCGGCAATGAGGTCATTCAGTTTGATGCTGTCGCCATCGAACACTGTTGTGTTGGTTGAGAGCATCTCATCGTCGCCCAGACCCGCCTTGATCTGATCAAGTGCCTCGCGGGAGCTAAAATCGTCCTCGCCAAATAGGATGTAAATCAAGCACTACTCCTGATGCAAAACTAATCTACCTACGCTATAATAGCAATAATTAAAGGGGCAAAACAAGACATGGAAATAAGTATTATAGGACTACCCAAAAGCGGCAAAACAACCGTTTTCAACGCTCTTACCGGCTCTACTGCCGAAACAGGCGCATACTCCCCGCAGAGCGCAACGCCCAACATCGGCATGGCCAAGGTGGCAGATGAGCGCATCGACGCGCTCTCAGCGCTATTTGAGCCCAAAAAAACGACCTATGCCGAGGTAAAGTATGTGGATATAGCGCTACCGCCAAAACCGCAGGACAGCCAGGCTGGTCTGGACGACCAGATAATAGCGCACATCGCCAATACGGATTGCATAATTCACGTGGTAAGAGCGTTTGAAGATGAAAACGTACCGCATACAGACGGCAGTGTCGACGCACATCGAGATATATCAGCAATAGAGATGGAACTGACTTTTTCCGATTTGGGCCTTATCGAAAAACGGTTGAAGCGTATAAAAGAAGGGCTTAAAGGATCCAAACCGGCAGAGCGCGATATGGCGCTAAAAGAAACTGCCATACTTGAGGATATAAAAGCAAAATTAGAAGAGAGCATCCCTGTCCGTCAGCAGAACTTGAGCGAAGAGATTATAAAGGCGACAAGCCATTACCAGTTTATGACATCCAAGCCACTGCTGGTACTGGTCAACATCGGAGAAGCCCAGATAGACAGTGCTAAGGAAATAGAAGAAGATCTGCGCGAAAATAACGATCAGTCCGGAACGGAAATTGTAACCCTGTGCGCTAAACTGGAGATGGAGCTGTCCGAGATGAAGGACGATGAGGCACAGGAGATGCGTGAGGCTATGGGACTTGCCGAGTCGGCAGTGGGCAGCGTAATAAATGCCTCCTATAAGCTGCTGGGGTACATCTCGTTTTTCACCTACGGAACAGACGAAGTAAGAGCCTGGACCATAAGCGAGGGAACAAACGCACAAAGGGCTGCCGGTAAAATCCACACAGATTTGGAGAAGGGATTTATCAGGTCAGAGGTTATAAAGTGCGATAAGCTACTGGAGCATAAAAGCGTTGCCGAGGCACGCAAGCATGCAGCAGTGCAGTTAGAAGGTAAAAACTACATAGTCCGTGATGGGGACTGCGTAACCGTGCTGTTTAACGTATAGGTTTAACCAATTTCCTCTATGCGATACTCTATCTTGCCCATGGGAGCTTTCACCTGGACTACTTTCCCCTTGGTGCGCCCCACAATTGCCTTGCCTATGGGAGACTCCACAGAAAGCTTGCTTTTTGCCAGATTTGCTTCACTGGGACCTACCAGCGTATAGCACAATTGCTCACTATGCGTTATATCAAATAAAGTAACTACTGCGCCAAGCTTGATCTTATTGTCACTCTTGCCTTCATCCGCAACAACACCAAGTTTGATAATAGCTTCTAGCTCCCTTATGCGAGCCTCAACCTGTCCCTGATGATCCTTGGCTGCATCCAGCGGAGCGTTTTCTTTAAAGTCTTTGTCGGCTGCGGCAAGATTTATGGACTTTGCAATGGCCGGCCGTTCAGCAATAAGCTTTTCCAGCTCGACCTTATGCTCTTCGAGCCCCTGACGAGTAAGGGTGATAGTCTTTTCTTTCTTACTGCTGGTTTTTAAGGGGCGCTTCTTATTGCTCCGTTTCACTCGCAGATGAACACCAAGGTTGGCTTCGGTTACCTTGATCTTTTTGAGGTAAGCAAAAAAAGCTTTTACCGGCTGTAGCTTTTGCAATGGATCATTCTGATCGCTGACATGTTCTCCGTAGTTATCAAGCTCCCGTATTTTGATACTGAGAAGCTCTCTTTTTGCGCCACACCAGCGCACAAACCTGTTTAGATCCTGCTGTCTGGCTTGCTTCTCATCAACCTTAAGTGTTGCTAAGTACTGGGCAATTGCTTCGCCAATGGTTATGATCTCATCATTCAATGTATCACCCCTATCCTTTAAATTGTAAGCTGCAACGATAATGATGTCAATCAAATCACCTTGCCGAACTAACCACTTGCGCAAATATGCCTACAAGTCAGTACTTTTAACAGGTGCCACAACCACTTGACAAACTATGGAGTCAAGCATAATATGAGCCACAAGACCACGTGGGACTTAAATAACGCTGTATAGGGGGTGCAAGGTATGAGGCTCCATGCAGTAAAGGGAGTTTGGCAAACTGACAAGTGAGGCCCTGCTTAAATCAGGTAATGGCAGGGCGCTTGAAAGACAAAAGACCGGGCCGATTTTAAAAGGCCACTCTCGCTGTAAAAAGCAGAGACCTGATGCGGTGCATTACATCGCAATGCGCTTGGTCTTGAGTACGCAAATAAAAAACAATTAAAATATGCAAAATAAATGGAGGGTTGCTCAAGAAATGGTAGAGCGCCCTCCATTTTTAAATTCTTATGCAGCCCTTAACTAACTATCTTTATTGTTTTTTGCTTCAATAGGCAAAGTAAAACTAAAAATACTGCCCTCACCCTCAACACTCTCAACCCATATGCGCCCGCCATGAGCCTCAACTATTTGCTTTACTATGTAAAGCCCCAGCCCCGTACCCTGCGCCTTGCGCGTAAGCGATCCATCAACTTGATGAAAACGATCAAATATACGGCCGATAGCCGATTGAGGAATACCAATGCCATTATCCTCCACATGAACTACTACCTCTGTATCACTTTTATCGGTCTTGACCCTGATAATTCCTTCATCATGACTAAACTTAATTGCATTGCTAAGAAGATTAACCATAACCTGTTTTATACGTATCTTGTCGGCGGGCACCTGCAATTGTGACGTCATCTGCTCGTTATTAATAGTTATTCTTTTCTGCAACGCAAGATTGCTTAGTTCATGCACAGCATCGGAAACTAGCTCGTCAATGAGTTCAGTGCTCTTATCAATTTGAAATCCGCCCGCCTCAAGACGCTGAATATCGATTAAATCGTTGATAAGCATAACAAGGTGCTCGCTCTGCTTGTCAATGATGCCCAAAAACTCCATCTGCCTTTCAGCCATTGCCTCAAGCAGCGCCGACTGGGACTTCGGCGGCGTACGGTTTATCTCATCAGCAAGCAATATGTTAGTGAAAATAGGCCCTTTCATAAGCTCAAACTTGTTTTCTTTCTGCTTCCAAATCCGTGTACCGATGATATCGGCGGGAAGAATGTCAGGAGTAAACTGAATTCTAGTGTGGTGACAGCCAATGGTTTTAGCAAGAGCCTTAACCAGCAGTGTTTTGCCAACGCCAGGGTAGTCCTCCAGCAGTACATGTCCATTAGCGATACCAGCAGCCAGCAGTTTTTTCAGAAGCTGCATGTTGCCGACAAAAACACTGCTTACTTCATCCATTATGTTCTGGCATAAAGTAGCAGCCCCATCTATATGATCATTTTTCTTCATTATTTAACATTACCCCCTTAACAAGCACTCAGCTAGCCCATTTGAATATGGCGCTCAGAAAGTGCATTCATTATATTTTTGAGTATCTGATCGCGATTTTGACGGTTGCGATCTCTTATAAGATTACGCGCTCTGGTGAAAGAAAACATTGGTATGTTGTCATCACGATACTCGGACATAGGATGAAGCAACTCGCTGATCTCTTCTACCGACAGTCCGTTGTCGTGCATAAGTGTGACCAGATATACCAACAATTGATCCTTGTGAGAACGCTCTATAAAATCCGCCTGCACGTTCAGAGCGTAGTTGAAATCAGAGTCGGTCTGTTTTTCTACCTGTTGCAAGTGTTTTTTCCAGGATGTGTATTTCAAATGAATAGAATATGTATCGCTGATTCTGCCACGTATTCCATCATACATGCGCCACACAACAAAGCAAAACGTAGCCCACTCAATAAGCGCTGTGGACCAGGAAGCCATGTTAAACAAGAACGGCCTTAGGAATACAATGTAAGCACCTATAACCGCACCAATAACAAACAGCCTCACCTTGGAATTGGATAACCAGCGGCAGATCTCCGATATAAAGGCATCTTCGAAATTTCTGCCATAGTGAGCAAGTATGCCCAGTACAGAAGTCAGCATCCCTGCAAGTATTACCCAGGCCACACCGGTTATTTCAATCCAAAT
>Ga0209249_1004055_pt1 | contig 9939 bp, 10 predicted proteins | sample SaaInlV_200m_DNA_4_FD_184653 | JGI IMG/M metagenome (GOLD analysis project Ga0209249, IMG submission 184653) | Marine microbial communities from expanding oxygen minimum zones in the Saanich Inlet - SI037_S3LV_200m_DNA (SPAdes) (version 2) | ecosystem: Environmental > Aquatic > Marine >... | reverse complement strand
TAGCTGCGTTTTGAATATGGATCGGCATGTACGACACTTTACGTCATAAGTAGATAGTTCTTCAGTCATATTTCCAAAATGGCCCGAAAGCCTCCTTTTTTATTATAATTTTCAATCCGGAGTATAATCTGCAGCAAAAAAACTCAATTGATTCCACTCTTCATCACCAGTTCTTTCCATAAGGGAAATTTCCAGTTTCCTGTCACTGATATTCATCACCGCAAAAGTCGGCGGGCTGGCAGAACCGGCATACTGATCACCTGGGTTACAAATAATAGTATCATCTCTTTTTTCCAGCATGGATTTGTGCGTATGACCGAAAAGCAATACACCGGCATTTTCTCTTTTTGCCATGTCGCACATATCCTTAATGTGTCGATCATACTCTGATTTCATCTGATAAGGATTAATTTCAGTCTGGTTTCCATGGAGTATGAAAAAAACCCATCGGTTAATATTCAATACACGCGAAATCGGATAATCCATCCCGTGATCCTCATTGCCTTTAATACCACAAAACTGAATACCAATTTCTTCTGCAGCATTGTTTCCGTCAGCCACACCGTCACCAAGGTGAATTATCAGGTCAAAATGTCCCATGTGTGATATAGTCTTATAAATTTCTTTTCTGTTACCATGTGTATCGGAAAAGACTGCAACCCGTTTTATATCTGATTTGGTTTTCATAGCCTAATACTTAAAGTTATTAAAAAGTTATTGATCGTAAATCCCGCTATAGCGATTAATATGAATTTTATACTTAGCAATCGACTATCTTTTTTAAGATAGCTTCAAGAGCCTAAACGGAAATATTGGAAAAAATTTCCGCACCTGCTTTCAAAGCTCTATCATATTGCCCGAACCAACTTATTTGAAGTATGTTCCGAATCGTAAGCAAGCTTTGTTTTATTCTGTTAACAATTTTATTTCAATCTTTTTTTCAATATAATCAATTTTAACACCATTCCTTTATCATATGATTATAACTATTTATAAAATATTTAATGAATAATCCGATTCGCAGGCCCGGGTAATTAATGATCTCCATTAAAGAGTTAGCAACACTATTTTCATGTTTGTTTTATTTGACAAAAAAGTATATAAATAAAAAACACTAAATACAGAAATTTCATTTGAATAGATAATTGAATATTATGCAATTCATAATACGTTTAGAAGGTTTCATTAAATGAAAAAGAAGATTCTAGTAGTTGACGATGATCACATGATGTTAAAATTCATGTCAAACCTTCTGGAAAGCAAAGGCCATGAAGTTGTTACAGCCAAAGACGGATTCGATGCTATTAATATCCTGACAAATTTTGTCCCGGATATAATGTTTGTTGATCTTATCATGCCTCAGTTAGATGGTGACAAATTATGCCGTATCGCCAATAAAATGCATGATTTAAAGAACTGTTATATTGTAATTCTATCAGCAGCGGCTGCAGAGCTTGATTTCGACTATACTGAAATTGGTGCTGATACATGTATTGCAAAGGGTACATTCAGTTCAATGGCAGAACACATTCTTGCGTCAATAAAAGAATCAGAACAACCGGAAAGGATTACGACTCCAAAACCGATAATGGGCCTTGAGGCTGTATATACAAGGCAGATAACAAAAGAATTACTTTCCAGAAACCGTCACCTTGAAACCATACTGGAAAGTATGCAGGAAGGGATTCTTGAGATATATTCTGATCATGTTGTATATGCTAACTCCACTGCTATTAAAATATTTGATATGCCCATTGAAAAAATACTGACTTCATATCCACCCGACCTGTTTAAAGATGAATCCAGACTATATGTTGAAGATTTGATAAAAGGGAAAAAACCCGCTGTTTCAAATACTGAACCGATTAATAACGTGTGGCTAAACAATAAACAGTTGACTCTGCAATATCTGCCTGTAAAAGATGAAAACTCATCCATAATAATTATAAATGACATAACCGAACAGAAAATACTTCAAGATCGCCTGGTTAGTTCTGAAAGGCTGGCAGCCACCGGTCGTCTTGCAGCCTCTATTGCACATGAAATCAATTCTCCTCTTTTAAGTATCACCTCTCTCTTGAGTTTAATCAGGAAAACACATACTGATGATGAAGAGCTTGGCCAAAACATTGAACTTCTTGAAGAGGCTTTTTTAAGAATAAGAGATACCGTAAAAAACCTTCTTGACCTCAGCAGGCCAACTAAAGACACAAAACATCCGTTAAATATCAACAAAGTTATAAAAAACATACTTGCGCTTTTAAAAAATCACTTTGTAACCTCAAATATCAAAATAGATTGTGATCTTTTTTCAGACCTGCCGGATATAAAAGGTTCACCGCAACAGCTTGGCCAGGTCTTTATGAACCTTTTTAATAATGCAGTTGAGGCAATAAAAGAGACATCATATATCGAGGGAGAAATTTCCGTTCAAACAAGAGTGAATAATGAAAATATTATTATAACGGTTTCAAATAATGGTCCACATATCCCCGAACAGGACATGAAACATATTTTTGATCCTTTTTTTACAAGGAAAAAAAATATGGGAACAGGAATAGGTCTCTCCATTTGTAAGAATATAATAGAAGATCATGGCGGGACAATTACTGCCGAGAACATAAAAAAAGAAAGGGTTCTTTTTTCAATAACCTTACCTGCAAATCAATTATAAATACATTCTCTATCTAAAAAACACATCTATAATCCGATAGTTGCCTTCTCTTCAGTTTCAAGATGGTTACTTATATACTACTTTTATACCGGGCTTTCGCTTCAATAAATGCACAGCCCTGGAACACAATATGCATTTTTGCGATGGGTTATAATTGTAAACTATATCAAGCCACCGCCGGTAAGGCGATGGCTTGATATCTTATTTCTCAGAGTACTTTGCACTACCAAAACCAAGTATTGGGTAAAATATAAACGACAGCAGAATCAAGCCGGCTGCAAAACCGCCGCCTTTTCCAAAATTCCTGGCAATACCGATATTAACAAGTATTAAAGCAATAATATTTGCAATCGGAATAAAGAAAAGAATTAGCCACCATCCGGGTTTACTGGCAATTTTTAAAAGAATATATAGATTATAGAAAGGTACAAGGGATGCCCACCCTGGCTGGCCTGCTTTAGAAAAAACTTTCCAGATTGCAGCAATCATAAAAATGAGAATCGCCAGTTGAATAATTATTACGATAGTTGAATCGCCGCTATTCATTTTTTACCTCCTTTTTTGTTTGTTGATATGAAGAATGACAGTTAATTATCAGACTATCTATAATTGAGACTGAATTTTTGCTATAGACCACTTTTTTATCCAGAGGATTTTACTTCTATGTAACCTACAATTATTATTAATATATTTCAACATTATTCTGAATTTGTCTATTAAAGTCAAGACGCTATATCGGTTATTCTTTCCTTGACAGAGAACTCTCTTTTATGCATAATTTATTTTCAAAAAAACACATCGTTACATTTTATAGAACAGACCGGTTTCAATATTTCCATCATAAAGTACCGGCCTTAGTATAGCTCATTTTTTTACCGTATTAAATATTTCAATCAAACTGCCAGAATGAGGATAACTTTTTTTAAAAATGCAAATTTATGCAAAGGTCTCAGGAGGTATTATAATGAAAAAGTTTTTTTTATTACCCTGTATTATATTCCTTATGCTTATTTCAAAATCATATGCATCAGAAGCTGATGCAATAATCGGTGAATGGTATACCGATTCAGGAAAATCGATTGTTGAAATACAAAAATGTGATTATAGTTATTGTGGTAAAATAACATGGCTCAAAGAACCAAAGTATGAAGACGGAACAGAAAAAATAGACAAGGAAAACCCTGAAGTTTCCAAAAGGAATACTCCTATTATTGGCCTTACAATAATTCAGGATTTTAAATATAAAGGAAGCAATAAATGGAGTGACGGTAAAATATATGACCCTGAAAACGGCAAGACATATTCCTGTAAAATGAAGCTTAAGGGTAACAAACTCAAGGTCAGAGGCTATATAGGTATTTCTCTGCTCGGCAGAACTACAGTATGGGAAAAAAAGATGTAAAATATTAAATATATCTGAAAGGAGATTGTCATGATTAATAGACTATTGTTTTTATTAACAGCTTTATGTTTTATATTTTCTGCCGGTACCGGTTTTTCACAAGATAAAGAAATCCTGGGTATAAAATTCCCCGGAGAAAAAGTTGTAGAAGGAAAAACCTTGAAACTCAATGGTGTAGCTTACTTGAAAAAATACGGATTCGTAAAGGTTTATGCCGGAGGATTTTATCTGGAAAACCCCACAAAAAACCCTTATGAAGCAATCGAATCAGAACAGGTAAAGCATTTTGATCTACATTATCTGACAAGTAAGGCCACGGCAAAAAAGCTCCAGGATGGTTTTAAGGAATTAATGATAAAATGTAATTCACCATCCCTTGTTTCTGCTCATCGTGAAGATATTGAAAAGCATGCATCATGGATGGACAAGGATATGGCTCCTGGAAAAACCTCAAAAACAACATATGTTCCGGGTGTAGGCCTGATCGTTGAGTATCAGGAGGAAGTGAAAGGCACAATCCCCGGTAAGGAATATGCCCAGATGTATTACCGCTATATATTTGGTGAAAAAGCGGATAAAAAAATAAAAAAGGGTTATCTCGGACAATAGAAGCTATCCGTTTACAAATTGAGGCCTTTGTATAGATCTCATATTTTATATAAAATAAAATGAATAAAATAATAATGAAGCTGGCCATTTCTAAGGTCAAGGGAATGGTTTGTCCTGTCGATAATAAATGTGAAATCTGCCGAAAAAACATTACCGAACGAAAGCAAAATGAAATAATTAAAATAAAGGGAATGCCCACTGAAATAGGGATTTTAGTATGTGGAAACTGTTTTGACAATATTCAGATCGCAATAGGGGAAATATCTGAAGAATATTGACCGAATTCCCAATGGTAAATTCATGTAACACTCTGCTGCCTGATTTTCGGAGTATTTCAGCGATAAAAAATCAATTATAATATACCTCAGGCTTGATGCTTCAGTAAAATATTATAACCTATGGATAAGCAATCCCCCTTGAACGGACATATGCATTAAATAATGATTGATCAGGGCAGGTATACTTTTAACATGTCAAAATTCTATTCACGTTATAACACAGAATATAGAGACTTTTTTACGACGCCATCAAACTTGACAATCTGCGCCTGAAAAGATACAAAATAGGCACCAGAAATACAACTGACCTGATAAGGAGGATATATGAAAAAGGTCTTATTTTTATTTTTTGCAATTATTTTTGCTGTAGATGCTCATGCCCAGACTCCAATGGAGTGGATCATGAAAGGTGCTAATTCTTCAAACTCGAAAATTGCAGCTAAATATTACACAAATGCCATTAAAGCTGAACCTTCAAACGCAAATATATATATTCTAAGGGCTATTTCAAAACGTGATATAAAAGACTATAAAGGTGCCCTTGACGATATAAATAAGGTTATAAAACTGGAACCGGATAATATAGATGCGTACTATATACGGGGAGACCTCTATAAGAATATGGATAACAGACTTGAGGGTTTCGCTGATTTTAAAAAAATCAAGAAGATAAAAATTAAAGGTGATATATTTAATTTCAAAACCTTAGATGAGAAGAAAATGAAAGATGTCCAGGAAGATGCAAATAAAATCTTTGATAGTGCACTATATAAATTTAAAGTTAAAAAAGATTTCAAAGGAGCAGCCGAGGACATTTACAAACACATAAATATCATCGGAAAACCCGTCGGTAATACAGTACTTTTTTATCTTGCACTGGCGGAAGAGCAAAACGGAAACATCAATAAGGCTATTATCACTTACACTACGTTAATACAGCATTATTATATATCCAGTATTAAAGCTTATAAGAAAAGATCGGTTTTAAAAAAACAAAAAGGTGACGAACTAGGCGCGTTAGTTGATATGGAAATTTATAAAAATGAGCTTCGTATTAGAATGAAGTCTAAAATTTCCAAATGGGATGATGCAATAAAGCAAAAACCCAAATATTCTTTTGCATACTTGCAAAGAGCAAAACTTAAAATCAAAACCTATGAATTAAAATCCGCATTGAAGGACATCAACACAGGCTTGAAATTTTCTCCGGATAATAAACGATTAAAAAAATTAAAAAAGAAAGTTACGGCACAAATAGCTTTGAAAGAATAAGATCTCTGTTGTAGTTAAAGTAAGTTGGAAGAAGGATATAATGAAGAGAATTATTTTAATAACTTTAGAAATATTGTTTGTTAGTTTCCTGTTTACTTTACCGGTATTAGCTGATGATTCTATTAAGGGTGCAATTTCCCTGTCTGAAGCAATAAAAACAGCTGTTGAAAACAACTTCAGCGTTAAAGAAGCTGTTGAAAACCATAAAGGTTCAATTCAGGAAAAGAAAAGCGCCCTTGCAGATATGTTTGCAAAGACCTCGGCAAATTATTCATTTACAAGTCTTCACAAGGGTCCTGTTATGAAGACTATGCCTGTCGAAACACAGGTCGCAGACAGGACCCAGTATCACTGGGATATAACACTTATCCAGCCTTTATTTACCGGTTTTGCTTTAAAAACCCGTTATGATATGACCGGTCTCGGTGTAAGGATAAAGGAACTCGAAAAAGAACAAACCATTCTGGATGTAATACAGAAGGTAAAATCATCGTATTTCAATGTACTTTTGACAAGAAAAATGCTTCAGGTTACTGATGACGCTGTAAAAAGTCTTGAAGCCCATGAAAGCGATGCACAGAAATACTACAATGAGGGTCTAATTCCTTATAATGATCTTTTAAGAGCAAAGGTTGCTCTTGCAGATGTTGTGCAGAACAGGGAAAAGGTAAATGCCGGTGTAAGTATGTCAATATCTCATCTAAATATGCTTATGGGGGTTGATATAAACAAAGAAACTGAAATCATTGACAATGTTGTTATAAACCCTTCCAAATACAATCTTGATACGCTTATTAATGAGGCCATGAAAAACAGACCTGTAATAAAGGCGCTTGGACTAGGCTTGAAAACCCTTGAAAAAGTAATCAAGATTGAACAAAGTGCATATTATCCTGAGATAGCATTGGTTGGAAGATATGAACAGAATGGAAACAATCCCGAAGTAACTGAGAATGACTTCAACAATGTAGTCAATGCCAACCTCACAATTCAGGCAAAATGGATCTTTTTTGAATGGGGTAAAGTCCGCTATAGGATTTTAAAAGCAAGGCATGATAAGCAGGCAATGATAGAAAAAATAAAAGGAATTGAAGAAGGTATAAAACTTGAGATAAAGAATGCATTCCTGAATCTGAATGTCGCGGAGAAAAACATTAAAACAGCGGAACAATCACTAGGACAGGCCAAGGAGAACTGGCGCATCACTAACCTGCAGTTCAACCAGCAGATTGCAACAACTACGGAAGTTCTTGATGCAAGGACATTCCTCAATCAGGCAGACACAAACTACTACAAATCTCTTTACGGATATTTAATATCCCTCAGCGAACTTGAAAGGGCAGTAGGGAAAAACCAGAACCGGTCTTAAAAAAGATTGAGTTCAAGAACAAGGCCCAAATTTATATTACTACTATAGGTAGAAAATAATTACATGTCTGTGGAAAGACCCAAGCATCCCAAAACTAATACAATAAAAGAGATGTATTGATACCGGTATAAGACAAACTTAATATACCGACAGTCATATATTCTATTTTTTTTAAGGAGGAAAAAATGCCGGATATGGATGAAATGAAAGATGGGAAAAAATACTTCACCGATGTACCACAAAAGACAGAAGGTTTTTTTCTCAAGGGATCAAATTCACTTGACTGGGGAATGAAAAACAGGTTAGCGCGAATTTTTAATCCTGAATCCGGGCGGACTGTAATGCTGGCCATCGATCATGGATATTTTCAGGGGCCAACAACCGGTCTGGAACGAATAGATTTAAATATACTTCCATTGGTGCCATACGCAGATACACTTATGCTCACAAGGGGAATACTCAGGAGCGTTGTTCCGCCTTCAATGACCCAGCCCATAGTACTAAGAGTTTCCGGCGGAACCAGTATACTTACTGAGCTGTCCAACGAAGAGATTGCCGTAGATATAGAGGAGTCTATACGTCTTAACGTTTGTGCTATGGCTGTGCAGGTTTTCATAGGTGGTGAACATGAAAAAGAATCCATTATTAATATGACAAAAATGGTAGATATTGGTTCTCGTTATGGAATTCCAACTCTTGCGGTAACTGCAGTAGGCAAGGATATGAACCGGGACGCCCGGTATTTCAGGCTTGCCACCAGAATTTGTGCCGAACTGGGCGCGCATTATATTAAAACATATTATATCGACGAAGGTTTTGAAACTGTCACATCATCCTGCCCGGTTCCTATAGTCATGGCCGGCGGAAAAAAAATTCCAGAACTGGATGCTTTAACCATGGCATATAACGCAATACAACAAGGTGCAAGCGGTGTCGATATGGGTCGGAATATCTTCCAGGCTGAATCGCCAGTGGCAATGATCCAGGCAGTGGGTGAGGTTGTCCACAATAATGAAACCCCGGAAAAGGCATTTGACCTCTATAATACAATTAAAAATCAAGGATAATGGCGTCGTAAAAATCTCCATCTTCTGCGTTATAATGTTTGCCCAGATGTTCGACATACTCAATGTATGCCTTCACACCTGGCCAAACATTATGCCTTGTATATGAAGATTTTAACTTAGCCATTGGTTACACTTTTCATGGCCTTTATATTGAATTAATATGATGAAAGTTGCTACCTGGTATAATAATAAGGACATTAGAATTGAAAAGGTCCCAAAACCAAAACCCGGCCCAAATGAAATGCTGGTCAAAGTCATATCATGTGGAATATGCGGAAGTGATATAGCTGAATGGTACAGGCTTCCAAGGGCTCCATTAGTACCGGGACATGAAATTGGAGGCATTGTTGCTGAAACAGGAAAATCAGTAAAAAAATACAAACAGGGTGACAGGGTTTTTGTTGCCCCGAAAATTCCATGCATGAAATGCAGTTATTGTAAAAACGGACATTTCCCGGTTTGTCAAAATACCAGGGAAAGACTTCCGGGGGGATTTTCAGAATATATCAATGTTCCGGAAACTCTTGTAGAAAATGGTACTTATCGATTACCTGACAGGATATCCTATAATCAAAGTACTTTTATTGAACCCCTGGCATGTGTAGTTAGGGCACAGAAATTATCAAAAGTACATGAAGGTCAGACTGTATTGGTTATCGGTTGCGGAATATCCGGCCTGATTCATGTAAAACTTGCAAAAGCAAAAAACTGCAAAGTAATTGCTGTAGATATAAACAGGCAAAGACTTGAATTTGCGAAAAAAATCGGCGCTGATTTAATAATCGATGCAACAGAAAATATCTCCGGTAATCTTCTTGATGGAAGCATAATAAAAGCTGATATCGTATTGCTATGCACATCTTCAATTTCAGCAATTGATCTGTCATGGAAATGTGTGGATAAAGGCGGTACCATCGTCTTCTTTGCAGTTCCCGAACCGGACAAGGAAGTGGTTATTCCGATTAATGACTTCTGGACTAATGAAATCAAAATCCTAACCTCTTATTATTGCGGACCACCTGATATTCTTGAGGCCATAAACCTGATAAAAACAGGAACGATAGAAATAAGTGATATGATTACTCATGAATTACCATTAAATGATATTATGACAGGGTTCCAACTCGTTGCCGAACCCGAAAAGTCAATGAAAGTTATCATAAGACCTAATGGCTAATTCATATTCAGTTTAAAAAAATAAGGCTTGAAAAAATGATAAAAGAGTACGCACATCAACTGAATATAGAAGTTAAATCCATATCCGGAGA
>Ga0209249_1004051_pt1 | contig 9943 bp, 10 predicted proteins | sample SaaInlV_200m_DNA_4_FD_184653 | JGI IMG/M metagenome (GOLD analysis project Ga0209249, IMG submission 184653) | Marine microbial communities from expanding oxygen minimum zones in the Saanich Inlet - SI037_S3LV_200m_DNA (SPAdes) (version 2) | ecosystem: Environmental > Aquatic > Marine >... | reverse complement strand
TGTCAGGAATGCTTCAAGAAGCACAGGCCACCACGTAGGTACTAGTTACCTTCGTCATAGTTGCCGGATTCCCGCTATCGGGGTTCCAGTAAAAACTTTTTTATGTATTATATGAAAAGGACTGGTTCCTGCCTGAATATTTACTCAGTTATTTTAATGGAAGGATATGAGGTGCGTCGTTTATTGTCGTAGAAGCCTACGGCAGTGGACGAAACCTTAAGAACCAGGACACGCTACGGGAGAGTCATGTCTCACGGTAGTACCGCTAAACCCATCGCGGCCATTGTTGGCGCTGGAAGGACAAAATTCGGTGAACTCTGGTACGATAACCCAGAAAAGCTCCTCTTCGAGGCTGGCCTCCAATGCATGCAGTCGGTGGATAAAGGGATCAATAGAACTCAATTACAGGCAGCGTATTTCGGAAGCTTCCTATACCAATCAACAAATAAAATCGGCCTCATCCCGGGGCACATGTCCAAGGAGCTTGGCCTGAACATACCTATCTCCATGACTGAGGCTGCTTGCGCCTCCGGGGGCTCGGCTCTCTACAACGCGTGCGTCAGTATAAGGTCAGGGCTCCATGACATCGTGTTCGTGGGTGGCTTCGAGAAAATGACGGACAGGGCAAACCTCATCAGTGATGACCTGATGTTCGCCGCCGACCCCAACGAGGTCAATGCGGGGTATACCTTCCCCGGTCTGTACGCCACCATGATGGCCCGGTACATGTACGATTACGGCAAGGGAAACGAGGACTGCGGTGACGCCATGGCCATGGTGGCCGTGAAAAACCATCACCACGCCATGCCAAATGAGAACGCCCAGTTCCGAAGGGAGTTCACCGTGGACGCAATCAAGAACTCGTCCATCGTGGCACATCCCGTGAGGCTTCTCCACTGCTCTCCCGTGACCGACGGCGCATCAGCATTGATTATCACAACCCCAGAGAAGGCCAAGGAGTTCACGGATGACCCAATCTATATCATGTCAAGCCAGCAGGCAACCGATGCGATCTCACTCTATAGCAGGGAGAGCCTGACCTCGGTCAAGACAACCAAGTTAGCTGTTGGAGCCGCCATGAAGGAGGCCAACGTGACCTACGACGACATAAAGATCGCCGAGGTCCATGACTGCTTCACCGTTGAAGAGGTGATGTTCTTAGAGGACTCCGGGTTCTACAAGACAGGCGAGGGCTGGAAGGGAGTCTACGAGAGCTACGAGAGCGGAAAGGGCTCCAAGCACATCCCATACTTGAACGAGGGCAAGGAACTAATCGTAAACCCAGGTGGCGGGTTGAAGGCTGATGGCCACCCAGTGGGGGCAACGGGTATCCGCCAAGTCCAGGAGTGCTGGGCGCAACTCAGGGGAGAGGCGGGCGGACAGCAGGTTGATGGCGACATCGATACGGCTCTGGCCCACAACATAGGTGGAACGGGCGCGATTTGCACTGCACACATCCTAAGGAGGAACATCTAATGAGCGAACCTATCTCAAGGAGAAAATCACTGGTCGATTACAGGATCACTGCATCCAAATGTCAGGACTGTGGAAGCGTTTACTTCCCGCCTAAGAGCTTCTGCGACGTAGAGGGCAGGGCCAGCAGCATGGCCTCAGTGGACTACTTCTACGAGCAAGGTGAGTTTTACTCAGGCTCGATAATCTCCGCGCCAACATCCCATTTCAAGTACCTAGACAATTACCTGACCGGAGTGGCCCAGTTCGGTAACGTCAAGCTACCGGGCAGGATAACCGATCACATCCCAGGCCAATCAGACGATATCAACAAGTACATCGGTAGACTCATTATACCGAGGTTCCGCAGGACATATGCAGATGGGCATGATGGGCTTGTCTACTATTCGAGCCTCAACTTTTCCTTTGCGGACGAGTACTATCCCCTCCAGGAATACGTGGAAATACAGCCCTCCAAGGAGATAGAGAAGCCGGGAATCGTCGGGTACGGCGCGTACATCCCCAAGTACAGGATCAAGAACGACGGAAAGGGAATCCTCGGTGTAACCGAGCGCACCCTGCCTTTCGCCGACGAGGACACGACAACATTCTCGGTTGAGGCTGGAAAGAGGGCGCTTATCCACGCTGGTCTCAACAGTAGCTATGTCAAGAAATGCTTCGTGGGAAGCGAGTCACCCACTTACGCCGTGAAGCCCATCATGGCCACAGTGAGCCAGGTGCTTGAGCTTGGCGAGAAATTCGAGGACGGATTCTTCTCAGGAGGCGTTGACACCCAGTTCGCATGTAAGGCAGCCACCGACCTGTTCATTGACGCGGCCGCGTTGGTGAACTTCCCGGCTTTTGGCGGGGAGCACGTCATGGTCATCGGGGCCGACAACAGTCAGGCGGCCCCCGGGGACGCACTGGACTACACCGTGGGTGCAGGCGCGACGGCGTACATCTTCGGGCGAAGGGACGTCATTGCGACACTGGACCACTACGTGGCCTATACGAGCGATACACCCGACTTTTACAGGCGGGAGGGTCAGAAGTACCCGAGGCACGGCGGCCGGTTCACAGGCCAGCCAGCGTACTTCAAGCACGTGCTGACTGCAACAAATAGACTGCTTGAGAAGGCTGATATGAAACCCAAGGACATCGACTACGCGATCGGGCACAGCCCCAACGGTGTGTTCCCGCAGAGGGCCTTGTCACGGGTCGGTTTCACAAAGGAACAGATCGAGCCGGGTCTTGTTGCCAGGAAGATAGGTAACCTGTACTCAGGGTCTTGCCCAACGAGCCTAGCTGGAGTTCTCGATATAGCTATGCCAGGAGACACGATTCTCATGAGCGCGTACGGTTCAGGCGCGGGCAGTGATGCCTACATCTTCACTGTGACTGACCAGATCCTGGAAAAGCGCGAGAGGACCATCCCACTGATGGACCAGGTCGAGAGCCCGCACAGGGAGTACGTTGACTACACCTTCTACCGGAAGATGAAGGACAGCGTCTAAATCCCTTTTTTCAACTTACTTATTGAATAGTATAGGTTTGCTCTCGCCGTTTCCTCGTATTTTTTTCTGAAATATTTTGTCTGGTATATGGTACTTCTCTCAATGAAACCACTCAGGATGTCTGCCCTGCCTTTCCTGAAACGGTTCTCGGGGACCCACGAATACTCCCTCCTGATCCTTTCCTCGTATTCATCGAATATGTCCCTATGTCCTCCCAGGATGGTCAGGTCAATATCTTGGATGAACTTTGAGTCATGATCACTAGCAGGGCGGTAATGTTTTGTTGCCATTATTAGACGAGAAATATTCTCAAGGGTCACCTCGCCAATTATCTCTCTCAAAGCCTTCTCGGCGTAATCCACACTCCATTCCTCGTTGTCATGGGCCTTTGGGTCGTACACTACATCATGGAACCAGACGGCAAGCCAAACCTCAACTGGATTCTGGAGCAGGTGCTCGACCTCATTGAACTCGTTTAAGCATGCAGCTATGTGGTCGATATTGTGATAGTGCCTGTGAGTGTCGCTGTACCTGTTAATCAATTTCTCATGGACTTGTGACAGCCTGTCTTGGCTCTCGTTCTTATCCCATCTTTCAAGCCAGTCCTTCAGCGACAATTTACACTCATCTACTCGAAATCCTTCTTGAAAAGCTTCCAACCAACAACGCTCACTATGAAAACTATTAGAAGTATGACAAATCCCACGATTGCACCGACAACGTATGATAGTCTCATCCCAATTCTCTCCAATCATCGTCAGGTATATCGTTATCATTGCTCATGTCTGCTGAGATGGGAGCAGACTAGGCTGCTTCAACAAGCTGGACAAGGAACCCGTTGGGGTCGCGCAGGGTGATAATCTTCCTCTTTGAGTCCTTGTTATAAACGGGTCCGTCAACCCAGTATCCCTTCGCCTTGAGTTCCTCGCAGGTCTTCTCGACCTCGTCCACGAGCATGGCGTAGTGGCTGTACCCAGGGTTGTCAGAGGCGCGTGTCTTGTTTAGGTCGATTACTAGCCCTGATGCTGATCGCAGTTGGGCAGCCTCCCTGCCGCCGTGCTCAAGCTTGTGGATGAACTCGAAACCAAGATCCTTGTAGAACTCGATAGCCGCGTCCAAGTCCGTTACGAAAAAGTGCATGTGATCCGTTGAGATGTGCTTCATAGCCAAAGCATAGTAATTGACAATATAGCATTAACGACCATATTCTAATTAATAGGCGCGCGCGATGTCTTCCCTTGCATAGTCATGAACAACAAGCTGGGTATCGCGTACGAGGTTCCACTGAAAGAGATCCTGGTCTCGGAAGAAACGGGCAAGGCACGTGATATTATCAGCGAGCTACAATGCCAGACAAATTGGTTAGAATGCGAGGTATACAGAGATATTAGAAAGGATTGGAAGCGTCTCCTGAAAGCTTTTTGGTGGGATCTTAGGCAGTTCTCTTGATGATATGATAGCCGAACTGAGTCTTCACCGGCTCAGGTGTGATCTTCCCTGGGTTCAGAGCAAATGCAGCAGTCTCGAAAGCCTTGACCATCTGACCCCGACCGAACTCACCGAGGTTACCGCCCCTCTTGCCCGATGGGCATGTGCTGTACTTTTTCGCAAGGTCCTGGAACTTTGCTCCCTCCTTTAGCTCCTCCATGATCTTCAGTGCCTGTCCCTGCTTCTCCACAAGAATGTGTGATGCCTTGATTTTGGATGCCATAACAGGTTCATGTCAAGGGACGATAAAAAGATAGGGATGATTTACTCCACGAAAGGCTTCTCGTGGCGTAGTATGGTCTCTGTTACCTCGGGTCTCATCTGCGTGGGGTCAGGGTTCTTGCCCTCCGCGAGTAGCTTTCTCATGATCCTGCCCTTGAAGTTCTCCCTGTCCTCATCTCCGTGTGGGCAGACCTTGTCGTTCTGGGGCCCGCCGCACTTGTTGCAATGGAAGAAGTTCCTGAAAAAGATGGGTGCAATTCCTAGGTCAGGGTAATCCTCGAATATCTCCTGTGCCTCGAATGGTCCATAATAGCTTCCGACTCCGGCGTGGTCCCTTCCGACGATGAAGTGGCTGTTACCGTAGTTCTTCCTGACGATGGCGTGGTGAATTGCCTCCTTGGGGCCTGCGTACCGCATCTCCATTTCTAGCGTGACTAGTGTTGCAGCGTTCTTGAGGAAGTAGCTGTCGATGAGTGCTTGGTAACTCTCAATGATTACTATGTCCGTAAAGTCTCCTGCCTTCTTCTTGCCGATGAGTGGGTTGATGAACAGCCCATCCACGAAGCTGAGTGCGGTCTTCTGTACGTATTCGTGTCCCATGTGGGGCGCGTTCCGTGTCTGGAATCCCGCCACTGTCCTCCAGCCTTTCTCCTTGAACAGGAACCTTGTCTCCTCTGGCTTGAGCCTGTACTTGGGGAACTTGCCTGGGTGCTCGTTGAAGATCTCCATTGAACCACCTACTAGAACCGGTTTCATCCCGTTCGTCTTGGCTACACCAGGGTGCTCCGAGTCGATGGTCTTGTAGATGTTTGTGCTGTAGAATTCCTTGTCCCACCCGTACTTGTCATCGACCTCGACTACGGCGAATAATTCACCGTTGCTCTCGATTGCAATCGAGTCGCCTACGTTGAACTTCGAGGCCTCGTCCTCTGTTACATCAAGCAAGATGGGGATGCTCCATGGGATATCGTTGCTGAGTCTGCCCTTAGATACAACCGAATCGAATTCTGTTTCAGTCAGTGGTCCCTTGAGGGGGCTGTATAGCCCAAACGCGATGTTCTCAAAATCCAGCCTCAGCTCGTGGCTTACAGAGACCTTGGGTATCTCAAGTGCCTCGGTCTTGACCTTCTCTATCTTGCTTGCCTTTGTGAGCCTGTTTACCAGTTTTCCGCCGTGGGGTCTTGGCATCTATATCACTCGATGTATCCCAGTCGCCTGAGTCGCTCCCTGATGAGCTCCTCTTCCTCTTTAGTATACTCCGTCTCCTCTGGGAACTCGTTCTCAAGGAGCAGCTCGATGTACTCCTCGACAGTTGAGATGCTGGTCCCAGTGATCTTCTCTTTAACTTTATCGAAGAGCTCCTTGCTGATCTTGATTTGAACCTTATCGCTCATTTTCTACACCTGTTAACCAATAGTCACGGCGTTTCAGATATAACTCTTTACCCACTCTACCAATACAGTACCCATACAAAGTTCATGTTTGGGGATACGTATTTAAGCAAAGATTCAGTAGTGAAAGCACGATCCACAGGGGCGAGTTCATATTCCAAAACTACCACAGCAACCTGAAGTCAACATAGGCACAATCGGACACGTAGACCACGGAAAGACCACCCTAGTCCAAGCTATCACTGGGGAATGGGCAAGTCGCCACAGCGAGGAGCTAAAGCGTGGAATTACCATCAAACTAGGATACGCCGACACGGCCATCTACAAGTGCCCGAGCTGTGATGAGCCCGAGTGTTACTGTGTTACAGATATATGCCCCAACTGTGATACTGAGACCGAGCTTCAGAGGACTCTCAGCTTCGTGGACGCCCCTGGTCACGAGATCCTGATGGCGACCATGCTCAGCGGAGCGGCCGTCATGGACGGAGCAATCCTAGTCATCGCAGCAAACGAGAAATGCCCCCAGCCACAGACACGTGAGCACCTTGCAGCAATCCAGGCAGTTGGGTTGGACAAGCTCATCATTGTACAGAACAAGATCGACCTCGTCACTGTTGAGGAGGCCGAGCAGAGCTACAAGGACATCAAGAAATTCCTCAAGGAAAGCATAGCAGAGGACGCGCCAATAATCCCAGTCTCAGCCCAGCAGGTCGTCAACGTTGACCTTCTGATCCAGGCCATGCAGGAGTACCTGCCGACACCGGAGAGAGACCCAGACCAGTCACCAAGGATGTACATCGTCAGGAGCTTTGACGTGAACAAGCCAGGCACCGAGATAGATGAGATGGTTGGAGGCGTAATCGGGGGTAGTATAACCCAAGGAAGCTTCGAGCTCGGGGAAGAGGTTGAGATAAGGCCCGGCCTGCCCCAGAGACAGAAGAACAAGATCAAGATGCGTGAACTCTACACCACCATCACAAGCCTCCACGTTGGAGGAACCGCGGTTGACAAGGCCCTCCCAGGAGGACTCGCGGGGGTCGGCACTCAGCTGGATCCAAGTCTGTCAAAATCGGACGGGTTGGTTGGAAGCCTCATCGGGGAGCCAGGGACTCTTCCACCGGTACTGGACTCACTCAACCTTGAGTACGAACTCTTCGAGAGCGTTGTAGGTACAAGGATGGAGGAGAAGGTCGCCCAGATAGCGAGGGGCGAGAAAATGCTCCTCAACGTAGGCACCGCCAAGACCATGGGCGAGATCACCCAAATAAAGAAAAGGAACCTTGAAGCAGCACTTTCAATTCCCGTCTGTGCGCTGCCTGGGGACCGAGTGGCCATCAGCAGGCGAATCGGAAGCCGTTGGAGGCTCATCGGGTTCGGGATAGTCCGTGAGGATTAATGCCCACACGGATTCTTGCTGACACAAACTTTCTATTAATCCCTGAACGTTTCAAGGTGGACATTTTTGATGTATCCGCCGACGCAGTCAATGACCTCACCGAGTTCTATGTATCATCAAGGGTGCTTGACGAGATTCAGCACCTCAAGGAAAATGCAAAACCCAGTTTCTTCAGGGAGCTTAGGATTGCAGAGACTTTCGCAGGGATGTGCACGTTTATCGTTGATCCCAGCGATAACGATGTTGATGATAGCCTGGTTAGCCTTGCGTTACGTGAGGGCATGGTTCTAGGGACATCCGACGCAGAGCTTAGGCAAAAGGCTAGGGCTGCAGGAGTCAAGGTTCTGTACCTGAGACAGAAGAGTTACCTGGTTCTTGACGGCTAATGAACTATTTACTCTATATTGATATTATAGACATCAACATAGGAGTTTTAAGCGATAAAGTATTCCCAATGTAGAATTAGGTCAATCCATGACCTAGAAAACACTAAAATGGTGTAAATCTTGGAAAAGAAAGAATGGCATTCAACAGATATCGATGGAGTCCTCCAGACATTAGAGACTAGCCGGAAAGGCATCTCTGATGAGGAGGTCGCCAAACGACTCCAAGAGTATGGCCCAAACGAACTCCAGGAGGAGGCAAAGAAGCAATGGTATCACCTTCTCTGGGAGCAGTTTACAAGCATACTCGTCGTCGTACTAATCATTTCAGCAGCAGTCTCCGGCTATCTTGCAATCAAAGAAGGCGAGCCCATGACCGACATGTACGTTATACTTGTCATAGTCGTCATGAACGGTATTCTCGGTTTCTACCAGGAGTACAAGGCGGAGCAAGCCGTTGAAGCCCTAAAGGCAATGGTCTCACCGCATGTCCTCGTAATGAGGAACGGTAAAGAGGAATCAATCGACTCCAAGGACCTTGTTCCCGGTGATATTATTATACTTGAAGCAGGCAGTAGAGTGCCCGCTGACAGCAGGTTACTGGAAGCAGCTAATCTTGAGGTCGACGAGGCCGCCCTAACCGGTGAGTCCAGGCCAGCAAGCAAGAGACTCGTCGCGGTTGCATCAGACGCAGGTATTGGAGACCAGAAAAACATGGTCTTCATGGGCACCGTCGTCACAAATGGCAGGGCCGTTGCCGTAGTCACCGAGACTGGCATGAGCAGCCAGTTCGGAAAGATCGCAGGTATGGTCATGTCGATCGACGTGGAGCCCCCACCGCTCACACAGAAGATGGACAAGATGGGCAGGCAGCTCATCGCTATCAGCCTCGTACTGACACTGTTCGTTTTCTTCGTGCTATGGTTCGTTCATGACAGGACCCTTGAAGAGGTCTTCATGACAAGCGTCAGTCTGGCAGTCTCCGCGATACCAGAGGGTCTGCCCGCGGTTCTTACGATCACACTAGCCATGGGCACAAGCCGTATGGCAAAGCAGAAGGCAATCGTGCGTAGGCTCGCAAGCGTCGAGACGCTTGGAAGTACAACCGTAATCTGCAGCGACAAGACTGGGACCCTCACCAAGAACGAGATGACCGTCACCAAGCTGCACTCAGCTGGCAGGACAATCAATCTTACTGGGACCGGGTATCAGCCGCAAGGCGACTTCATGGAGAACGGTGCAAAGGTCAATCCAACTGATGACGCCCAGATAACAACTCTACTTAGAATCAGCGCACTGAACAACGACTCGGTAATCCAGCAGAGCAACGGGAACTGGGTTTGCTACGGTGACCCCACTGAGGGAGCTTTCGTCGTGGCCGCCGAGAAGTCAGGCATGGCGAACAAGGCACTCAAGGAGGAGTACGAGAGGGTCAGCGAGATCCCATTCGACTCAACAAGGAAGCGGATGACCACCGTCCATAAGACCCCCGAGGGTAAGCTAGTTGCCTATGTCAAAGGGGCATCCGAGATGGTGCTCGAAAGATCAACAAAGATCCTCGACGGAGATGTCAGGGACCTAACCCAGAAGGACAAGGACGAAACCCTTAATGTCATGCAGGGCATGGCGGGGGACGCCCTCCGTGTCCTGGGAATGGCCTACAAGGAGTTACCAGATGACTACGATTACTCAGCCCTAGAGGTTGACGAGGTAGAGGATGACCTTGTTTTCGTTGGAATAATCGGAATGATCGACCCCGCAAGGGAAGAGGTGCCCTCTGCCATCAGGACAGCTGCTGAGGCAGGTATCAGATCCGTTATGGTTACAGGTGACCACCGTATCACCGCCGTAGCCATCGCCAAGCAGATCGGAATCCTCAGAGAAGAGACCGACGCATCCGTACTGGAGGGCGTCGAGATCGAGGCTCTTACCGAGGACCAGCTTGACGACACAATCGAGAACGTCCGCGTCTGTGCAAGGGTCAGCCCAGAGCACAAGATGAGGATCGCGCTGAGCCTGAAGAGGCTCGGCCACATAGTCGCTATGACCGGTGATGGCGTCAATGACGCACCCGCACTCAAGGCAGCCGACATCGGC
>Ga0209249_1004047_pt1 | contig 9947 bp, 7 predicted proteins | sample SaaInlV_200m_DNA_4_FD_184653 | JGI IMG/M metagenome (GOLD analysis project Ga0209249, IMG submission 184653) | Marine microbial communities from expanding oxygen minimum zones in the Saanich Inlet - SI037_S3LV_200m_DNA (SPAdes) (version 2) | ecosystem: Environmental > Aquatic > Marine > Intertidal... | reverse complement strand
GGGTTTCCTGTGGCTGTTGGGTTGTGAGAAACACAACTGTACTACAGGAAACCCTATTCATTCACGCTTTTTTTGGCGAAGGTATTGTTACCCAAAACCAAATAGCTATCCTTCTCTATCATCAAAAACAGTACTCAAATGCTCTTGAATATGCGAAAAAAAGTTTAGGCATAGCCAAAGCACTTAAGGCTTTACCAGATATTCGGAATGCCTTTCAAACTTTAGCAGAGATCAGTGAAAAAACTGAAGATTATAAATCAGCTTATCACTATTTGAAAAAATACCAAGAGGTTCAGCAAGAAATCTTTAGCAACGAAAAAAGTATGGAAATTACTAATCTAGAGGTACGCTTTGAAATAGAGCAAAAGAAAAGAAAAACTAAAATTGCCCGCCCTGAAAATGTTGAATTAAAGCACCAAAATCAACTAGAGGAAATAGTTATACAACACACTCAAGAATTAAACTTCATTTATGATTCAACTATTGAAGGATGGGCACGCGCGCTTGAATTGAGAAATATTGAAACTGAAGGGCATTCACGCCGTGTTTCAAAACTCACGGTAGAAATGGCTCGTCGTGCAAATACCCCTGAGGAGGATCTAATACACATCCGAAGAGGCGCCTTACTCCATGATATTGGAAAAATGGGCATTCCCGATAGTGTATTTCTAAAAGAAAAAGGAAGACTTACAAAGAGAGAAAGAAAAATTATTGAACGCCATCCAGAATATGGATATAAGATGCTTTCTCCGATAAGTTTCCTGAAACCAGCCTTAGATATTCCCTTATGTCACCATGAAAAATGGGATGGAACCGGATACCCTCAGGGATTAAAAGGGGATGATATCCCAAAACCAGCGCGTATTTTTGCTGTTGTAGATGTTTGGGATGCCTTACGCTCTGAACGTCCATATAAAAAAGCCTGGTCAGACGAGAAAGCTTTAGCTTATATAAAAGAACAAGCTGGCAAACATTTTGATCCTAAAATCGTTGAACTCTTTTTAGAGATGATTAACGAAAGTACTTAATCCCCTCTTATCCACGCTTTGACCATCTCCCGTACCGAGCGGCTCATCTCCATCGAAAAATCGGATGCGAATTTTCGGTTGTAGAAATTTTGCCCAAAATTAGTAATGCCGCGCATCGCCTTACCTTGTGGCAAAGATTTTTCTCGCTCAGCGAACATCTCTTCAAAATCATCCCTATCAAGACGTTGATATTTATTTTCAAAAACAATAAATTTCTCATCAAAACGCGAAGTCATCTTGCGGTCTTTTTGTTGTTGTGTGGGGTAACCAAAAACCAGCATTGCGATAGGGAAAACATGCGGGGGCAAATCAAACATCTCTTTATGAGTTTCGTAATTCTCCATAATATCGCCGATATAACAGGAGCCAATCCCAAAAGATTCCGCCGCCACAACCGCATTTTGTGCGGCAATTAAAGTATCGGAGCAAGCCAGAAAAAGGTCGCCTTCTTCTGGTTTACGCATCTCAATCTCACGCTCGGCGCAAACTTCATCTACGCCAGAATGGATGAAATAGTCGTACCAGCGTTGAAAGTCTGCCAGAAAAATCCAGACCATCGGCGCGCGAGCAATGAAGGGCTGGTCATCGCAGGTCTTCACCAATTTCTCTTTAATACTTTGGTCGTTAATATCCAAAATTGAGTAGAGCATCATATTTCCGGCTGTGGGGGCACGCAAGGTCGCTTCGAGAATTTTGGTACGCACATCCGCTTCGATGGGGCGTTTCTCAAAGGCACGCACAGATTTTCGATTAAGTAAAATATCTAGAGTTGTATTCATGGTTGTAGAGTCCTTTTTTATAGTATCATTTTATCGTAAGAGAGTCTTAAAAAACGATAAATCTTTTATCTATTGCCATCCCTCTATTCTCTTGATGTTAAACCAGAAAACATATTTACATCTTTTTCATGTATAATATGCACAATCCTTTATGGATTTATTAAAATAAAAATTCTCTGCCGCCAAATTGCGGTCATAACTTTAAATAGCTTTCTGAAAAATTTTAGGGTTCGCCCTTCTGGATTTTATTTGGGACGTTCATCTGCCACAAATGATGGACAGTGATGTGAGTAAAAAAATTAAATACCTGTAAACGCACATCACTCCTGATGACTATAGTCGTCTATATTTGCCTATTTCTACATCTTTAGGTTTGCCCACAAACAGAAAAATTTTTAACAGTCGTGACCTCGTGGTAGGTTCACGACTGTTTGTTTTTAAGGATGAAAAAAATCACTGCCATTAAATCCCAGCGTAGAAATCTCGAAAGAGTAAGTGTCTTTCTGGATGGCGAGTTTGAATTTGGGATCGCGCGTGTTTTAGTTGGGTCACTGCGAGTTGGACAAATGCTTGCCGAAGATCAGATTGCCGCACTAAGAGCAGATGACGAACTCGAGAGCGCGTACCTGAAAGCAATCAACTTTCTCAGCTATAGATCACGTTCTTCGGCAGAAATACGCAAAAACTTGCGCAAACATGAAATTTCAGAATTGTGCATTGAACCAACAATAGAGCGTTTAGAAAAACTGGGTTTTGTAAATGATAAAGAATTTGCTGAAACTTGGGTAGAAAATCGAAATACATTTCGACCGCGTGGAAAACGAGCCTTGACTTATGAGCTTCGTCAAAAAGGTATCACGAACAAAGTTATCGAATCTACGCTAGAAGAAATGGTGAACGAAGAAGAATTGGTTTATCGGGCTGGCATAAAAAAAGCGAAAAAGCTAGCCAGACGTAACCTCGAATGGCAAGATTTCCGTAAAAAACTTGCGGCCTTTTTAGCAAGACGTGGTTTTAATTATGGCGTAATCTCTCCCGTGCTCTCACAGTTGTGGGATGAAGTACGAGAGGAAGAAGAATGAAAGTAGAAGTAGAAAAAAAGTAAATTGAAGGTACGCAAGCTGAAAACGCGTATGAATCAATTTGTATCCTAAAAAGAAAAATGACCGGGACTTATATCCCACTTTTATTAACTAACGAGGAATATCATGGAAATAGTAATAGGAATAATTACATTACTCATAGGAGCAGCTGTTGGCTTTATGGTCAATCGTTATCTCAATGAACAAGAGCAAATAAAGCAGAAAATAACCGCCGAGGATATTGTTAAGGGCGCAACAGAACAGGCGCGTTTGATCGAAATTCAGGCACGTGATGATGCTTTAGGCCTGACGCGCGAAACCGAAAAAGAGATTACTCAGCGCCGTAAAGAGATTAATCAGGATGAAAACCGAATTCAGAATAGGCGTGATGAGCAAGATAAACGCGCCGAACGCTTAGAGCAACGTGAGCAGACGGTTAATAATCGTCAAAGTGCTGTAGACCGCCGAGCCAATGATGTAGATAAACAGCACGAAGTTCAAATGAAAAAATTACAAGAAATTTCGCAGATGACCACCGATGAAGCGAAGGAGATTATTCTTGCCGAAGTAGAAAAAGATGCACGTGGTGATATGGCCCGAATTGTTCGCCAAATTGAAGCAGAAGCAAAAGCAGATGGCGAGAAACGTGCCAGAAAGTTGATTGCAGATGCAATTCAACGTGTGGCTTCTGAGCATGTTTCTGAGGTAACTTCGAAGCTTGTCCCACTTCCCAATGATGATATGAAGGGGCGCATTGTTGGTAGAAACGGACGTAATATCAAAGCTTTTGAGAAAGCTGCGGGTGTGGACGTGATTGTTGATGATACTCCCGAAGCGGTGACAATTTCTTGTTTCGACTCTGTGCGCCGTGAGATTGGCAGACGTGCAATGACACGCTTGACTTTGGATGGACGAATTCACCCCGCGCATATTGAGAAAATTGTGAAACAAGAGACCAAAGCTGTTGATAAAGTAATGGCTGAAGCTGGCGAACAAGCTGCTTATGATGCTGGAATTAGTGGTTTGAAACCTGAAATTTTACGCATGATGGGCAGATTGAAATTTCGTACATCTTATGGGCAAAATCAATTGGCTCACGCAGTGGAAGCATCAAAACTTGCTAGTATTATCGCCGCAGAATTGGGCGCAGATATAGAAGTTGCTAAATTGGGTGGCTTCTTGCACGATATTGGTAAGGCGATGGACCATAATCAAGAAGGTACACATGCCAAGCTTGGTGCAGAATTTTGTAGACGTTATGGTGTGAAAAATGAGAAAGTATTAAACGCGATCTCTTCTCACCACCATGAAGAAGATCAGGCATCTGTTGAGGCTGTTATCACTGAAGCTGCTGATGCAATTTCTGGCGCACGCCCTGGCGCACGCCGTGAAGATTTAGAAGCTTATATCAAACGCATCCGCGCGCTTGAAGACTTAGCGAAATCCTTCAAGGGTGTTGAGCAAGCTTACGCGATTCAGGCAGGACGTGAAGTTCGTATTATTGTCCGCCCTGATGATATTGATGATTTTACCGCCGGAAAATTGGCACGTGATATTGCTGGCCAAATTGAAGAGAATATGCAATACCCTGGTCAGATTAAGGTGATTGTAATTCGAGAGACTCGGGCGATAGATTACGCAAAATAATAAATTTTCAAGTCGTGCCAAAGACTAAGAAACCAAAAAGAGCCAGAGAATTTTCTCCGGCTCTTTTTGGTTTAAGTTTTAGATCTAATTTACAAATCGATATTTGATTAATGCCCAAATGGCTTCAAAAGCATCGTGCAGTTTTATTTTCTTCCCATCTGAATAATCACGTGGATTGAAAGTGATAGGCACTTCAAAAATGCGCACTTTCTTCTTCAGTATTTTGGCGGTGAATTCTGGTTCAAAATTGAAACTATTGGAATGGATTGTAATGCCATCAAGCACTTCGCGGCGAAAGACTTTATAGCCCGTTTCCATATCCGTTAAGATATTATTATAGAGAATATTGGTAAAGAGCGTCAGCAATTTATTCGCAATCATATGCCAAAACATGGTTGAGCGGCGTGCGGCACCCAAAAAACGTGAGCCGTAAACCACATCTGCGATACCTTCTTCTATGGGTCTTAAGATAGCAGGATAATCGCGTGGGTCATATTCTAAATCGGCGTCTTGGATGAGGAAGACATCGCCTTTGGCTTCAGAGAAACCTGTTCGGACTGCCGCGCCTTTACCTTGATTTTTATCATGTAAAATGACACGGATTTTGTCTTTACCATCCAACTCTTTCAAAATATCACGCGTGCCATCGGTAGAGCCATCATCCACGATGACTATTTCCCAAGGCAAAGCAGTTGCCTGCACACGTTTAAGAATTTCGGTGATATTTTGAACTTCATTATATACGGGGATAATCACTGATAGTTTCATAGAGTAGATTATAAACTTAAAAGTAAAAAAATAGCAAATTTGCCTAGATGCCAAAATTTCTAGCCTAGGTTAGAATAAGGGCGGAGATAATTATGAAAAAACACCAAATTTCTTTGTTTTTGCTGATTTTTATTTTTCTAACAGCATGTAGTATGGAAGTATCCAAAGTGGGCGATGCGCCTGCCCCAACAGTGGGCGTGATTACCGCCACTTTATACCCTACCTTTACACCGAGAGCGACCGCGACTCCATTGCCTGCTACCGTTCTTCCAACAGTGGAGCCGGTCTTGGGCAAAGTGACTGCGCAGATAAACCTGCGTGAGCATCCCCGTGCATCGAGTAGGTCTTTGGGCATGTTGGGTATTAACAGTGAAGTAGAGATTATTGGCCAAAATGCGCAGGAAGATTGGTATCAGATTAATGCTGATTTACCAAACGGGGAACGCGTCACCGGTTGGGGCTCGGCAGATTTTATTTCAACAGAAAGCAAGCCCAATGTCCCAGTCGTTTCGGGTGGTGATACATCAAGCGGTGTAGAAGAGACGAATGGTCAAGTCACACAACAAATTAACGTTCGATCAGGTCCTGGAGTAGAGTTTGGGGCTTTGGGAATTCTAAATATAGGAGATAGGGTATTTCTTCTTGCTAAAAATATCACGGGAACGTGGATAGAAATTGAATATGAGGGAGGCGAAGAAGGGAAAGGCTGGGTTTTTGCCGCTTATGTAGAAAGTGATGTAGTAGAAGATTTGCCTATTGCTGAAGGTGCGGTAGCAATAGCTACAGAAATTGCAGCAACAGCAGCTCCTGTTTATACCCCTGCTCCCGAAGACGGTGATTCTATGGAAGAGCCAGCAATTGATATTACCTTTTCAGCATCTGATTCGCGCTCTTTTAGCTATAGCAGTGATTTGTCTTCTCCTGAAGGGGATGCAGAAGATTGGGTTGCTTTTCACCCAGATTCTACAGAAGATCGTGTAGATTTGTTGATTGATTTAGATTGCGAAGGAAACGGCAGCATTTATGTTGAGTTGTGGCAAGGTGGCATAAAATTAACAGAGTGGGAACCGGTCTCTTGTGGTGATAGTGATTACCCTTTAAATATGTATAAAAATGTGACTTATGAATTCCGTTTAATGGCAAAAAGGGCAAGTAAATTAGCATATGTAAATTACATTTTGCAGGTGCGTGCCGCACCTTGATAAAAAGTAATGGCATAGCATCAGTATTTCTTTTGCTGATATTTAGATTATTTAACTTCTGTTTTTGAGGAGTTCTTATGAAAAAAACAATTCAACTTGGCATACTTTTTCTTCTTTCCTTTTCTTTTCTTGGATGCCAGGCGAAAGAGCAAGTCCCTGCGACAAAAGAAAGCATTGAAGCGCTAGAATTGGCTGAACCAACAGACTTATCTCCTTCTATAAACACAGAGTTAGCTCCAACGACAAGAGCAATGGAACTTCATGCAGTCTTGGAAGAAATTGAAGGAAGTGTCGAAGCAAAAGAAGCTATAGACCCTGAATTCATGTTTGCAGAGAATGGTTGGATGATTAATGAAAATGGAGAAGTTCGGACACAAGAGGATAGTTATACACGTGTAGACCTTTCTTCTGGCACTGTAATTAGGATGGCGCCACTTTCTCATTTCACTTTAGTTTCTAATCAGCCTGAAGCAGATAGTTTGCTGACGCGCATTATGCTTGAGCTAGGACAGCTTTGGATAGTGCTAAATGGTGGGAGTGTAGAGATTGAAACACCCTCTGGTGTAGCCGCTGTTCGCGGATCATATATGATGGTAGAGATTGACCCAGAAACGAAAGAAGCATTTGTTTCTTGCTTAGAAGGATGTTGTATCTTGACTAATCCTGCTGGAACTTTAGAACTCTTTGATGGTGAGCGTGCAAGATTAGAATTTGAAAAGTTGTCTGAAGTCGAAAAAATGAGCGAAAGAGATTTTGCTGAATGGATATTTGCCGCACCAGAAGCACAAGATATTCTCCCCTATCTCGAAGAGAAAGGAGTTTTACCCTGGGAAGACTGGCAGAAGTTTTTGCCAGATAAAGATGGCAATCTCCCTGATTTAGATGAACTTTTCCCTGAAGGAGATGGCGAGCTTCTAGATGGGAGCAAATTGCCAGACGGAAGCATTCTGCCTGATGGGAGTAACTTGCCAGATGGGAGCAATTTACCAGATGGGAGTAACCTTCCTGGCGGAGGCTTTGGTGACTAAAAAATGAAACTCAAAAAACTTGCGCCTCAAATAATTTTGCTTAGTATCACTATAGTGATACTAATAATATCTGAAGTATTAGCCGTTGTCCCTTCATTAATTACGCCTACAGAAAGGCTAGACCTTGCTGCGCGTGATGTTGCTATGCGGTTTCGTGGGGTGCAAGAACCAGATGAGAGAATTGTTATCGTAGCTATCGATGATTTTTCATTTAACTGGACAGGCTATGCTTGGCCTTGGCCTCGTGAATATATAGCTGAGATTATCGAAGTGTTGAATGATTCTGGTGCTGAAGTTATCGGCTTAGATATTTTGCTTTTTGAAGAATCTGGTGAAGGCGACGAGATCCTTGCAAAAGAGCTTTCTGAAACGCCCATTTCAGTTGGCTTGGTACAAATCTATACCGATCATCAAGGCGTAGAATCTATTCGTTTGCCCCAGCCCGTCTATAGAGATGTTTTTGATGGCTTGGGCATCACCGAAATTAAATTAGATGATGATGCAATCGCGCGTTCGTTACGCGCTCAAAATAATTTTGATAAAGATTTTTTCAATTGGGTATTTGAAGTAGTACGTCTTTATCAAAAGGCTCCACCATTCAGCGAATTTTCACCTTTTAGCATTAAATTAGGGAATGAATCAATACCCCTTCAAAACAATCGTATTTTAATTAATTACAGAGGCCCTGCCGGCACTTACCCCACCTATTCTGCGGCACAGGTTGCTTTAGGCGATTATCCCCCAGAAAATTTCAAAGATAAAATTGTGTTAATCGGCGCAACATCGGTCACGTTACAGGATATCTACCCAAGTCCATTTTCAAGTCAAACGCGCACTTCGGGTGTGGAAATTGTTGCTAATACGATCGATATGCTACTTAATCAACATTATATTCAAATCGCGCCGCTGTGGGTGAGTTTGCTCTTTATTTTGCTGGCTGCGCTTCTATCCCGTTTATTGATTCGTGCCGAACATCCTAGCCTTAGCCTAAGTTTACTCTTTGGCATATTCCTAGTTTATAACATTATATATCTCATAGCCTTTATAAAATCAGGTCTCTATCTACCTTATACTTCTCCCGTTACTATGCTTTTACTGGGCGTAATTATGCCCACCTTAGAGCAAGCCCTCTCACAAGAAATCGAAAAAAGGCGTGTTCGCAAACTTTTTTCTCGATTTATTTCTCCTGAAATGGTTGAGCAGTTGATTAGTACGCAAGATATTAATACATTGAATAAACGTAGTGAAATCACCATTTTGTTTTCTGATATTCGCAATTTCACGACTCTTTCTGAACGTCTCACACCTAGCGAAGTGGTGGCATTGCTTAATCCTTATTTAGATGTGATGACGCAGATCGTTCATAAATACGGCGGGACAGTGGATAAATATGAGGGGGATGCGATAGTCGCGTTTTTTGGAGAGCCTGTTCGATATGAAGACCATGCTTTGCGCGCCGCTCGCGCCTCTCTTGATATGAAGCTTGCTCTCGTTCAATTAAAGCAGGGATGGGAGGAGAAAGGCATCTTGCCCCCAAACTTCAACTTCGATATTGGCATTGGCTTGAACAGTGGTGATGTATTTGTGGGCTTGCTTGGCTCCGAAGAACGGATCAACTACACCATCATCGGTGATAATGCCAATCTTGCGGCGCGTCTACAAGATTTAAGCAAGGTTTATGGCTGGTCAATGATGATTAGTGATAGCACAAATGAAGCAATAAAAGAAGAAATGGAAACCGAGTTCGTCGAGGCAAGACAAGTGAAAGGAAAAAGTGAGCCAGTAAAAATTTATAAGTTATTAGGAGAGAAAAGTAAGGCTTTATAGGCTTAGAATGAGATACTCGGGTTTTCGATTATTGCAAAGTATATTTTCTTTAAAAGAAAAAGATGACCTTAAATTAAAAGAAAAAAGCACCTGATTTCAGGTGCTTTTTTCTTTGGCTCCTCATCTCGGACTCGAACCAAGAACCTAGCGGTTAACAGCCGCTCGCTCTGCCAATTGAGCTAATGAGGAAGGCGACCAAGATTATATAACCAAGGGGTATTTGTGTCAAGCAATTTTTTGCCCTATATGCCCTAAAAGAAAAAGAGCGTGGCTTCGAAAAGCCGCGCTCTTTTTTATACTAAACTAACTTGATTCTAGTAGCCAGTGGAGAGTGATCCATCTAATAAAGCAGCATCAATTTCTGCCAATTTATCTTTGACTTCTTGGGGAACGTCACCATCGAAATCATGGAAGGGGGCTAAGCCAGTGGTGCCGAAATAATTGCCACCAGGGAATTCGCCAGCAGCGGAGGCTTCAATTAAGCCGAAGACGCCGGGGGTGATGAGTTTCATTGCGCTGGTGATCAAGCAGGGGTGTGCTTCAGGAACGGTTTCCCATTGATCGGAGTCAACACCGATACAGAAAA
>Ga0209249_1004044_pt1 | contig 9958 bp, 6 predicted proteins | sample SaaInlV_200m_DNA_4_FD_184653 | JGI IMG/M metagenome (GOLD analysis project Ga0209249, IMG submission 184653) | Marine microbial communities from expanding oxygen minimum zones in the Saanich Inlet - SI037_S3LV_200m_DNA (SPAdes) (version 2) | ecosystem: Environmental > Aquatic > Marine > Intertidal... | reverse complement strand
CCCCCCCCCCCCCAAAAAAAAATCATCTATACTTTATTTCTATTATCGACCACCCGGTTTTGTCTTCCCCTTTCAAAAAATCACCCCATCTGAACAATTTCCATACCGGAACACCAGATATATCGTCGATCTGATACAAAAAAATAATCCATGTTACCTGACGTCCCCATTAACCCGGACATTTCATGAAAATTGAAATTTTTCTGGAGTATTGTACTTATTATCAGATAGTTATAATAAATTTTTAGCTTTTTTAAAAAGTACAAAGTGTCACCGAAGAATTTCAATGTTCACCTTCCAGGCGAGCCGAATTCACTTCATCTGCTTCGCTACAGCCCGTTTGCGGTAAACGATTACAGCGGCACGTCCTGTAACTTGCATCTAAAGCAAATTCAACTCGTGAAGTATCCGGGTTAACAAGAAAAAAATGAAGTTAATTAATAATATATTAAATTTATAATAAATATATTATTAATCAAAAATTGGTTGTGCTAATATAAATGATCATATAATAATAAATATCTTTTTTTATCTATAAATTAATATATATACATTAGAGTGTTGAAAGAAAATTTTGATTAAAACTATACTTGACAATCAATAATAAATATATTAATTAAAATTTATTACTATACAAATACACTATTTTTCAAGAGTTGATGGCATCTTCTTTTTGGGGTGATCTTGTGCTCATGGAAATTTCCAGGGTCAAAGCACTGTTCCGACGTCAAACGTGCCGGTATTGTGAAATCTGAAAGGGTTTCATCAGTTTTAGATATATTATAGCGTCACTGGGAGCAATAAATTGTATAAGATACGCGGGGAAAAAGCATCATGAAAAAAAAAGCAGACATCATTCATACGGCATCATTGGAAATACTGGAAAAAACCGGTCTACGTCTGCATCATCCCCAGGCCCTCAAATTATGTGCCGATAATGGTTTCAAGATAGATGGGAAACGGGTGTGCTTTGAGTCTGAAAAACTCATGAACCTTATTTCCAAGGCCCCCTCTTCATTTACCCTGTATGCCCGGAATCCTGAATTTAACATGGAAATGGGTTCAGGAAAAATTCATTTTGCACCTGGATACGGGGCACCGTATGTTGTGGATGCCTCGGGCAAAGTTCGAGATGGCATATTCGACGACTATAAGTGCTTTTTGCGCATAATGCAGTCCAGTGAGTATTTTAACATCAATGGCGGTATTACGGTTCAGCCGTCGGACCTGCCAGCGGATAAAGCCATGCCCATGATGGTCTGCGCCACCATAACGGCCAGTGACAAATGCATTCTGGCACCCAATGGAGATAAAAACGGAACCGATATCATGTTTGCCCTGCTTGAAGGGCTCTTTGGCACAGAGGATCTATTGCAAAACCCCAGGGTGATCACCCTGGTCAGTACATTAACCCCGCTCCAAATCGATGAATCCGCCTTGAACACCCTGCTGACGTATGCACAATACAACCAGCCTGTGATGGTGACCCCTACGGTGATGGCCGGCACCACAGGTCCTATCACCCTGGCAGGTACCATGGCCCTGGGTAATGCAGAAGCATTGGCCGGGATCGCACTGGTGCAGATGGCAAGGCCCGGATGTCCTGTGATGTATGGTTGCCAGAACACCTGCGCAGACATGCAAACCGGAGGCATCAGTATTGGCAGCCCTGAAAGAACGCTTTGCGTTGCCATGGGCTCTGAAATGGCCCGTATGTACGACTTACCCTTCCGGGGTGGCGGCAGCGATACCGATGCCCATGGGTTCAATGCCCAGGCCGGTATGGAAGGAATGATGACCCTGATGAATTCCTGGCAGAGTGGTACGGATTTAATTGTTCATTCTGCAGGCATCCTGTCAGGCTATGCTGCAATGAGCTACGAAAAATTTATTCTGGATATAGAAATGATCGGCATGCTTCGCAGAATTGAAAAAGGAATTGGTGTGTCCAATGAAGACCTGGCAATGGATGTGATTTCAGCCGCAGGTATCGGTGGTGAATTTCTTACCCAGCCCCATACCTTCCAAAAATGCAGGCAGGAATTGTATTCTCCCCGAATATCAAAACGGGGACAACTTATCAGCGGCGATCATCAGGCCGAGTTAGTGGGTGCGGCGGAAGTCGAAAAAAACAGGCTGCTATCGTCTTATATGCCGCCTGAACTGACCGAAGAAAAAAAATGTGCTTTACGCACGATAATGAGCGATAATGGACTGAATTTTGACCTCTGCCTGATAACAGATCAATAATTCATTTAAATAACCCATAACTAAAGAGACACAAATGAAAGAAAAGTCCAATATTACAAATCTTTTTTCCCGAACTGACCAGCTTAAAGAGCAATATTTCACCCATAAGCCGGCCATATGCCTTGAGTGTGCAAAGAGCCGCACAGATGTCTTCAAAGAAACCGAGGGCGAGCCCATCATCATCCGGAGAGCCAAAGCCATCAGACGTCACTGCCGCACCAAAACTATCAATATTCAGGATCATGAGCTGATTATAGGCAATGCCGGATTTGGTCCGAGAACCGCCTGTATCTGCCCGGAACTTTCCAACCACTGGCTGGGAGATGAGCTGGACACGGTATCAACCAGGCCCCAGGATCCCTATATGATCACCGAAGATCAAAAACAATTGTTCAAAGAAGAGATACAACCCTATTGGCAGGGCAAAACCATCAGTGAGCACTGGCATGCCAGGATACCTGAAAAAACCCGGGCGATTGCCTACAAAACCGGAATTATTGATGCAGACCTTAAACTGGAAGGAGGGCCGGGTGAAATCGCCCCGGCCTATGAGGAACTGCTTTTGCCCAGGGGCTACGGCGGCCTGAGAAAAGAAGCTGAAACAGCCCTTGCCGGGGCAGATATGACACTGGCTGAAAACCATCAAAAGGCCTGGTTTTGGGAGTCTGCCATCATTGTGTGTGAGGCTATAGAAATCCTGGCCCGTCGACACGCTGAAAAAGCCATGGAAATGGCCTTGGAAGAAACAGATCCTGACCGTTGCCTGGAACTGAAAAATATGGCCAAAGTGTGTGACTGGGTGGCCACCAACCCCCCACGAACCTTCCATGAGGCATTGCAGTTAATCTGGTTCAGTCAGATTGCCCTGTATATGGAGGCCAATGCCCCATCCTACTCGCCTGGTCGTATGGACCAATACATGTATCCATACTATAAAACCGATTGTGATCAGGGTCTCTTGAATAAAGAAACCGCCCAGGAACTTTTAGAGTGTCTCTGGGTCAAGCTCGCCGAACAGGTCTGGTATCAGACTGAAAACTCAGCCAAGTATTTTGCCGGCTATACCGCTTTCCAGAATCTGTGTGTGGGAGGGGTAACCTCTAATGGGCGCGATGCCGTCAATGAACTGTCCTATATGATTCTGGATGCCACAGCCAGGGTGCAATTGTGTCAACCCTCACTTTCGGTTCGCATCAACCGGAAAAACCCGGAACAATTTTATCGCAAGGTCGCCCAGCTAATTCGTCTTGGTACTGGATTTCCCGCCGTGCATAACGATGATGTCGGGATAAAAATGCTCATGAAAAAGGGGGTTACCGCACCGGAGGCCAGAAACTGGTGCATCGTGGGCTGTGTGGAACCCAATCTGCCGGGCAAACTGTCCCAGTGGAGTTCAAGCGGTCATTATAATCTTGCTACTGCCGTGGAATTTGCTCTGACCAACGGAGTGCACCTCAAATCAGGCAGACAGCTGGGCCTGCAAACCGGTAATCCCTGCACATTTAAAAGCTATGAAGAATTTGAGACAGCCGTGATCACCCAGATCAAGGATCAGATCCGGCATTATACGATCTCCAGCCATATCATAGAGACCCTTCACCAGGAACTGTTGCCCATGCCCCTGGCCTCCACCCTGATGCTTAACTGCATTGAAAAAGGAAAAGACCTGATGCAAAACGGTGCAAAATATACCATCGGTCCCGGCACCAACGGAATAGGAGCAGCGGATCTGGTCAACTCACTTGTAGCTGTGAAAAAGCTGGTTTTTGTTGAGAAAACAGTCAAAATGGATGAATTGATCAACGCCATCAAGGATGATTTTAAAGGCCATGAACTGTTACAGCAGCTCCTGGTTACCCAGGCCCCCAAATGGGGCAATGACGACGACCAGGTTGATGAGATCCTGGTCGATGTTATGGACACCATCAATGACTTTCACCACGGCCTGCACGGTATTTTAGGATCGGAACTAATGCCTTCCTACTACCCGGTTTCATCCAACGTACCCCAAGGCCACACAGTCTGCGCTCTGCCTTCGGGTCGAAATGCCTACAGGCCTCTGGCCGACGGCTGTTCTCCCTGCCAGGGCACCGATACCCTGGGCCCGACAGCTGTGCTCAAATCCATGTCCAAACTCAATTGTGAAGATGCTGACGGCGGACTGCTTTTGAACATGAAATTTGAGCCGGTGGTATTTGAAGGGGAGAGCGGAATTACCCGTCTGGTATCTTTGATCAGAAGTTTCGTGGACCTGGATTTATACCATGTTCAGTTCAACGTGGTCAGTACCAAAACGCTGAAGCTTGCCCAGGATAACCCCAATGATTACAAATCACTGCTGGTCCGTGTTGCTGGATACAGCGCCTATTTTGTAGAATTAAGCAAGGATATTCAGGATGACATTATCAACCGCACCCTGTACTATGCCGCCAATTAGACATTCCAACAGCCCCATCTCAGGAGTCATCCGGGATGGGTCCCAAAAGGACGTCCTGGCTAAAAACATTGTTCTCAATATCCAAAAATTCTGCATTCACGACGGCCCGGGCATCCGAACTGTGGTCTTTTTGAAGGGATGTCCCCTGGCCTGTCAATGGTGCTCCAACCCAGCATCCCAGAATCCGGTCCCGGAACCTGTTTTTTTCAAAGACCGCTGTCAGGCATGCGGTCAATGCAGCCAGGCCTGTTCTGCCATTACCTTCACTGGCATAGCCCCGCAGATCAACAGATCTCTTTGCAATGGCTGCGGCCAATGTGAAAAAACCTGTCTGTCTAATGCACTGGAAATGGTAGGCTTGGAAATGAGCGTGGAAAAGGTGGTGGAAGAGGTACTAAAAGATTCTATTTTTTATCGCAATTCCGGCGGCGGCCTGACCCTGTCCGGCGGAGAACCGTTGATGCAGGTTGAGTTTGCCAAAGAAATATTAAGGCGATGTAAAAAAATGGGGATTCATACGGCAGTAGAGACTGCCGGCTGCCTGCCCTGGAAAAATTTTACCAAGATCATACCTTATACAGATCTGTTTCTATATGACTTGAAGCACCTCGATGATGGCGAGCATATGAGAACCACGGGAAAGGGGAATGAAAGAGTTATAGAGAATCTTAAGCGCCTCTGCCAGGAAGGGCACAAGGTCATACTCCGTGTACCCGTTATACCCGAGTTCAATAATTCTGAACTTCAAATCCGGCAATTGGCTGAACTTTGCCTGAATCTTGATCCAGGTATAAAACAGGTAGAATTACTTCCTTACCACGATTTAGGAATACATAAATACGATTTACTGGCAAAAACATACGAACTGAAAGGGCTCAAGATTCCAAATAAAGAGCATATACTCAGTTTGGCCAAAACCTTGGAAAAAAATATAAAAAAAGGGGGAATCTCCTGTTGCGCAGTATTTGGAACAGTATAGGTCAATGACCTGTTCCGAGGCCTCAGACAGGCCAATACCGGGAAAGAATTAAAAATGCTTCATTTGTTAGTGTTTCTCAATTTGTCTATGAGAAAAAAATTTACGACTATCGTGAAATAAAGAATTTAAATACAATTTTTTGTGACAAGGGAGAGCCTTTGACTATTTATGCTGAATCAAAACAAAGGAATAAATTTGGCACGATTCGTCTCCAGAACTGAGAAAGCTTACTCAATTATAATCACTGTAGTGGTTATTCGATTTGCTTGACGGGTTACTGACAAAGGTTCCATTTTTAACAGCGTTATACTTTTTGGAGGAATTAAATTATGGCCGAAAAAAATGACAATCTATCAACTAAAAGAGTACATCCCGGTGTTAAGGAAATGAAAAAAAATCTTTCAGAAGGCAAGTGCTCCCGCCGTGAATTTTTACGAACAACAACCCTATTAGGCCTATCTGCGACTACCGCCTACGGTCTTGCAAGCACAATTTTGGGCAAAAATATTTTACCTGATCTGATTTCAACGGCCCACGCTGGCCAGAAAAAAGGGGGGATTCTAAAATTTGGTATGCCCGTACAAGAGATGACTGATCCTTCCACATTTGATTGGGTTCAGAAATCGATCGTTTCCCGTCATATTGTCGAATATCTGGTAGAAACAGGGCCGGATAATATCACCAGACCCAACCTGGCTGAGAGCTGGAAACCCTCAGATGATCTGAAAACATGGATCTTCCATCTTCGAAAAGGGGTCAAATGGTCAAATGGCGATGACTTTAATGCAGATGATGTTGTGTTCAACTTTACCCGGTGGCTTGATCCAAAAACCGGATCATCTAATTTAGGACTATTCAACGCTATGCTCGAAGAGACAGGTGAAAAAGATGCAAAAGGCAATCCTAAAAAACGCATGATCAAAAACGCCGTGGAAAAAGTTGATGACCATACCGTCAGAATCAACCTTAAATCAGCCGTTCTGTCCATGCCTGAAAACCTTTACAATTATCCCACAGCCATTGTTCACCGCAACTTTGAAAAAGAGGGGGGGAATCTTTCTAAAAATCCCGTAGGTACGGGGCCCTACACCCTTTCTGAATTCAAGGTTGGTGAGAAAGCCGTTTTGAAAAAGCGCAAAGAAGCCTATTGGGGGGGAGAAGTCTTTCTTGATGAAATCCAGTTCATTGACCTGGGTCAGGATGGTGGTGCGTATATCTCTGCACTTGTTTCAAAACAGGTTCATGGCATTTTTCAGCTTGACCTGACAACCCTGGATACGGCAAAAAGTATTCCAGGAATCAATGTTGTCTCAATTCCATCCACAAATGCGGGTGTTATCCGTATGAAGGTTACTGAAAAACCCTTTGACGATATCCGTGTGCGTAAGGCATTGCAGAAAACCTGTAATCCCCATAGACAGCTTGACATTGCCCACCGCGGATTAGGAATCGTTGCAGAACACCATCATGTCGCAAGCATACACCCTGAATATTTCAAACTTCCCCCGATTAAACAGGACATCGAAGGTGCTAAAAAACTGCTGGCTGAAGCCGGATATCCCGATGGTATTAAAATAACCTGTAATACGGGAAATACGTCCGGCACTTGGGAACAGGATTCCCTTGCCGTACTCAAGGAAGACGCTGCCAAGGCCGGGATCAACATTAAAATTAATGTCATGCCGTCTGCAGCCTACTGGGATGTCTGGGACAAGGCACCGTTTGGGCTCACCGTCTGGTATCACCGCCCTCTGGCTGTCATGGTATTGGGCCTGGCCTACCGTTCCGGGGTTCCCTGGAATGAATGCAGCTATAATAATCCTGCCTTTGATGCCGCCCTGGATGAAGCAGAAGCAACATTTGATGTTGAAGATCGGCGGGTCAAGATGGAGAAGGTTGAGAAAATTCTCCAGGATGATGCCATCATGGTACAGCCTTTCTTCCGGTCTGTTTTCACTGCAATGTCTAAAGATGTGGTTGGATTTAAAATGCATCCGAGCCGATACTACCGTTTTCACAAGGTCTCACTGGCTTAAATTGTTACCATAGTAATGTCTGGTAAGGGTGCTTTCCCCCCTTACCAGACAAAAATTACAACACACAAAAATCCTGCTCTAAAATTAAGGAGTCAAAATGGCCCTGCTGCTTTTAAAGCGTATCAGGTTCATACTTTTGGATATATTGCCCGTATGATCATATCATCCATGGCAGAACAATTGGTAAAAGACCGGCATAGAGTCTATCCGATCACTGAAAAACTCGAATCCTTATTGATTTCCCGGTTCCGGCTGAAAAAACCAATATTCAATGTATGGTTGATATATTTCATCTTGTATTGTAGCGGGTTTTTGTCATGATCATTGCCGCTTTCGCAATACTGGATGAGTTCCGACATAAATCCACCGACCACAGGTGCGTTCTTGTACTGATTTCCGCTGGTGCCGATGGCCAGATAAAATCCCGGTAGATCTGACTTGTCATAAATAGGATACCAGTCATCAGATACGTCATAAAGATCCACAAGACCCTGGTTCTTGGTTGGAATTGGCAGATCCGGGATTCGCATGGCTACCCTCATGGCCTGGGTTTTGAGCTGATCTGTAAAGTTTTCATTATAGTTGTCCGGGTCAACGTAATCCAGGGGATCACAAGCCGGTTCTTCGCTGCCGATAAGAACGTGGTTACCGACTTCAGGTCGTGTATAGACCCCTGTGCCAGAGTCTGAGGTGATAATACCCGTATTTTCCCAGTCTACCCCTTCAGGACTTGGCACATGTGCCACTTCCACCCGCAAAGCCCGGGTTTTTATATTCATTTTGTCCTCAACCCCAGCCATGCGATTTATAATATAGGAATGAGGGCCTGCTACATTGACCACCACGGGTGCATAAATTTCAGTGCCGTCTTTCAGTACCACCCCGGCTGCCCTGCCGTCTTTTTTCAGGATATCCACAACTTGAGTGTTAAACATGAAATCCGAACCCACTTTCCGGGCTGCCATTTCAACATTATGGGTGGACAGTTTCGGATCGCTTACATAGCCTGATTCAGGTACAAAAACAGCCCCCTTGACGCTGTCGCCCGTTGGTTTTCCAAAATCCGGATCATCCATGAGTTTCTGGGGATGGAAAGAGCGAAGATCCGGGTTGGGCAGATATTGTTTCATCTCTTCCGGGGCCAGTTCCAGGTAACCTACCCCAAGGGCATCCAGGGATTCCATAACAGGAGCCAGGTTCTTGTTATGCTCAGATTTATAGACCATGGCACCCGTATTTTTGTAATATGCCATACCGTCAGGATCAATGGTATTAAGGTATCTTGGCCAATCAAGCCAGTAATAATATCCTTCCCGGGCCAGAGCCACTCCTTCCGGGGAGGAATAGTAAAGCCTTATAATGGCACAGGACCCGGCAGTTGAACCAAATCCAGAGCCGCCCAGCTTGTCGATGCTCAGTGTTTTATAGCCTTTTAACGCCAGTTCATAGGCAATACTGTTACCGATAATACCGGCACCAATGATGATGGCATCATATTTTTTTTCGGTCATTTTTTTTTCTCCATAGCTCAAAAATTTTGCTCGTTCTATTTTATATGAAAGCAACCACAATTTTTACCATAAAGCACATGAAGGCGTTGAAGAAAAAACTTCATGCTCTTCATGGTGCTATTTCATATTTTGTTGTGCCCGCAAGGACATGGCTGTAAGTGCCCGATCAAAAACCGACAATTTTGACAATATCGGTCAGGTATTGTTCATTATTCCCCGGGTGACAAAGGGGTTACCCTTTTTTTAATTTGGCAAGGATCTCCCTTTCACCTTCTTTTTTCAACCGATCCAGCTCTGCAATAATCTTGTCGCTTAAGGGTTCCGGCTTATGGGTTTCTTTTATCATCCTGACTTCCTCTTTCACCCTGTCTTCCATTGAAGGTTTGCCGGAAGCTTTCCAGCCATCAATGGTCTGGCGATTCATGAGGTTGGATGTCCACAGCTCCTTTTTAAAATGATCCATGGTATGCTGCTGTACAAGAAAATGGCCCCCAGGCCCCACATCTTCTATGACCTGCCTTGCAAGGGTTTCCCGGGTGACTTTAATTCCTTCCACAAACCGTTTTGTCATACCCACAACCTCGTTGCCCATGACAAGCTGTTCAAGGGAGCATGCCATGCCGGAAGCCATATATCCGACAGCATGGATCAGGTTCAGACCGGAAAGCCCCTGACTCAATATTGAAAAAGTAGATTCAATACCTGCCTGGGCATCTAAGCTTTTGGAATCCGTTGCACCGGCAAG
>Ga0209249_1004042_pt1 | contig 9960 bp, 10 predicted proteins | sample SaaInlV_200m_DNA_4_FD_184653 | JGI IMG/M metagenome (GOLD analysis project Ga0209249, IMG submission 184653) | Marine microbial communities from expanding oxygen minimum zones in the Saanich Inlet - SI037_S3LV_200m_DNA (SPAdes) (version 2) | ecosystem: Environmental > Aquatic > Marine >... | reverse complement strand
CTTTCTCCGAAAGGTCTCCCGATAGCCGCAGAGGCACAACAGAACTATCCCGACGCCGCAGGGGGGGATATATGAATGTTTCAGTGAGCAAATGCCCGCTGCGATCACTGCAACCGGCACGATGTCCCGCATCCCCTTTGTTTCGTGAGCTGATGCAAAGGTCTCGAATAGGGCGTAGAACAGCGCCAGCCCGGTCATGACGCTCGAAATGTTAACAATGCCCTGATACGGCAGATAAATGATCTGACAGCAAAAGAGAACGAGAATAATGAGATCCGGGCGCGCCTGTCTTCGTGCGCCGTGTGCGACGACGAGGCCTAGAAACACAAGCCACCCTAAGATGAGGTCCGTTGCCCGGAGCGCTGTCGCCCCCAGCTTGAGCAGGTAGATGGCGTGCAGGTAGCTCTGTCCTCCAAATGACATCAGGCCCCGTAGGTTGAACGGGTCGATACCCGTCGTACCCGTCTGCAGCATTCTGTGAGGGAAGCTTAGATAGGCATGCAGATCATCGTGTGGGTTGATGCGCACGGATTGCACGCTGAGAAACGTGATGCCCACGAGCCACATGAGCAGAATGCCCGCTATCACGACGCCCCACTTGTAGATGGATTTACCCGGCCATAATGTGCCGAAACGGCATGCTTCAGATCTCTTGAGGTAGACAGCGAATGCAGCCCCACCGATGAGCAAGCAGCTATGTATGGCAAGCGGCGTGATGAGGGCGAATAGATTCTGAATCCCCGCCAGCGCCAAAACGAGTGCCATGCCCCAGCCTGCCAAAAGTCCCCAATGGGGAATCTCTTTCCTGCGCAGAAGGGCGGCAAGGATATATCCCCAGCCTATGAAAACCAAGTACATCAATAGCGAGAAGAGGATGCTGGACGTGGATATCGATAGAGTCATATTCATTGATGATCATTTCGTGAGGATGCCCGGCAAGCCTTCTGCCGCCACCCCCCGCTTGCCGGCAGGTCCCCACCGGCCTTGTGCCGGTGGAACCGAAGATCACCCCCTATTGGAACTCGAAGATCTTGAATGGGTACCCGCACACCTCGACCGTCTCGCGCAGCACCGCGTTGGTCATGTGCTCGGCGTAGAGTCCCTGCCAGCGTGAGGCCTCACCGGCGTAGTCGGTGATAAACGTGTGCGTCATGCCGAAGCGGCCGATCGGGTTGTCGTAGTTGCACCACTTCGGCTTGCACACCCGAATGGCCTGCCCGCGGTTCTCCACCACGGCCGCACAGGCCGCCGTGCCGCCGATCACCATCTGCGGATAACGCTCACCCAGTGCGCGGCTGGTCTGCACAATGGTGTGTCGCCGCGTCTTCCACCAGTTGCGCGTCGCCACGGCGTTCTGCTTCGTGAAATGGCCCACTACGGCCAGCACGAAGAGCACGCGCAGGACGAGCGGCAGGGGAATCTCCCTGCGCTTCAGTAGCCGCAACACCAGCCGGAAGGCCAGCCAGAGCGCCGCCGCCATGAGGAAGCTGAGCAGAAGGAGTTCCCAGATCTTGGGCAGATAGCCGCACAGAATCGGCCCGAACGAGATGCGGTAGTGCACGAAATAGCGCAAAATAACCGTCAGGCCGATCACCGCGGCCACATCCGTCAACAGCGTGCTCCACTGCTTGGGCAGACTGAAGCGCTTCGTCTTGATCAGCTCATGCAGCCCATAGGCCAGCAACCCATACAGCGCCGGGAGCAGTGTGTAGACGTAACGCACCGGCGTCGCCTTGAGCAGCGAAATGAAGAGACAGCCCCCCACGAACCAGGCGGTCAGCAGCACACCCAGCGGATCCAGCTCGCGTGGACGGCGGAAGAAACGGCCGGCCACGACCACCGTGATCGGGATGGCCAGCAACCACAGATTCTGAATCTTGCCCATGTTGAAGAAAATGAACGTACGGGTGGAGGTCGAGAGGGCGTCGCCCAGCGTCTGCGGGAAGGTGCTGCGGATCCACTGTCCGCCAAAGGCCTCGATCGCCTCGGCATAGGGCAGCCGGAAGAAGAGCAGCCAGGGCAGCGTGGCGAGGGCCAGTCCGAGGGCATAGCAGCCGCCGCGGAGGAGGAGGGTGCGCATCACGCGGCCCTGTTCATCGCCGTCGCGCCAGGCCCGGAAGCCCACCCCGATCAGTACGGCCAAGGGGTAATAAGGGACGATCGCCTTGGTGATAAAGGCCAGCATGGCCAGGAAGCCGGCCATACCGGTCCAGAAAAGGACCCGCTTGCGCGCCTGCATCGCCAATGCCGCCAGCATCATGCAGACGATCACCGGGTTTTCGACCAGCCCCACACGTCCCATCTGCACCAGGAGATATTCCGTGCTGAAGAAGAGCGCCCCCAGCAGGGCGGCCACCCAGCTCAGACGTTTGAGCAGCAGCACCGCACACAACAGCGTCAGCAACGAGCAGGTCGCAGCGAAGCCGTTGATCTCGCTCAGGCTGGTGCCGAGGCATTTGAACCAGGGAATCTGAACCAGCGTCATGATCGGGCTGTAGAGAAAGCCGTCCCACTCGTCCGGGCGCATCTCGCCAAACAGCACGTAGCTGCGCGCACTGTGCGCCGTCGAAATGCCGTCGAAGTAGATTCCCGCCGAGGAGCTCAGCCCAAAGGGCGGATCCGCATTCAGATCAGCAAAGCGCAGCCCCACGCCCAACAGCAGCAGCGCCGCGATCACCCCCCACAACAACCAGCGTCCCATCTCTCGTTGGCCCAACTTCATAGTCTCCGTAGCCTGCCCGCAGAACCCCGTCAAAGCAATCGAAAACCCGCGGGGTCGCACTCAGCGCATCCACTCCTCGACGACCTTGCCGTTCTCCCAGATGATGAGTGGCGTGTTGGTTGCCTTGGCAATTCGACGCGCCGCTTGGGCGGCGCGACGAAGTGCGGGCTCGACACCAAGGAGATCTGGATCCTTTACTCTATGCCGCTTCTTGGGCATTCGTCCTCCTCAAGCAGAACGGGTTGACGTCCCGAGTTGTCATATAGTGCCCACGCATCAACAAGTGGCCGATAGATGGTGTCGAAGTTGTTCCGGCCCACCTCAAAGCGTCGCCGAATGGTCTGATCGGGAATCGAATGGCCTCCCTGTTTGACGCGGCAGACGACGCGTGAGCGCGCGATATCCACACTGGGAAGCGAGAGGAAGATGAGCTTAACGGCGTACCCTTCTTGCTGCCATTGCGGTATCAGGCGGGCATATCGACGTCCACTAAGCGTTGTCTCGATAGCGATGTTGCGACGATGCGCCATGTGGTCGTCCAGCTCTCTCAGCATGAGCTTCCCTGCTTTCAGAGCGGCCAGCTCAGGCGAAAAGGGCGACAGCCCGTGGGCAATGTAGTCCGCATTGATAAAGAGATGGCAATCGGCCTCGTGCGGGAGAAACTCGCGTGCAAATGTTGTCTTGCCCGCACCATTAGGCCCCGCAATGACCAGAAGCTTCAGGGCGGATGCCGCATAGGCCGCCCGTGATTCGGCGACGCGTAAGACGTCCCGATCACCGGGGGCGTTGTAGGTCACATAGACATCGCCCGGCAGTGGCGAGGGGGCACGGCCGATAATCATCTCGGTGGCATCGCCAAAGGGGCGCGGGCTGCTGATCGAGAGCAATCGTAGATTTCCGCGGCGACGGCTGACGATGAATCCGTCGTTTTCAAGCGCATTGAGCCCGCGCTGGAACACTCCCGGCGCCTTCCCTAGCCGCCGCCCGAGTTCGGACATTGTGAACGACCGGTCCGGGTTCTCCACCAGGATCTGTAGAATGGCAATTTGATTATCGGTGAACATGATTATGCCTTATGCATAAGACAGTACGAGTATCTTAACCGGTATGTCAACTGCTCAGAGGTGGGCACGTCTTAACACAACACTATGCTCGCGCTGAATGGGTCGTGTTGCGCAGCTTAAGAGCATGCACAGCCAATAAGCATAGACGTGACCGACGGGAGAGAATTATTGTATGTTGAATATTGAGTGTGACCCCAAAGGCAACAGGAATATGAAAGAGACAACATGGCCATGGCTGAGGGATCGCGTGAAGGCGATGGGATGGACCTGCTTTGTCGTGTTTCCGATTGTCACGGTTCTGCTGGTTGCTGGCTGTGAAGATGGCGCTACATCGGTGCCGGCTGTCGTATTGCCGTCTCATGATTTCGGTGATAACGATCCCGACCTCTACGTTGCGATGGGCGACAGCATCACCAAGGGCATAGGCGTGGCTCCATACCCCGCGATGCTGGCCGACTTGATCTTGAAGACAGTCATCAACGAAGGCATTAGCGGGGAACATGCCTATGAAGGTGCGGCACGTGTGGGTGCCATGCTCATGCAGTACAAACCCGGCTATCTGCTCATCTTGTATGGAGCCAATGATATCGTGCACCGGGAATCCACGGAAGACATTGTCGAGGATTTGCGGCAGATTGTGAACGCCGCTAGAGACGTCAAGGCCGTACCCGTTCTGGCAACGCTCACGCCTATGGTCCGATCACACCGGGGGTTCCAGGGCCCCGTCCTGGCTCTCAATGCTCGTATTCGCAGCCTGGCGGTCGCTGAGGATATTCTGCTGGTGGATCTTGAAGCGGTATTCGATAGCTTCGACGATGATGAGGATCCGTATGACCTTGATGAAGACGATCTGCTCCAGCGGGATGGGTTGCACCCGAATGAAACGGGTAACCTGGAGATAGCGTTGGCCTTCGAGGCGGGACTTGTCCGGTATGAGCCGATGTTTCCGGGGACCCATCTCAGGCGCGAAACGCCTCCCCAATCCCGTTGATCCTGTCAGAAGAACTCCCCTTTCCGTGACTTCCTTGACTTCCGTGGTGGTAAATTCCCTGCAAAACAGAATCCTCCGTATGAGTGGCTATTGCTTCCGCCCGCGGATGGCTCTACACTGGCCGGATGCGAGTGAGGAAGCGGGTGATGGGTTTTCTTTTTGTGGTGCTGCGGATTGCGCTTCTGGTTTATGTGGGACTGACGCTGTTGGTCTTTCTGGCCCAGGCGCGCTATCTCTATTATCCCGATCCGGAAATCACGGCAGATCCGTCGCTGATCAACCTTGATTACCGGGATGTGATGCTCGATACGGCGGACGGGGAGACGGTTGCGGGCTGGTTTGTGCCGGCGGCCGATGAGGCGGCGGCGCCTGCGCTACTTTTCTTCCACGGCAATGCCGGCAACATCAGCGACCGGCTGGGCTCCATTCAGACCTTTCACGAGCTGGGCCTGAACGTGCTGATCATTGACTACCGCGGCTATGGCCGCAGCTCGGGCAAACCGACCGAGAAGGGCACCCGGCTGGATGCGGAGGCGGCGTGGACCTACCTGACCGGCGAGCTGGCCATCCCGCCCGAACGCATCATCATTTTCGGCCGTTCGCTGGGTGGCGCTGTGGCCGTGTCTCTGGCTGCCACGCACAACCCCGCACTGCTGGTGGTGGAATCGAGCTTTACCTCGACCATGGATATGGGCCAGCAAATGTTTCCGCTGCTGCCGGTGCGTCTGCTCTGCCGTCACCGCTACGACAGCGTGAAGACGCTGAAGGCAGTACAGTGTCCGGTCCTGGTGGCCCACGGCCCCGACGATGCGACTATTCCCTTTGCGCATGGCCGTCGCCTGCATGCCGCCGCGAACGACCCCAAGCAGTTTATCACGCTCCAGGGCGGCCACAACGATGGTGGTATGGATAGCAACCGGGCCTACCAGAGGCTGCTCAGGGAGTGGATAGCGGAGTACGTCTCACCGCCACCAGGGAGTAATGGACGAGGAAAGCCGGTAGACGATAACGGGCGACGATAACGGTGGACGATTGGGACGCTCTCTCTAATCGTCGCCGTTCCCATCAGTCGAAAATGGAGATGATGATGCAAGCCGCTAAAGAACAGCCCAATATAGTCTATATTCTCGCCGATGACCTGGGGTGGAATGACCTCGCCTGCGAGGGCAGCTCGTTCTACGAGAGCCCCAATATCGACCGTATTGCGCGTGAAGGAATGCGCTTCACGCAGGGTTATGCCACCTGCCAGGTATGCAGTCCATCCCGTGCCAGCATCCTCACCGGCAAGGTCACGCCGCGTCACGGTATCACCGATTACATTGGCGCACTTACGGGGGAAGCATGGCGCCACGCCGGCCGGTTCAGCAAGATGCTGCCCCCCGACTACGATCACGCCCTGCGCAGCGATGAGATCACGTTCGCCGAGGTGTTGCGCCGCGGGGGGTACCGCACGTTTTTTGCGGGCAAATGGCATCTCGGCGACACGGGCGCCGATCCCGAGGACTTCGGATTTGAAATCAACAAGGGCGGCTGGCATGTGGGCTCGCCCCATGGCGGCTACTTTGCACCATGGGAGAATCCGAAGCTGGCACCGGGCCCCGACGGTGAATCGCTGCCCATGCGACTGGGACGCGAGACGGCCGAGTTTATTGCGGAGCACAAGGATGCGCCCTTCCTGGCCTATCTCTCGTTCTACTCAGTGCACGGTCCTATCGAGACCAGCCGCGATCGCTGGGAGAAATACCGGCTCAAGGCGGTCGCCCAGAGCGCACCGGAGCACCGCTTCATCTTCGATCGCAACCTGCCTGTGCGTCAGGTGCAGGACTGTCCCATCTATGCCGGTATGATTGAGGCCATGGATGATGCCGTGGGGCTGGTGCTGGAGGCGCTGGACCAGCACGGCCTGGCCGACAACACGATCGTCTGCTTCACCTCCGACAATGGCGGCGTGTCGTCGGGCGACTCGTTTGCTTCATCGATGCTGCCCCTGCGCGGCGGCAAGGGGCGTCAGTGGGAGGGCGGCATTCGTGAGCCGGTGCATGTGCGCTATCCGCGCGTGGTGGCGCCCGGCTCGACCTGCGACGTGCCGGTCTCCGGGATCGATTTCTATCCCACCTTCCTCGAGTGGGCGGGCATTCCCATCCCGCAGGAGCAGGTCGTTGACGGACGCAGTATGGTGCCGCTTTTGACCGGTAAGTCCGATCCCGAGATGGAGGCGCGCGCCCTCTTCTGGCACTACCCGCACTACGGCAACCAGGGCGGCGACCCCTCGGCGATCATCCGCAGCGGCTCGTGGAAGTTGATCCACTACTTCGAAGATGGCCACGACGAGCTGTATGATCTCGCCACGGATGAGGACGAACAGCATGACGTCAGCGCCGCGCACGGTACGAGGGGCGCCGAGCTGCGCGCCCGTCTCGACCGCTGGCTGATTGAGGTGGATGCCAAGCTGCCGCTGCCGGATCCGGAGTACGATGCGGAAAAGGAAGCCGCCTTCCTGCATGGTCAGGAACACAAGCTGATGCCCCGCCTCGAGCGACAGCACGCCGAGTACCTTGACCCCGACTGGCAGCCCAACGCCGACTGGTGGGGCAGCCAGGTCACGCGCGACTGACCTGCCTGTTCCAAACTCGGGGTCATCCGAAAAGGTAGGGCCCGCGCTCCGCCGCGGGCCGCGAGCCATGCCAGCCCTTTTCGGACGACGTCTAGCCTGATCTATTCATGAACCACGAAGAACGCGAAGGCCACGAAGTTGAAGCATAGATGGGAATGCACACAATGCATGACAGCGATGTGATGGCTGGTTTTGCTTTGCGTTGACGGCGTGCAACGCCGGAATATCCATTTTTACAGTGCCTTCGTGTTCTTCGTATCCTTCGTGGTGAATACTTCAGGCTAGCTACCCGATAATCTTTTCCGAATTTTCCTGTTGCACTGAATATGCGAACCTGTTAACTTGCGAACTCATGCAAGTCAGCAAAGAAAAATTATTCGAGATGCAGGCGGATCTGTGCGCGGTTATGGCGAACGCCAAGCGGCTCATGATTCTGGACTTTCTGAGCCGGGCGGATGAGCCGAATGTGGGGCAGATTGCGGAGGAACTGGATCTGCCTGTGACGGTGGTGAGTCAGCACTTGCGCCTGATGCGCGACGGCAATGTGGTGGTGTCGCGTAAGAATGGCCACTGTGTCTGCTACCGCCTCAAGCATCCGGAGTTGATGACAGGCTGTCACGCGGTGCGTGAGGTGCTGCGTGCGGAATTGAAGGAACGCGGCCAGCTGGCCGAGCTGATCGAAGACTGAACCGAGTAGGGGGTAATCCCCGGGGAGTGCGTACGACGATGGAAAACGAGATGGACAACCAACAGATGATCCAGGACCTGCTCAAGCGGGTTGAAACGCTTGAAGAAAATGCGCCGGAAGATCGCCTCGCCCTGGGTTGCATCAGCGGTGATCTGGATACCACCATGGCGGCCTTCATTATCGCCCTGGGCGCGGCAGCCTATGACATGGAAGTGGATATCTTCTTCACCTTCTGGGCCACCGCGGCACTGCGCGATCCAAAGAAGAGCGCCAAGAAGGATCTTCTCGGCAAGATGTTTGGCATGATGTTGCCGACCGGCGCGGGCAAGTTGCCGCTTTCCAAGATGCAGATGCTGGGCATGGGCCCCCTCATGATCAAGGGCGTCATGAAGAAACATGGCGCCAAGTCGCTCGAAGAGCTGATGAAGGATGCCGCCGAGTTTGGTGTCCGCCTGCATGTCTGCACGATGTCGATGGACTTGATGGGCATCAAGCGCGAGGAGATGATCGACTACCCGCACATGCAGTTCGTGGGCGTCGGTAGCTTCGTGGATATCTTCAGCAAAGCAAAACAGTGTTGGTTTTTGTAGAGGCGTGATGCATGGCTGCGCTGGCCCCCACCGGCCTTGTGCCGGTGGAGCCGGAGATTGGATTGAGCCGAGGGGTGGAAACAGAATGTTGCGCCCGGTCAGCGCGAGGGGTGATGCGTGGCTGCGCTGGCCCCCACCGGCCTTGTGCCGGTGGAGCCGGAGATCTTCTTTAGAGAAGGCTGCACAGAACAGTATTTTGAGCCCGGCTGGCGCGAGGGACGTGCTTCGCACGAGACTCGCTCAATGCCGGGCGCAGTAAGGAAAATAGACGGCCTCTTTGCTGCAAGAGTCTTGCGCTCCACCGGCGCAAGGCCGGTGGGGGCGAAGATGGATGGTAATAATGAACAGGGGAGGACGTAACGATGACGGCAGATGAATTGATGGCTCTTGAGGTGGGTAAGTTGGTGGATGCACGCGGGACGGCATGTCCGGGTCCGTTGCTGGATGCCAAACGCGCGATTGCCGAATGCCCGATGGGCGAGGTAATGGAAGTGCAGTCGTCGGATGACGGCACGATCATCGATATCCAGCGCTGGTGCAAGAAGATGGGGCACGAGTACCTGGGCGACCGCGAAGACGACGGTTTCTGGTCGGTCTATTTCCGTCGGGCCAAGTAGATGGCGATGAAGTCCAAAGAGCCGGATCCGAAAATCCTGGTGTTTTCAAGCAACGCGATTTCGGATCCGGGTATCGACCTGGCGGGGAGTGCGCACATGCACTACTCCACCGCCGTGCAGGTCATTCCGCTGCCCTGCTCAAGCGGGGTCAAGCCGGCTTGGATTGCGCATGCCCTGGCCTCCGGGTTTGATGGCGTCTTCATCGCCGCCTGCGGCGGCGACTGCGCCTATCTGCAGGACTGTACCGAGCGCACAAGCGCCCTGATCAAGCAGGCCCAAGCGCTGCTCAAAGAGCAGGACATCAGTCCCAAACGCCTCAAGATGTCTGGGCTCTGCTCGGTGTGCGCCGACAACTTCGTGGCGCACATGGGCAAGTTCCAGGGGGAGTTGAAGAAACTTGAATCCAACGACTGAAAAATCTGATTTGGACTACGATGTCATGATCGTCGGTGCCGGCGTGGCCGGCATGGAGACGGCCGCGTCGCTGGGTGACATGGGCTACCGCGTGCTGCTGGTCGAGAAACGCTCCAGCATTGGCGGGAAGTCGATTCTGCTGAGCAAGGTCTTCCCCACGCTCGACTGCGCGAGCTGCATCGTGACGCCCAAGATGGCGGCCGCGGCGCACCACCCCAACATCACGCCGCTGGTCTACAGTGAAGTGGATGAGATCACGC
>Ga0209249_1004037_pt1 | contig 9968 bp, 9 predicted proteins | sample SaaInlV_200m_DNA_4_FD_184653 | JGI IMG/M metagenome (GOLD analysis project Ga0209249, IMG submission 184653) | Marine microbial communities from expanding oxygen minimum zones in the Saanich Inlet - SI037_S3LV_200m_DNA (SPAdes) (version 2) | ecosystem: Environmental > Aquatic > Marine > Intertidal... | reverse complement strand
GGTTGAGTAAAGCTATTAATTAATAAAGTTGTGTAGTTTTCTATGGTTTTTTTCATATCTTAATGAAGCAGTATATCAGCTCTTTTATAAAATCCTTTCACATCTTTAAATCTTTAGGGTAGAATGGATAGTATATGATTCAAAAAAATGATTATGTTCAACAATTTACTAAGTCTTTAAAACATACAGAAGGTGAAGTTGCTACTCTCAGAACTGGTAGAGCAACTGTTCAGATGCTGGATGACGTTACTGTAGAAGCTTATGGTTCTGTGATGAATCTTAATGAAGTTGGTTCTGTAACCGCTCCAGATCCTACATTATTGGTGATTTCTCCATGGGATAAAGGTCTCGTAGGAGCTGTTGAAAAAGGAGTTATTGCAGCCAATCTTAATCTTAATCCAATAGTAGATGGTGAAACAGTCAAGGTTCCAGTTCCTCCTCTTACACAAGAGAGACGTCAGGAAATGGTAAAGATACTTCATCAAAAATCAGAAAGTGGCAGAGTGATGATTCGTTCTGTACGATCAGATGTAAAACAGACTATTGATTCCCAAAAAGGTGAAGCTGGTATTAGTGAAGATGATATAGAGCTTTCTTTAAAAGAACTAGAAAATTTGACCAAAGAATATATAGAGAAAATAGATCTTTTAGTAAAAGACAAAGAAAAAGAATTACTTTCTTTGTAGTATATGACAACGTTTATTTTTATCCTCATTCTCTCTTTTTTAGTTTTGATCCATGAGCTTGGACATTTTTTGCTAGCCAAAAAACATAAAATAAAGGTTCATGAGTTTGGTTTTGGGTATCCTCCAAAAGTTATAAAGCTTTTTTCCTGGAAAGGAACTGATTTTACTTTGAACCTCATTCCATTTGGTGGTTTTGTGAGATTGGAAGGTGAAGAGTTCAACTCAGAAGAAGATTCAAAGATAGCATCAAAAGATGCTTTTTATAATAAATCAGCCAAAGCTAGGTTAGCAGTTATTTTTGCTGGTCCATTAGTAAATATTATTTATGCTTTAGCTGTCTTTTCTGTGGTGTTTAGCGTTATGGGTATTCCCAAAGACTTGGAAGGTAGAGCTCGTATAGCAGAGATTGCAGTAGATTCTCCTGCTCAACAGTCTGGAATAGAGGCAGACTATGAGATAGTTGGCTTTCGTTTATTTGATGACACTATAAAAACAACTAATATCACTGAAGTTATCGAGTTTACCAAGATAAATAAAGGACAGACAGTTGCTGTTCAGTTAGTTGGTCCTTGTGAGCAAGATACTTGTCTAGAAAAAATAACAGAAAAAGAAGTTTATATCCGTCTTGATGAAGAACTTCCTGTCGGTCAGGGGTCGATGGGTGTTGTTTTTAGTGATTTTTATTTTCAAAAAGAAGTTTGGTATTTACAGCCATTTCTGGGTATGTGGTATGGATTACAAGAGGCTATTAGTATGGCTGGCTTGATAGTTATGGCTTTATTCTCTTTATTCAAAGATATTTTTTCAGGCTCTGGAGTTCCAGAAGGATTAGCAGGTCCCGTAGGAATAGTTCATCAGGCTAGTAGTAATAATCTCTTGGAACAAGGTTGGTTAGCAGTACTTGGGTTTTCTGGAATGTTATCTCTCAATTTGGGTATCATGAATATTCTACCGATTCCTGCTCTTGATGGTGGTAGAATCTTATTTATCTTATTGGAGAAGTTTATCGGTAAAAAAAGAGTTCAAAAATTTGAAGGAGTTGCAAACTTTGGAGGATTTGTGTTATTACTCAGTTTAATAATTATTCTCTCAGTAAGAGATGTGTTGCGTATTTTTCAGTAAATTATTTTGATATTTTTAGAAGAGATATATAATATGGCAAAAAAAAGAACTAAAGCCCAAAAGAAAAACAGAAAACATGTAATTCAGGCACAGCAAAAGTCTGCTCTGGAAAAAACTATTGTTAGTAGTGATAATAAAAAGGGTAATAGTAAAAAATCAGTAATAAGTACAAAAAAAAGATTTTTTAATCAAGAACAACAATATATTATCAAAGATCTTTGGAGAACTGGGATATATACTTTTGTAATTATAGCTGTTTTATTGGCTATTTTTGTTTATACTAAGACATCTTAAAAATGAAAAATTTTGAATTATAAAGAAAAGGATTTATATAAAAATGCAAAAAAAACACCTTATTTTAGCTCTAGTTCTCTATGCTTTTTCGGCAGTTGGCTCATTTAGCGCTTTCTCATATCTTGATAAATCAAAAGTGGTTTTACCTGGAACAGTTGGCTCAGATGGGGTTCAAGGCGGAGAGACTTTACTGGGAGCTTTACTGGAGATAGATCCAGCAGCACCAAGAGATCAGGCTTGTCCTTTGAATGGAGCGTTATATTCTCAGATAGAAAAAGATACCTGGGAAACAAGACGTCCTCTTTTTGTGATGATCGAGAATCATCCAGAAGCTAGACCTCAATCTGGTTTATCCAAGGCTGATATTGTTTTTGAAGCAGTTGCAGAAGGTGGTGTCACTAGATTTGGTGCAATGTTTTACTGTGCAGCTCAAATTCAGGATTTAACTTTGGCACCTATTAGATCTGCAAGAACTTATTTCTTGGATTGGACATCTGGATTTAACTTACCAATGTATGTTCATGTTGGAGGAGCTAACGTTCCTGGTCCAACAAATGCTTTGGGTCAAATAGTAGATTATGGCTGGGCTTTAGAAAATGATCTAAATCAGTTCTCTATTGGTTATCCTACTTTTATTCGTGACTATAATCGTGTTCCTGGAAAAGATATTGCTACAGAACACACTATGGTAACTACTACAGAAAAACTTTGGGAAGTCTCTGAAGAAAGAGAATGGACAAACATGTCTCCAGATAGAAAAGTTGGACGAAAAGTTGTCGAAGGTAGTGATTGGAAAGAAGGCTATGATGGCTTTTCTTTTGAAGATGAAAAACCAGAAATTGGAAGTGCTACTAGTGTAAGTTATGATTTCTGGAGTGGTTATGGAGATTACTCTGTTGCTTGGGAATATGATGCAGAAAAAGATGCTTATGCTAGATCTATGGGTGGAGAAAAACACATGGATATTAATAATGATAAGCAGATCATGGCTCATAACGTGGTTGTTTTATTGATGACTGAAAAAGGACCAATTAACGAGAAAAAACACATGATCTACGGTACAACTGGTACTGGTGATGCTCTTATCTTTAAACATGGAGAAGCTATCGAAGCAACCTGGAGTAAAAAGACTAGAACTTCAGAGTTAGAGTTAGTTGATTCAAAAGGTAAAAATATCGAAATGGCTCGTGGAATGATCTGGTTCTCAGCTTTATCTATCGGTAGTGAAGTAGAGTACTAATTTTTCAAAACGTGGTATACTTTTTTTGAGTACAAAAACAACTCAATTAATATAACTAAATAAGTATAATTATGGCTAATTTAAAAGATCTTATTGTCTCTAGAGTTAGAGTGAAAATGTTAGAGCTTTTCTTCACTAATTCAGAGGAAATGTATTATGTCCGTGAGATTACCAGGAATATTAAAGAAGAAATAAATGCGGTTAGAAGAGAACTGGATCGTTTACTGGGAGCTGGTTTACTGAAAAGTGAACAGCGAGGTAATAGACTTTATTACTTTCTAAATAAAAAATATCTATATTTCCAAGAATTTGAACAAATTATAGTGAAGAGCACTGGTCTTGGTAAAAAAATTCGTCGTTTAAGAAGAAAATTAGGTCAGGTTGAGTTCGTCATGTTCTCTGGAAAGTATGTCCGTGGTCTTGCACCAACCAATGATGAAGTAGAGGTACTAGTAATTGGAGATGTAGTGATTTCTGAGTTACAAGCTCTTATGAAAGATGAAGAGAAAAGACTGGGTAGAGAAGTTAACTATGCTGTCTTTGATGCTCAAGAATTTAATTTCCGTAAAACTCGTAGAGATCCATTTATTATGGAGATTTTATACAGCACTAGGGTTATGGTATTAGGTAATGAAGATGAGTTTGCTCATCGTCAGGTTCAAGGCTTGTAGATCATGACAAGTCTGACTAAACGCTTACTATTTATCGTTTTTTTGACTATCTTTTCTGCATACATTGCCCTTCCCAGTCAATTTAATCTAGATTTTTCTATAGCCAATTTTAAGGTTCAAAAAGAAATTCACGTTCCTAAAATATCTATCAATTTATTTGGTAATAATTTCTCTAGTGATATTCCTTTAAAGAAAGGTCTTGATTTACAAGGAGGAATGCAGGTTGTTTTGCAGGCTGATATGACTAATATTGCCGCCGAAGATCGTGATGACGCTTTAGATTCTGCACAAGAAATTATTCGTCGTAGGATAGATCTATATGGAGTAAATGAGCCAGTCATTCAAACTTCAAAATCTGGTGATCAGTATCGTTTAATTATTGAACTTCCGGGTATAGATGATCCCAAAGAAGCTTTGTCTTTGGTGGGAACAACAGCTCAGTTAGATTTTCGTTTGGAAAAAGAAATAGAATTACCTGATGATTCAGAGGAAAATTTGGAATTAATATTGCCAGATAATTTAGGGTTTGTTCAGACAGAGTTAACTGGTAAAGAACTAAAAAAAGCCAATGTACAGTTTGATCCAAATACTGGTGAGCCAGTAATTGCTCTACAGTTTGATGGAACTGGTACGGATCTTTTTGCTGCTTTGACTACGGATAACATTGGTAAGAGAATAGGTATTTTTATAGATGGTATTCCAGTTGTTATGCCGGTTGTCTCTACTGCTATTTTGGATGGGAGAGCGATTCTAACAGGTGGTTTTGACATTGAAAGTGCAAAGCAACTGTCTATTCAGCTCAATGCTGGCGCATTGCCTGTTCCGATAGATATTCTTGAGCAAAGAACTATTGGGGCAAATCTGGGAGAAGCATCTATCCAACAAAGTGTTTTTGCTGGCTTGGTTGGATTGGGATTGGTTATTGTTTTTATGATTTTGAATTATGGATTTCATGGTTCAATAGCTGCTTTGGCTTTGGTTGTTTACTCAGTTTTGACGATTGCTGTTTATAAAATCTTGGGTGTGACCTTAACTCTTCCAGGGATTGCTGGTTTATTACTTTCTATTGGGATGGCTGTCGATGCTAATATTCTTATTTTTGAGCGCTTTAAAGAAGAGTTTCGAGTTGGTCATTCTTATCTCAATGCACTAGAACTTGGTTTTGGTAGAGCCTGGGAAAGTATCAAAGATGCTAATCTAGCTACTATTATTACTGCTTTAGTTTTGATTAATCCTTTAAATTTGGAGTTCTTGAATAGAAGTGGTTTGGTAAGAGGTTTTGGAGTAACTCTTTTAATAGGGGTTCTTCTAAGTCTATTTACGGGGGTAGTGGTGAGTAGAACTTTACTTAGATCTTTTGCCCCTATTTTAGAGAAAATATATAAGAAAAAGGATAAATCATGAAGTTCATGAAGCATCGTTGGTTGTTTTTTTTAATCTCGGCAATAGTTTTAGTTCCTGGAATTTTTTCTTTATTAACTGTTGGTTTGAAGCCAGCTATTGATTTTACTGGTGGTACTTTACTAGAGCTTCATATTGATAAAGATATTAACGAAGAAAAATGGAAAGAACTAGCTGGGGAAGAACTTGCTCTGCAATCTGTTCAGACTTCAGCAGGAGATAATTTTATTCTGAGAGGTAAACCGGTTAGTGAAGAGATTAAGCAGAACTTTGTAAATAAAGTTTCTGAAGAGGTAGGTGAGGTAGAGGTCATTAGATTCGAGACTGTAGGACCTATTTTGGGGCAAGAATTGATTAGAAAAATGCTTTGGGCTGGGTTAATCTTGATTGTTTTTATTCTTTTATATGTTGCAAAACAATTCTCTGATATTTCTTTTGGAGTTTCTGCAATCTTGGCAATGTTACATGATTCATTAGTTGTTTTGGGAAGTTTTAGTTTACTGGGATATTTTTCTGGAATAGAAGTAGATGTTCTTTTTGTGACAGCTTTATTAACAACTCTGTCTTTCTCTGTTCATGACACAATTGTTGTTTTTGATAGAATTAGAGAACTGAATCGTAAGTATCCAAAATATTCTTTTGAAGAGATGGCCGATAGAGCTGTCAGTGAAACTCTAGTTCGTTCATTGAATAACTCAATCACTATTCTTGTTATGTTGTTATCTCTAGTTCTACTAGGTGGGCAATCTATTCGTTGGTTCTCAGTTGCTTTACTCATAGGGGCTGTGACTGGTACTTATTCCAGTACTTTTACAGCTGTTCCATTACTTGTAGAGTGGAATAAACGTTCTAAGAAATGAAGCTTAATAATAGTTTTAAAGGAATCTAATATGTTCCGAGATACAGTTCACCAAAAAAAGCAAATCGAAGTAATTGAATCTATAGAGAGTTCTTTGAAAAAGAATACAACTTCTTTTTCTATGGTTGAACCAGTTAAAGATTTTTCTAAAGATAATAGAATTTGTTTGACTAGTGTTCATTTTCCCAAAGCTTCTTTTTTGGAAAAAATTCAGCAAGAAATTATTCAACCTTTGAAAGATATATCTCCAGAACATTTTTATTATCCGAATGGATCGATTCATGCAACTATAAAAAACGTTAAGGTTATTAATGATCCACCTTTATTTTCTGAGCAAGATGTAGAAACAACTAAAGAAGTTTTTCAGCAGGTTATTCCTCAATATAAAGCTTTTAAGATTTATTATTATCGTTTGTTAGTTTTTCCTTATAACTTGGCTTTAGTGGGTACTACAGATCCAGAGCTTGATGAAATTATCTTGGATTTAGATTCTTCTTTGAATAAAGCTGGAGTGCCAGATGATAAAAAATATCTAAATGATAAATACTTTTTTAGTAATATTACTTTAGTTCGTTTTAATAGCCCTATTACTGAAGAATTTCGTAAAAAAATAAATGAGTTATCTACGAATATGAAACCATTTTCATATGAGGTTGACTCAGTTACGCTTCTAACTGGAAATGCTACTATGATGAAACTTAATAAAAGAGGTACCTGGGATTTGAAAAAGTAATTTTATATTTTTTGAGTTCAATTTTTTAAAGATTCTTTGAAATTTCTTTTGCTTTTTCTAGTAAAATTTCTTTTGTGTTTAACTCTGAATTTTCCATAACCTCTTCAAAAAGTTGTTGTAAAATAATTCCCAGATTTTTTCCGGGTTTTAGATTGAGTTCAGTCATTAGATCATTTCCATTAATAGCAATATCTTTGACAGCCATTGGTTGATTGAGTTGTTCAACCATTCTTTGTTTCATTTCTTCTAATCTCCAACTTGTTTTTTTAGCACCGCTGCCCAATCTGTCACCTTCACGAAGATCCAGAATATCATCGATATTTTCCAAGCCCACTTTACGCATAAACCTGCGAATAGATGCATCGGTATTTTGTGGCTGATAATGGAACATATGGAATCTAGTTAAGGTAAACATACGGTCAATATTTTTTTTGGAGAACTTGAATCTTTTTGCGACTTTAGAAGCTATTCTAGAACTAATTATTTCATGGTTATAAAAAGTAATATTTTCATTACTATTATCAAATGTTCTTGGTTTACCAGCATCATGAAGAAGAGTTGCTAGTCTAACAATTGGATCGGCTGAAGGACAAGTATTCAGAGCATCTAATGAGTGTACCCAAACATTAGTTGTGTGGTGCCCACTTTGTTCAACTCCTTTCATTTCTAGAATTTCTGGAAGAACATACTCTAGCATTTTTGTTTTTTCTAAAAGAAGGATAGCTTTTTTGGGATCTTGGCTAGCAATCATTTTCATGAATTCATCGCGAATTCTTTCCCAGCTAACATGTTGAATTAATGGGGCATGAGCTCCTAATGCTGTCAATGTTTTTTCTCCGATACTCATCCCTAGTTGTACAGAAAAACGAATAGCTCTTAGCATTCTCAAGGCATCTTCTTTAAAACGGAGATTGGGATCACCAACAGCTTCGATCGTGCTTTGTGCTAAATCTTCGATACCATTGTGTGGATCAGTCAAAGTAAAATCTTTTGATTCAAGGGAATAACTAGTTTCTATAATTTTTTCTGAGAATATTCCTTCAAGAAAAGAAGGGTTTATTTTTATAGCTAAAGCATTGATAGTAAAGTCTCTTCTTTCTAGATCTTCTTCTATTGTTTTTCCCCAGGTTACAGATTCTGGTCTTCTGTGATCATGATATGTGCCATCTGTTCTGTAAGTAGTAATCTCGAAAGGTTTTGGTTGTTTTTCTTCAGAGGGAAGTGTTTTGATTGGTTTTTCTAGAGATTCATGAAGTTTTTTTGCATTTACTAAATCTATTAAGGTTTCTGTTTTTTTATTTTGTGAAATAGCAGATAGTAAGTTTTTTTCTGGAAGTTGATAATTATTTTTTAAAAGATACAGAGTATTTTCATGAGTAATACTAACTGTCCCGAAATTGTTTTCATAAAAGCTTTCAGGGAAAAGCTCCATGATTTTTTCTGGCTGAGCATTAGTCGTAAAATCATAATCAGTAATAGCGATGTTCTTATGATAGAAAGCATTAGTAGATTGTAGAACTAAGTCTCTAATAGCCCCACCTACTAGGTGAGACTCAAACCCAGCTTTTTGTAAAGTGTGGCTGATGAATAATACTTCAAATGGTAACTCTAGTTTCATAATTTCATTATAAAGGATTCTATAAAATATGTTACTCTGATCAATATGAAGTGGCATTTATTAACTGAAAAAGTTCCTAGCTCCCTAGAAGATGTTTATAAGATTCTGTTGAAGAATAGACAAGTTGCTAATAAGGGAGATTTTTTTGAACCCAAAAATCCTATTGATCTATCTGCAGAAGAGTTGGGAGTAGATATAGAGATGTTGCAGAAGGCCAAAGATCGTATCTTGGAAGCTATAAAAAAGAAACAAAAAATAATAGTTTTTGGTGATTATGATGCTGATGGAATCAGCGCTACAGCTATTTTATGGCAGACTTTATATGATCTAGGGGCAGATGCTTTGCCATTTATTCCTCATAGAGAGAAACATGGTTATGGTTTAACAACTGCTGCCTTAGAAGAGATATACAAAACATCAACTCCAGATTTATTAATTACAGTTGATACTGGAATTGTAGCTCACGAGGAAGTAGAGAAGCTAAAAGAAAAAAATATTGACGTTATTATTACTGACCATCATCAGCCTGATGAAACTTTACCAGAAGCTTTAGCTGTGGTTCACAGTACAAAGATATGTGGAGCAGCCGTTGCTTGGGTTTTGGCTAGAGAATTTACAGAAGAGGCAGCTCGTAAGAATCTTGACTTAGTCGCTTTGGCTACAGTTACTGATCTGATGCCTTTAAAAGGAGTAAATAGGGCTTTTGTTCATCATGGTTTAGAAGTCATGAACAAGAGAGAAAGACTCGGTTTATTAGCTCTTCAGAAAGTTGCTGGTTTAGAAAATAAAAATATAGAATCTATGCAACTTGGTTTTGTTTTGGGACCAAGAATTAATGCTATGGGTAGGTTATCTCATGCAGTTGATGCTTTACGTTTATTGTGTACAAAAAACAAGAAAAGAGCCTCAGAATTAGCTAGTTTAATTGATAGTACCAATAGTGATAGAAAGCAGTTAACTCAAGATTTATATCAGTTAGCTCGTGGGCAAGTTTCAGAACAGAAGAAAGAACATATTTTGGTAGTTCATTCAGATGAATTTCATGAGGGGATTATTGGATTAATTGCTGGAAAATTAACTCAGAGTTATGCTAAGCCATCTATTGTGATTAGTACTAGAGGAGAGACAGCAAAAGCATCAGCTCGTTCTGTTGTTGGGGTAAATATTACAGAGGTTATTAGATCTACCAGAGATTTATTATTAGCATTTGGTGGTCATCCAATGGCTGCTGGATTTGGTTTTGAACATGATAATTTAGAACCTGTTATAGATTATATGTTCAATTATGGCAGAGAAAATATAGATAAGGATCTTTTACAAAAAAGACTCTCTATAGAATGCTTA
>Ga0209249_1004036_pt1 | contig 9970 bp, 9 predicted proteins | sample SaaInlV_200m_DNA_4_FD_184653 | JGI IMG/M metagenome (GOLD analysis project Ga0209249, IMG submission 184653) | Marine microbial communities from expanding oxygen minimum zones in the Saanich Inlet - SI037_S3LV_200m_DNA (SPAdes) (version 2) | ecosystem: Environmental > Aquatic > Marine > Intertidal... | reverse complement strand
GATGCCCCTGCCATCAAGCTGCGGCTCCAAAGGGTCGGCAAGGGGTCTTTCGGATCATAGGAGTAAGATCGGGTGGATGCTTTGCCTGGGAGTGCGTCGGCCAGGGCTTCTTCTTCTGTCGTGTCCGCGTGCAGGTAGAGCGTGTGAGGAGTGAGGCCGGGCGGGGGCCAGGAAGCCGCCGTCTTCCACTTGCCCGTGCCCATCACAAAGTAGCGGACGGGCGGCTCCTGATCGGTTCCGTTCTGGACTCCTTTGAGCCAGTAGTCGAACCAGCGGATTTCCAGATCACGGGTGTCGAGTGCCGCTTCTGGACCGAAGTCGATTCCCAGGCACTCCCGTTTTCCCATGGTTGCGTGTGACCAGGGCCCGATGACCACCTTCGTCTGCTTCCGGGCTGTTTCTGTTCGGGCATTCTGTTGCATGCCTGGCAGGTGCCCGATCGAGCTGCAGTGATCGTACCAGCCCGTGAAGTCGAGGTTCGGCACGTCAATCTCAGCGTGAGCCTCGTCGAATCGCCATGCACGCCGTGCTGGGTGCAGCAGCCAGTCGCGCACGTGACTGTCGAGGGGAGGGGGCAAGTACTGGGCGATGTCGACGTAGGGCAGCATGTGTATCCAGCGGCCTTGCTCGATCTCGTTCCAGATCTCCCGGGCTTCGGCGGGTGTGTGTGGGGGGGGCCATCCCGCTCGGCGCCGCAGGTCAGGTGCCATGGTCGTGAGCCACCACTGCAGGCGGCGACCGGGCCGGAACGCTCCCCACCAGTCGACGTTGGTCAGTTCAAGGGGGATTGATCGAGCGCACGTGGCCACCAGGTGCGGTGGCCGTGTGCGCGCTGTCATCCATTGCGTCCAGCCGACATAGGAGGCCCCCATCGTCCCGATCCGGCCGTTGCACCATGGCTGGTCGGCCATCCACTCGACGGTGTCATATCCGTCCTCGGGGTCCGTTGTGCGCGTCGTGAAGACGGTGAATTCCCCATCGGAGTCGTATCGTCCTCTGGTATCTTGACAGAGGACGGCATAGCCGGCTCGGACGACGCGTTCGTAGCCGGCACTGGCCTTGCCGTATGGGGTCCGGATAACGATTCCGGGGAATTCTCCCGGCGCGTCCGGGAGCCAGAGGTTCGCCCGCAGGATGACCCCGTCCCGCATCGGGACGTCAACGTTCGACTCGGTCAGAATGCCCAGAGCACCGTTTTGACTGGTCATGATGCTTCCTTCGTTCACTTCCGGAAGGACTTGCCCCGGCCGAGCCGGAATGCTCAGTTGGCGGCGAGTTCGGCGAGCACGGCGGCTGCGGCGGCCTGGGGATCTTCAGACTGCGTGATCGGACGTCCCACAACCACGTAGCTGGCTCCGGCAGCGGCGGCCTGGGTTGGCGTCATGACGCGGCGCTGGTCACCGTGACTGGCACCGGCTGGACGGATCCCGGGGACAACGAGGACAAAGTCATCGCCGCACGCCTGACGGACGGGGGTGATCTCGAGAGCCGAACAGACCACCCCGGCCAGCCCGGACTGCTCCGTGAGGCGAGCCAGTCTCACCACCTGCTGCTCCGGCTGTGACGGTACGCCAACAGCTTTGAGGTCCTCGGCATTCAGACTGGTCAGCACGGTCACCGCGATGAGGATCATGTCATTGTCGGCTACGGCTTCGGCTGCCGCTGTCAGCATTGCCGGACCGCCGGATGCGTGTACGTTCGTCATGTTGGCTCCGAGAGCCGCGGCCGAGCGAACGGCCTGTCCGACGGTGTTGGGGATGTCGTGGAACTTGAGGTCAAGGAATACGTTCTTTCCCAGGTCCTTCAGAAAACGGACGCTTTCTGGACCGAACCGGGTGAACAGCTGTTTGCCGACCTTGTACCATTCCACCGAGGGCCCTATCCTCGCAACGATTTCGCGGGCGTCATCAAGGGTGTCCACGTCAAGCGGGACGATCAACTTCGTGTTGGGGGCGGGGCTCACTGTCACGTTGCGAAGCTCCTTGGTCTGTGGGATTGTTGACGACATGGTTCAGAACAACACTATGGACTCGCCAGACCAGGAAGAGAAGGTTGAGAACGGCGAGCAACATGAGGAATCGGACCGGATACGGGAGGTACTCCCAGGTCCGCTCCAGGTCGGACAACACGGTTCCACGGACGAGGATGAGGGCACCAACAAACGTGAGGTTGACACCCAGCGTCGGTATGAAGACGCAGTAGAAGGTCAGAACACGGGCCAGCTTTGCCTCGAAGAGGATTCGTTCGTTCCCGCACTTGTGGAGGACAGCTCTGATGAAGGAGGCAAGCTCGAAAAGGTACCAGTTAGCCGCGAAGAGTCCTGCTGTTCCGGCGACCAGGAAGTAAGGGGAGTCCAAAGTCCGCAGCCACCAGGAAACAAAAGGCGTGAGGCCGAGGACGGTCACTGCCGATGCTTTGAGGCGCCAGAGCAGGTGAGTCGTCGCCTCCTCGCTGCTTGAGGGAGAGGGGAGGCGGAGGGTTGCGGCGCAGAGGCCGAGAACGGGCAAGATGTGCAGGTGCCCGAGTTCGCCTAGAGGGGTGCGTCCGACGTAGGGGAGGAAGACGATGAGAGTAGTCGCCAGGAGGCAGTAGGCGATGCCGTCTAATGCTCGCGCTAATCGTGCGGAAACGGGGTTCACAGTCTATCCAGGTTCATATGCGATGCCAAGGGGCTGGACCCCGGCAACATCCGGCACAGACGGTTTCGGCCGGCGCCGAAGACACGCGCGGATCATGCGTCGACGTGTCTGCTGTACTGGGCGGCGCTCATCATCATGTCGAGTTCCTCCAACTCGTCACATTCCATGCGCATGATCCAGTGCTTGTATGGGGAAACGTGAAGGAGATTGGGATTATCCAGCACATCGCGATTAATTTCCACAACGCGCCCGGACATCGGGGCTCGGAGGTGAATGATATTGGTGTTGAGGTGAAGATGGATGCACATCTCATCCATCTCAATCTCATCTCCTTCTCTCGGCATGTCGATGCTGTGGATTTCGTCCAGCCTTTCGGACAGCGGCTCGGTTACGCCCATTTCGGCTGTCCCTTGAGCCTCATCAACGCGTGCCCAGGTATGGGCTGGGCTGTATGCGAGTTCCGGAGGATATTCTAGCATGATCTTCGTTCTCCTCTTCCGCGGCCGTTCCCCAAGGGGGGTAAGCTGGACACCGGCCAGTCTGTGACCCGGTGTACGTTTCGCGGAGTCTAGACGGCGTTTCGTGGACGGGCGGACCAACTCCGACTCCGTTCCTGCCGATCTCAACGGCGGGGACGCATTCCCCATCATCGTTGGCTGGTACAATTCGCGCAGAACAGAAGAATGCAAGCCTCTTCCGTCCGTTTTCTTTGGCGGTTTCGAGAGTATGTTATCCATCACTTAAGAGTGTTGCAACCCACTGCCGTGCAAACGTGCATTGTGAGAAGGGCTTCAGAGCCATGCCCACAGCAGAACGCAGATACATCCTGAAAGCTTTCGATGGTGAAGAATTTGGGCCGGTCGATCAGGATTGCCTGATGCGCTGGGCCGAGAACGGCCGGATCACCGCGTACTGTGAGATTCGCAGTACGCTTCTTCCGCGCTGGGAGAAGGCCAAAGACGTCTCTTTTCTGCGGGATATCATCGCCCAGCAGCAGACCGACGAGGAGGAACACGCCCCGTCTGTGCTGGCCAAAATAAGGTCCCGAGCTGCGCTGAGGGCGAACAAACAGGAGAGTCGTTCCGGGCTGACCCGAGCCAAGGTCCAGGACTACGAACTGGCGGGCATCCCGCAACGCCTAGCATCCGGTATCTCGGATATTGTGATGGTCTTCGTGTTTGCGCTATGCGTGTACTTCATGATGGCGTTTTTTGTCAATGCCGGACTCGATCCGGACGTTGGGTTCTACCTTGGTTTCATTGTCTTTTACATTGGCCTGGTTATGTACTTTGCCTGGACGGTGGCATTCCAATCACAGACGATAGGGCATCGCGTGTGGGGACTGTTGCTGCTCAGCGATGAAGAGACGGTCTTTCTCGGCCGGGGCTTCCTTTTCTCGCTCGGCATCATATTGTTTTGGTTCCTTACACCTTTCGCGATGTACATCACCCCATCAGGGCGGGCCTTCCAGGATTTGCTCAGCGGGACATACGTGGTGAAGACTCGGGTGGTGTCAAGCAAGAAGAGACGGAAGTGACCGCCCCTATGGGAGACAGTTCGGCTGCTTCACCACCTTCCCCGGATGCTGTCCCTCCGCCTTCGGTGTCCCGCCGGACATCAGGAACGCTTATCCGGTACGTTGCGTGCCAGTTCATCATCCCGTTGTGTTGCTGTGTGGGTGGTTTCGCGGCTCTTTTCCTGATTTCTGATGTATTCGACGTTTTGCGTGACTTCCTTGAGGTACGGGCCTCGCTCGCCACGGTAGTGACCTACTTCCTGCTCCGCCAACCGGTCAATCTCGTCAACGTACTGCCGATGTCGCTATTGCTCTCATCGTGCTTCATGGTCAGCATGATGGGGCGTCACAACGAGGTGACGGCTTTGCGGGCGGCCGGGGTCTCGGTGATGCGTTGGTGCTTGCCCGTCTGGGGCATCGCCATCCTTTTCTCCGGGCTGGCTTTTTTGCTCAACGAACGTTGGGCCACGAAATGCAGCGTTCGAGCGGAAGAGCTTCTCGAGGAAACGACCACGGATGCCAAGCTTCGGGAACGAGGGAGAGCCAAGTTGGCCTACCACAACCATGTGGCCCATCGTGACTGGTATTTCCAGGCCTTTTCTCGCGATGGTGACAAGCTCGGGGTACTGATCAAGCAATCCCATCCGGATGGACGGTCCAAATGGGAGTTGCGTGCGGCCAAGGCGAGTTTTGGCGATGGGAACTGGGTTTTCTCGGATGGCAGTGTAACGCGTTTCGACAGTGAGGGGGCTCTGGTAGAGGGGCCGGAAGTCCATTTTGAGACGCACAGTATCGATGGGCTTGACGAGCGGCCTGCTGACATTCTCAGCAGTATGCGTCCGGCCGAGGAGCTTTCCGTGCGGGAGCTTTTGCGCGTTCTCAGGGTCAACCGAGCTTTGCCTGTCGCGACTCGGAATGCGTCCTTGACCATGCTTTGGTATCGACTCAGCTTCCCTACATCGTGCTTGATCGCTGCATTGTTGGGGATAGGGCTGTCGGTAACCCCTGAACGGACCGGTGCTCTAAAGGGATTCGCCACTGCCGTTGGCATCATGGTGCTCTATTACGTTGCGGACCAGTTCTTCCTCCTGTTGGGGAAAAATGGGGTTCTTCCCCCGCTGATCGGCGGGAGCCTACCGAACGTGTTATTTCTTGGCTGGGGATGTCGGGAAGTCTACGCTCGGCGCTGACTAGCGCTCAGGCTTGAGCGTTGTGGCTGTCATCAGAGAGGCGGGCAGATAGTCGATGAACGAGAAAGACCGCCTTCGCCCTTCTGATGCACACGAACCCGCCGCAGAGCGTCCATCCGAGCCGTTGGTAAGAGAGGAAGAGCGTCCTCCGACGGAAGGGGGAGCCAAGACCAAACGGAAGCCGTCTCGGGCGAGACTGCTGGTTTGGCTCATCGAGCTCGCCCTGTTGCTTGCCTGTGTGGAGCACTTTGTGGTCAGGCCGTGGCTTGCGCGACGCAGTCCCGCAAAGCCGCCTCGGAAGGTCATTTTGCCATTTGGTGATCCTGCGCCACTGGTCTGGGGAGGAGCGTCCCCCGTTGCCGGGGTTGCTGAATACTCGGAGGCCCGTCTGTCCTTGTTGAGAGGGCTTGCCGATGGGAGTGCAGCGGCTCGGGAGACTCAGGTGATGACCTCGCGACAGCACCGCCTCCCGATCGAGATCGAGAACGGGATCGCCATGCGTTTTCGGCTGATTCCAGCCGGGACGTTCTCCATGGGGAGTCCGGAGACCGAACGCGGGCGTTGGGAAGGCGAGAAGCAGCATGTGGCCTCGGTCTCCCGACCGTTCTACCTGGGCACTCACGAGGTGACTCAGGCGCAGTGGATGTCGGTGATGCCGACAAATCCATCGCGTTTCGATGGTGACAACAGACCGGTGGAAGAGGTCGATTGGTACGACTGCCAACGCTTCGTGATCGCTCTCTGCGAGAAGGAAGGCGTGGATGTTGGGACGTATCGGTTGCCGACCGAGATCGAGTGGGAGTATGCCTGTCGCGCAGGCACGACGACGGCCTATCACTTTGGCAGTCAGATGAAGGGCCTTGGGGCATTCGCCGATTATGCCGGGAACAACGACCGCGAGACACGTGAAGTGGGGCGGCGCAGGCCCAACGCCTATGGACTCTATGACATGCATGGGAACGTGTGGGAGTGGTGCCAGGATCTCTTCAAGGCGTACCCCGGCGGACCGGCACTGGATCCGTCTCGGCGGGACTGGCGAATGCTGCGGGGCGGCAACTGGCACGAGCCGGCGTCCACCTGTCGGAGTGCCAATCGGTGTCGACTTCCCCCACTCTCAAAGGGCAACGTTCTCGGCTTCCGGGTGCTGCGCCGGATTGATGCCGCGTTCTTAGAAGCGCCGGGCGGGGCCGTGAACGAGACTCCCGGTGCTGACTCGCAGGCCAATGCCAAGGAAGTTACACCGACTCAGAGCATCGAGAACGGAGCGGAAACACCGAAGGATGGGGAGAAGACGCATGACTAAGAGGCCAAATGTCCTGTTCCTGATGACGGATCAGCACAACTCCCTCAGTATGGGGTGTGCCGGACACACCACCGTGCGGACACCGGCTCTGGACGGCCTTGCCGCTCAAGGTGTTCGGTTTACTTCAGCCTACTGCAACAACCCCATCTGTGCTCCCTCCCGGATCTCCTTTGCGACCGCGCAATACCCTCATACCCACGGCTTCCTCGGGAACAACAACTTCGAGTTTGAGGAACGCAACTCCGATACGCTGGCAGCCGTGTTCCGCCGCCATGGGTACCAGACAGCCCTCATTGGCAAGGCCCATATGATCAGGGCGTGGGACAATGAGGGGTATGAGCACCTCAGGTACTGCGATCTCTGTGATTCTGACCGGGCGGATCCCACAACGAACCACTATTTCCAGTATCTGATCGAGAACGGAGTTGCCGACGCGTACGAAGATGGGACGTTACCGCGGGACAGTGAAGCGGTGCGCAAGAAGTGTGCTGTGGCGCAGCTCCCGTACGAGCACACCAATGAGCACTGGACGGGGGAGGAAACGCTGTCTTTTCTCGAGAATCGAGATCAGGCCCGCCCGTTTCTGGTCCACATGACGTTCGAGCGTCCTCACCCTCACTGGACTCCCGCGGCCGAACATGCCGACATGTATGATCCTGAAACGATCGAGCTGGGACCGGATGCGGTGGATTGGTGGGAGAACAGATGGGCAGGTCGCCCGGAATTCATCATGCGGGCGGCGGCCAATCGCATGCGTGGTTTTTCTCTGGCGGATCTGAAGAAGGCGATTGCCTACCACTTCGCGCTGGTGACGGTGATTGACATGGAGATCGGGCGCGTTCTGGACTGGCTGAAGGAGCATGGTGAGCTGGACAACACCATTGTCGTCTACACGGCCGACCATGGTGATTTTGCCGGTGACCACGGCATCTGCGACAAGAACATGGGGATTTACGAGTCAATCCACCGTATACCGTTCCTGCTTACCTATCCCGGGAGCCCGCAGGGGGTCACACGGGATGGGATTATCGAGTCGGTGGATCTGTTCCCCACGCTGTGTGATCTGGCTTCCGTGCCGTGTCCGGCTGGGGTCGATGGGCGTTCGGTTGTGCCCGAAGCCGAGGGGCGCGGGGATGGCAAGCCACAGGCGATCTGTGAATGGGACTTCCCCGCCCCCCAGCGGCGTGTCAACGCCATCCGGACACCGCGGCATCGTCTTGTCTATTATTCCCATGAGCAGGGCGGCGAGCTCTATGACCACGAGACGGACCCTTACGAAATGGAGAATCTCTGGGACTCTCCGGCGCACCGTGGTGCCCGACTCGCCCTGCTGGAACAGTTGCTTGATCAGGTCAACCTCTACCGGCGTAAAAGCGATTTCGACACTGACGCCGTGCAGGCCCAACGCGAGCGTTACCTGCCCAGTCGGTTGCTGCATAAGCGTTGTGTCAAATGGTCGGATATCCGCGACACATTCGGGTGATGGGCAGACGGGGTGCGTTCTCTTGCAGTAGAACGCAAGGTGCCCTATCATACCGACTGTGGCAGGAACTCAACTCAAGGACGATATGGCTGACATCGGGACAGACAGAGCTTCGATCATCGTGGCCGATGACGATCCCCTGGCGCTCAAAATGTATGAGCGTATCCTGGGGACGAGGTTCGACGTGCGGACCTGCGACGACGGAAGCGGGGTGCTGGCTGAATTTGCCTTCACCCCGGCACGCTGTGTCATCCTGGACAACAACATGCCGGGGATGGATGGCCGCGCGACGACTGAGGCCTTGCGCCAGTCGGCATTGAGCTGGAATGTGCCCATCATCATTGTGTCCGCTGAAGACGAGGAGAGTGACATCCTGGATGGGTTGTCATTCGGCGCTGATGACTATCTGGTCAAGCCGGTCAAGGGGTCCGAACTGCTGGCTAAGATCACGGTGGCGCTACGCCGTCGGAGCTACGATGGAGCAGAGGCCACGTTTGGCCCCGGGAGCATCTTCTATGGTCGCTACCAGATCGATCGGCAACTTGGGGAAGGGGGCTACAGCCGGGTGTTTCGAGCTCGGGATCTGCGGCCGCAGCAGGAGAACCCGTGGGTTGCGCTGAAGGTCATTGAGATCCCGAAGCTCACGAGCAGAGAGCGGGCCATGTCATACTTCCTTCGGGAAGCCTATGAGCACTCCCGTCTGGACCACCCAAACATCGTGAAACTCTTCGACTTTGGCCACATCGAGCGCTTTTTCTTCCTTGTTATGGAATACCTGGAAGGTGTGACGGCATTGGACCGAGCCAACTCGGTTGAGCCGGTCTCGGAGCCGGAGCTGCTGTTTGTCGGCCATGAGATCAGTGAGGCTCTGGCCTGTCTCGATCGTCACGATCTGATTCATCGTGATGTCAAGCCATCCAACATCATGCTTTGCCCGGGGGACGTGATTAAGCTTCTCGACTTTGGACTGACCAAGAACCCCAAGGAAGAGACCCTCAACTTGAATGAGGAGTTTCACGGGACGCCTGCCTACATGTCGCCTGAGCAGATTCTGAATGACGATGTCGACATCCGTGCCGACCTCTACTCCCTCGGGGCCACACTTTACAGCATGGCTACGGGGCAGCAGCTCTTCGGCGGGGCATCTGCCGCCGGTGTGCTGCAGATGCATCTGTCGGAGGATCCCGCGCCGGTCAGGACGTTGCGCGGAGATCTGAGCAAAGCATTCTCTGAACTCATCGACAAGAGCCTGCGTCGGCGTCGTGAGGAACGCCCGACGATCGGTGAGTTTCAGATGCTGTGCGAGCTGCTCATGGTTGGTTCGGGGAATTGAGGCGAAGCTCGACGAGCCGGTAGACGTTCAGGGGAGGAAGCTCAAGGGACACCAAGCCGTCGGTGACAGTGGGGGACAGTTGGACGATGGCATCCTTCTCCGGGCAGAGCGAATGGGCAGCCAATACGCTGGTTCCCTGACCGACTCTCAGAGCGAGCCTCAGCCCCTTTACCGGTGTGACTGTCTGCTCTGCGACCCCAAGGCGGACGTTGTAGTTCACCACGTGGATGACCAATCGGTCGGTGGTCGCCGTGGGGAAGGAGCGGTAGGCGCTGATCCGGATGGACTTGAGATCAGTACCATCGCGATCCGGCGCCTGCCCCAAGACAGCATGCGTTTTGGCCAGTGTTTCCGCGGCTTCCTGTGCATCCCCGCACCGGGCTACCATCCCGTTCCCCAGAGGGGATGGTCTGTTCACCGAAGCAGCAAGTGGTCCGGCCCATGCGGTCTGTGCCAGATCGCGCGTTTCCAGGTGCTCGTCCAGGCCTGCAAATTCCCCCACCACA
>Ga0209249_1004032_pt1 | contig 9978 bp, 5 predicted proteins | sample SaaInlV_200m_DNA_4_FD_184653 | JGI IMG/M metagenome (GOLD analysis project Ga0209249, IMG submission 184653) | Marine microbial communities from expanding oxygen minimum zones in the Saanich Inlet - SI037_S3LV_200m_DNA (SPAdes) (version 2) | ecosystem: Environmental > Aquatic > Marine > Intertidal... | reverse complement strand
AGAGAAGAATCACCGTATTCGGGCTCGTATTAAATGCCTAATTTGCATGAAAGAGAAAAGTTTACCCAGTCAGTTAGAATTATCTAAGCACATTGGAGTGGATTATGCTACTGTAAAAAGATGGCTTAAACAATATAAAGAAGAAGGTTTTGATTCTTTAATAGTTTTGAAGAGCGGAGGAAAACGAAGAAGTGTTATCAATGCCCAACTGCATGAAAGCCTATCTGCTAAATTGAATGATTCCAATAATCCATTATTGGGTTATTGGGATGGCGTATTGTGGGTGAATACGCACCATGGTATTGACATAAAATATAACACATTAAGAACCTATTTAATACGCCATTTTCACACTAAATTAAAATCTCCCCGTAAATCTCATTACAAAAAGGACCAACAGGCTATTGAAGCCTTTAAAAAAACTACCTAATACGCTAAGAGACATTAGAATAAGTCTTAATAAAAATAACTTTACCAGTATCAATTTATACTTCCAGGACGAAAGTCGATTTGGGTTAATGACCCATATTGGCCGATGTCTCACAGCCAGAGGTGTTAAGCCTATTGTGAAATATCAACACGCCTTTAAAAATACCTATTTATATGGAAGCTTTTCTCCAATAAATGGAGACTCTTTTGTATATGAAATAGAGGGTACTACCAGTGAGATATTCTATTCCTATCTCAAAGAATTTTCTAAATACAAACCAATGGAACTAAAACTTATACTCATTGATAATGCTGGGTTCCATTCATTGAAACAATATGACATCCCAGAGAATATTGAATTAATAAGAATACCTCCTTATACTCCAGAATTGAACCCATCTGAAAAAATATGGCATTATATCAAACAGTATTATAAAAATAATGTATTTGAAACTCTCGATAATGTTAAGCAGTGGCTACATGATTTTATCAAAACAAAACTCTCTGAAGAATTGGTAAAATCCATTACCCATAATGAATTTTACTTGAATGCTTATAAGGCGCATTTTAATATTTAAATGGTATTATTATCTCACTAAACCTAATAAAGTTTGGTGAACTCTCGAAATGACAAACTATACTTTTTGGAGTGGGCTCCTGAGTTCCGCACTGTTTTTAATGTCGAAGTTATAAAGTGCTGTATATGTGGTGATTGTAATTTTCAGTGTTGATTTTTGGGTGTCCCGGCATTATTTACTCAAAATTATTAATTTCAAGGATGGTTTTATATATTACTGAAAATATGATATTTACAAAAATCATTGTTCATAAATTAATCTCAAATCAGTATTTTTTTCATTGAGGCCAAAATAAGGTGTCCTAGTGCGGAAAACAGGTGTGCATATCCAAAAGGTTAAACGGATTTTCAGCAATTTCGTGCATGGCTAGAGTAAAAACAAATGTGAAGATTACTAAAGCTGAAAGAACCATTTTTTTATCAATGATTCAAATTATTTTTTTAACTGTAAAAGTACAATGACACAGATAAAAATCATTGCATTATGCAATTCAATTATCGCTCAGAGTTGAATTTTCGTTAGTACAAATAATTATTTTTGTTTAATAACGAAATATCAGAATATTTAAGGAAAATATTGATGTATGCTCAGTTAGAAAATAGAAAAAGGAAGCGGATTTAATTGTTCCACTTCCTTTAAACTAAACAAACTAAACTATACTTACCACCCCGGATTCTGTTCTAAAGTAAGAACATTATCAATTTCGGTTTGTGGTATTGGCCACAAATAATTCTTAGCAGGATCAAATAACCAGGTATCAACCTTTTTATCATCGGGATATCTTGTTGGCGGATTATTTGCCATATAAACATCAGCACCAACCCCTCCTGTTAATGTGCCGGCTTTCCCCCAGCGTAGCATATCAAAATAATAAAGGCCTTCCAGCGCAAGTTCAACCAATCTTTCATGATGTATCGCTTCTCTCATTTCATCTTTACTTAAGCCCGCTGGCAAATCTGGTAATCCAGCCCTGTTCCTTACTTGATTTACAGCTTCAGAAACTGAAGCATCGGGTCCACTTAATTCATTTTGTGCTTCAGCGTACATAAGTAAAATATCGGCATACCTAATTAAAATAAAGTTATTAGGTGCATCAAATCTTTGAGTAATTATCCCTTCGCTATGTTCAACAGTATATTTTCGTTGAACAAACCGGGTTTTTGAAAGCGCCCATCCTGGAAAACTGCTATTATAAACTTTGTCGTTAAATGATGAGCCTTCAAATAAAACAGTATAGTAAAACCGATAATCCCTGTTTGAAAAATCATATGGATCAATAGGCATTGTTCCGTCTCTGTGTTCATACTGTTCAACAAGATATTTTGTTGGGTGGCTCTGCACATATCCAAAATCTATCGCACTATTTTTATTCATCAACCAGGTTTCGAAGGTATTACCTTCGTTTACATTTGGTGCATCGAACTGAACATCGAAAATTACTTCAATATTATTTTCGTTTTTAAAATCGAATATCATTGAATAATTTAACGAATCGTTGGCCGCACCTTTGTACAGATCGTAACCGAGGCCCATAACAGACGATGCAGCGTCTTTTGTTCCCTGCCAGTTGCCCTCGTAAAGATGGGTTCTTGCTTTTAAGGCAATGGCTGCACCTTTTGTTGCTGCACCTACTTTTCGTGGTGCAACGGCAAGATTGCTTTCTGCAAAATCAAGATCTGCCATTATTTGTGCAATTACAGCATCTTTTGACGCCCTGACCTGCTCCCGGCTTTCATCAATTTCTAATGTTCCTAAAACAAGGGGAACTCCTCCAAATACCGTGACTAAACGATGATAATAGTATGCCCTCAAGAATCTGGCTTCCGCCTCAAAAACAGTCTTTTTTGTGGCATCAATATCTTCAAGAGCCGATAATCTTTCAAGAAAATCATTTGCACGGAAAATACCACTATAAAATTGTTGCCACGAAGAGTAAAACCGGGATGTAAACTCATTTGCCGCTCCAGTTGCAATACTTCTCCAGCCCGAATTCCTACAATAAACGATCGGCGTTAAACCGTCAATTGCATGCGCATATTGCGAAACATAAACATTTTGTAGACTTGCATATATTCCTGTTAATGAAAGATCCGGGTCAAAAGTTCCTGCCGATAACCTGTCTAAGGGAAATTTATTTAGATAATCTTCTGAACATGAAAGTGGGAAAAGAATCAAAATGATCATTATATATTTTAATAATTTTTTCATAATATTTATTCTTTATTAAAATGAAACATTAATACCAAATGTATAGGTTTTGTGTAACGGGTAAGATACCCCGCTAGCTGTCAATCCCCTTTCCGGATCAAATCCTTCAAAATCGGTTATTGTAAATAAATTGTCGGCATTTGCATAAACCCTAATTAAATCGGCTCCAATTTTATTACAAATTGTAGAAGGAATTGTATATCCCAATTGCAAACTTTTCATTCTCATATACGATTGGTCCTGAACCCAATATTCATTATTCCCTTCGCTCAAACCATTTGCATTCATTCTCGGAACATTAGTATTTGTATTTTCAGGAGTCCATGCATCTAACCATTTTTCGGTATAAATTCCACGAAATCCACCAAATGAATTGTGATATGAAAGTGCACCCTGCAACCATCCTTTGCTACCCTCACGACCTTGTATTAATGCAAATAAATCAAAACCTTTCCAGCCAAGATTTAGGTTAAGTCCATAAACCAGATCCGGGAAAGGATTTCCAAGAACAACACGGTCGTCACCATCAATTTTACCATCGGTCTCATCCGGAATCCCATCTCCGTCAACATCAACCGTTATCTGATCTACATATTGCAAATCGCCGGCACCGGTTTTTACGTTTTGATAAGGCGCCGCATCAACCTCTTCTTGTGTTTGAAATATGCCAACTACCTCGTAACCAAAAAGTGACCATGCCGGTAATCCTTCTTTAAGCATATTTTTTGAGAGGTTTGGTGCATCTCCATATTTTAATACTTCATTCACAACGTGCGAAAGATTTAGCCTGGCGCTATAATTAAAATCCTTAATATTATTCCTGTGAGTAAAACTTAATTCCCAACCTTTGTTCTGAACTTCTCCCAGGTTTCGAACAGGAGAAGAAAGGTTACCAACTAATTTTGGGATTGGAACTGTTAAAAGAATATCTTGGGTGTTTTTAATAAAATAGTCCCCGCTAATTTCTAATAAATTATTAAAAATTGTGGCATCAAAACCAAAATCAGTAACCACGGTTGTTTCCCATTTAATATCTTCGTTGGTCATTGCAGTAATTGCAACACCCGGGTTAACAGAACCGTCGAGTACATAATTGTTATTGAAAGCATAGGTTGCTAAATAAGCATAATTCCCAATTGAGTTATTTCCAATTTTACCCCACGAAGCCCGAAGTTTTAGGTTATTCAGAAAACTCAGCGGTTGCATAAATTTTTCGTCAGACAGTCTCCACCCCGCAGAGAACGAAGGGAAAACGCCCCATCTTCCATCAGGAGAAAAACGTGATGAACCATCATAACGAAGGTTTGCTTCTAAAAGATATTTCCCTTTATAATTATAATCGAAACGTCCGAAAAGTGATTGTAAAGCCCATTCAGTTGCATTTCCGCCAGACGTTTGGGATTCAATATCTAATCCGGCATCGAGTACAAAAAGATTATTGTTAGCAAATTGGGATACATAACCTTCCAGATCGTCCATTCGATAACTCTCTTGCTGATAACCTGCCAGGGCATGAAAGTTATGGTTTTCATTCAGGGTAATTTTATAATCGAGTGTACTGTAAAGTGTTATTTTATAATTTCTTGAATTATAGTCTTGCAACCACATAATTGTAGAAGCCTGGTCAATTTCATTTGTCCTGAAATTCCATTGCTCCCATGTTGTTTCATAATCTAATTGTTTTGTATTATTAAAATCAATGGCTGCATTTCCGCTTAAAGTAAGCCCTTTCATGAGTTCATAGTTGGCAAAAATCTTAGTGGTAAAATCATGCGATTCAACATCTCTCACAAGCGTATCAAAATTCTTTTGTGCGTTTCGTGTACTGATATCAAAAGGAGTTCCAATTCCACCATATCTGCCATCGGGTGCAACCGGGACAACCATTGGATTACTACTTAAGCTTGCATTGTCGCCTGATGAAATAATCCCGGAAGTAGAACCCGGACTACCTGTATTCCGCCACCGTCCATATAAATTCATTCCAAAATTAAATTTATCAGAAACTTTGGAGTCAAAATTGGCCCGAAAAGTATAGTATTCGGTATTGGTTTTTTGCATTACTCCTGCCTGATCGAAATAACCAAGTGAAATGCGGAACCTTGATTGATCGGTTCCACCCTGAATAGTAAAATTATGTGATTGCATTTCGCCGGTATCTCCCATTATATAATCCAGCCAATCTGTGTTAGCGTGAAGATATGGGTCAGTTCCGGTCCTGTATTCTTCAATAATTTCATCACTGTATAAAGCTACGCTTCCTGCGTTTATATGTGATGAATTCATCATTTCCATAAAGGTAGCTGAGTTTGAAACCGTTTTTGCTAATCTTGTGGCTTCTTGAATTCCATAATAAAAATCGTACTTAACCCCAATTTTTCCGGTTTTTCCTCTTTTAGTTGTTATGAGGATAACTCCATTTGCTGCACGTGCCCCATAAATTGCGCTACTTGCAGCGTCTTTCAGGATTGTAACCGCGGCAACATCGGTGGGGGCTACATCGCCCATACTTCCAATTACTCCATCGATTACAACAAGTGGAGAGGTACTGTTTAAGGTATTTAAACCCCTGACATAAATTGTTGCTCCATCGGAACCAGGTTGCGCATCTGATTGCATAACAGTAACACCCGTTGTCGTCCCGGCAAGGATTTGCGAAATTTGTGTAACTGGTCGGGTATCAACTTTATCAAGATTTACTGTTGCAACAGAACCCGTCAGGTTCATTCTTTTTTGAGTTCCATAACCAACCACAATCACCTCCTCAAGTGCTTCCATTGTCTCTTCCATTGTAATATCAATAGAGCTTCTGCCTTCAATTGGTACTTCCTGAGTCGTCATGCCAATGAATGAAAATACGATTGTACTATTCCTGTCCGGGGCATTTATTTCATAATCCCCGTCTATCCCGGTGACTGCACCAGTTGTAGTTCCTTTCACAATTACTGTTACCCCCGGAATTGGTTCACCATCGGTATTCGTAACTTTACCATTTACTACAAACGTTTGCTGAAAATCTCCTGCACCTAAATGTAGAATACCTAACATTACAAGAAAAATCGTTAATCTTGCGATTAGTAGTAGCTTTCTAACACCTTCTATACTTATCCAGGTGTTCCTTCCTAATTTTTTTTTCATAAGTTTATTTGTTATTGATTTAACATTTGAATCTCATAATAAGTAAGTCTGACATTCATGAAAAAATTTACCTAACAAAGAATTTATATAATAGTTTTAAGAAACTCTGTTTTGTCAGGATTTCGGTTTATATCATAGGCAGTTTGTTTTTATAATGATGTATTTATTTTTGCTTAATCAACTGGAAATGAATTTGTTGCTGTTTTGTCGGATTGCTCTAAACCCATGTTAGCCTTGTTTTATCAATCGTTATAATAAATTTTAATTCGTGTTTTATTTTTTCAATAGAATCTCTAAATTTTAATGATAAAATCTAAACCTCGGTTCCATCAAACACTTATTTATTGCATTTCGATATATTTGATTTCGAGTTAAAAATTGTTCTGTTCGTTTAACGATATTAATTCCTCAATGTTACATAAGATTTGGTAAGGAAAGATATAAATGAAATTTTGTGAACAAAATGATTTATTATGTTTACGATAACTATTTTGTTCAGAGGCTATTCTGAGGAAAATGATCAGAAATAATCAACGCCACAAACCAGCAATCTTTTTTTCTTTTATTAAAAAAGCCCGTACAAAATAAACTGTACGGGCACAAAAAACAATGTTCAAGCTTGATGGTTTTGGGGCTGTTCACTTCCCCTCCATCTAAAAAATATTATAATTCAATCGGAACCCCGTTGTAAAAATCGAGAATTTTTGTACGGAAAATATATTCGTATCTCGATTGCAGAAGTTCAGACTGGGCCATGGTTAAATTGTTTTTACTCTGGTTATATTCAACCGTATTTACCATCCCAACATTAAATTTTTCTTCTGTATAACGAAAAGCTTCTTCCATAGAACTTACTGCCTTTTCGCTGGAAATATAGCGGTTTAAAGCTGCCAGTGCATTTGTGTAAGCCTGTTCAATATCTTTTCTCAGTACATTTCTGGAATTTTGCAAACGGTATTCGAAATCGGTAATTTGAAGGGTTGCATTCGAAATACTATTTTTTACCTGGTAACGATTAAAGATTGGAATGTTCAATGTAAGTCCCATTCCGTATCGTTTGTTATTTTTTAACTGATCGGAAAACGATATATCTGTACCAGTGAAATCGGTGTATTTATTATTGTACAAATTGTAATAATTTGCCCCAAAACTCAGGCTTGGATAACGGTAACCTTTTGCAATATCCAATTGTCGTCTTGAACTTTCAACACGAAGCTGTGCCGCTTTTATTTCCGGGCGCACATTCATGGCATTTTTAAATACATCGAATGAATTTGCCATGCTAGAATTTGCCCTAATTTCAATCAATTTTGGTTTTTCAATTTTAAAACTTTCGGCAATGGGAAGTTCCAAAAACTGGTACATATTTAGGTAAGCCAATTGCACACGGTTTTGGTCGTTTACATGCTGGAGTTCTTCGCGGGCCAGTTGTGCCTCAATTTCGAGCAGTGCACCCCGGGCCAAACTACCGGCATCAACCAATTGTTGTGTACGGTTAATTTGCTGCTGTGTAACTTCTATTTGTGCCAGCGAAACCAATTCCAGTTCCTCTGCAAATAAAATTTCTAGATACGATGCTGCAATACTCAACATCATATCATCTTTTGCTTTTTGCAAATCCTGAATTGTAGCCTGCAAATCGAGTGAACGTTGTTTGATTGTATTTTGAAGTATTAATCCGTTCCACAAAGTAACATCGGTTGAAAGATAGCCGTTGTATTGCGACGAGTTCACATTTTTATAGGTATTATCGTAAGTTATTGAACGTCCAAAATTAAAGTTGTTTGAGATCCCAGCATTTAAATTCGGCAAGCGATCGGATTTTGCCTGATTTACCTGGGTTTCGCTGTAAACAGTATTTAAGGCTTGTTGTTTTAATTGAATATTATTTTCAAGTGCATAATCGATACATTTTTGCAGCGACCAGTTTTCCTGCGATGTACCTGTAAAACTCGCACTTAAAAGCAATAATCCAAAAAATAGAGTTAAAAGATTCTTCATTTTTATTTGTTTTTTATTTCATGCTAAAATTATATGAACCAAAGTGAACTACCTAACATTTTTCTTAACTGGCTTCATCATCTTTTAATTTCTTTGGATCGATTTTTTCACCTTTCACTTTATCTTCAATTTTCAAGCCTTCGGTTATTTCAATATTAATGCCATCAGACAATCCGGTTTGTACATATCTTTTTTCAAATTGCTGCTCTTCGCCCATTTCAATTTCAACATACGAAGAGTCGTCTTCAAACTTCAACATTCCCTCGGGAATTACCATTACGCTGTCTTTCCGCTCCAAAACAATATTTGCATTTGCACTGTAACCGGCACGGATAAACTGCCCTTCTTTTAGCTGTACATTTGCCTTTATTTCAAATTGAATAGCTCCATTCTCCTCCACTCCTTTTGGTGAAATATATTCCAAATGAGCTGCAAATTTTTCTTTGTCAATGGCACCAATTTCCAATTCAATGGGCATTCCTTCCCTAATTTTACCCACTTCGGTTTCATCTACATTCCCTTCAAAAATCATATCGTTCATGTTTGCAACCGACGCAATGGTTGTACCATCGTTAAAGGTATTCGACTGAATGACCGAGTTACCCACTTCAACCGGCACATCTAATACCATTCCATCGATGGTTGAACGAACAAGCGTATTAGTAGCACTTTTAGCCTTTTTTGTTACACCGTTTTTAATTAATTCTAAATTATTTTCTGCCGCCGTTAATTCCTCCTTCGAAGAATCGTAGCCAAGTTTTGCACTTTTAAACTCTTCGTAAGAAATTACATTCTTATCAAACAATTTCTGTTGACGGTCGTAATCAATTTTTGCATCTTCATTGTTTAACTTCGCCCTGTTCAATCTTGTTTCAGCCGAATTCAAACTAACCATATCAGGAATAATTTTTATTCGCGCCACAACCTGACCTTTGGTAACACGGTCGCCGGCCACAAGAAATAGCTCATCGATAATTCCTGAAACCTGTGGTTTAATTTCAATTTCGAAACGTGGTACCACCGAACCGGTTGCCACAGTTTTCATAATTACATCGCTAACAAAAGGATTTTTTGTTTCAAACACATCCTCCTTATCTTTCGATTTGTTGTACAGGAAAAACAGTGTTCCTCCAAATGCTCCAATCAGCACTACAATTCCTAAAATTCTTAATACTTTTTTCATTTTTCTATTTTTTAGCTATGAGCTTCGAGCCATGAGCTTCGAGCTTTTTTTGTTTTATTTAAAATAATAATTAATCACTTATCAATAATAATTTTCAAATTCCCTCATCACGAATTGCATCGATGGGTTTTATACTAACAGCACGTCTGGCAGGAATTAACCCGGCGACAATACCAGATAATACAAGTACAGCTAAAGCTGCAACAGCCATCGTAAAACTAATCTCAGGGTTTCTGAAAAATACTTCATCTTGCGCACCAGCTTCCAGCGCCATATTTAATAACTCCAGCAATCCAACACCAAGAGCCAAACCAATATAACCTGCCATTACAGTCAGGAAAACACTTTCGGCGACAATGTGCGTGATAATCGTTCCGGGAGTTGCACCAATGGCTCGTTGAATTCCAATTTCCTGTGTGCGCTCCTTAATAATAACCAACA
>Ga0209249_1004030_pt1 | contig 9979 bp, 5 predicted proteins | sample SaaInlV_200m_DNA_4_FD_184653 | JGI IMG/M metagenome (GOLD analysis project Ga0209249, IMG submission 184653) | Marine microbial communities from expanding oxygen minimum zones in the Saanich Inlet - SI037_S3LV_200m_DNA (SPAdes) (version 2) | ecosystem: Environmental > Aquatic > Marine > Intertidal... | reverse complement strand
TTTCTCGATCAACAAATCTTTTCGAGGGACAACCAGTTCTCCTGCTTCAGAGGGGGTTAGAGCCCTTTTATCTGCCACCAGATCAGCTATTGTTATATCGATTTCGTGTCCAACAGCGGAAATAATAGGTGTCCTGGAGCTGTATATACTCCTTGCAACAACTTCTTCATTAAATGCCCATAGATCTTCCATGCTGCCACCTCCTCTGCCTGCTATAATCACGTCTATATCAGAGTCACTGTTTAGTTCTGTTATCGCTTCAGCAATTTCTTGTGCTGCTCTTTCTCCCTGAACTTTTACCGGGTAAATGAGTATTTCAACGTTAGCAAAACGACGATCTATGATGTTTAGAATGTCTTTGATTGCTGCTCCGGTTGGCGATGTTACTATTCCAATTTTCTGAGGTATGAACGGGAGCGGTTTTTTGTGAGCACTGTCGAACAGTCCTTCTTTTTCCAGCTTTTCCTTCAGTTGCTGGAAAGCAAGTTGCAGTGCACCTATTCCCTTTGGTTCTATTTTGTTAATTATTAGCTGGTATTGCCCCCGTGGTTCATAAACTGTAATTGAACCGAAAGAAATTACTTCCATTCCATCTTTCAATTCAAATTTGATTCTGCTTGCACTGTTTCTGAAGACGACTGCTTGCAATTGGGAATTTTTGTCTTTAAGTGTTAAATAAATATGTCCGGAGCTTGGTTTCCTTACATTGGATATTTCACCTAAAACACCTATATTTGAGAATTTGTGTTCCAGAGAAGTCCTGATTCCCCTGCTGATTTCAGAAACTGTAAAAAAATTCTCGTTTATTTCTTCAGGGAAACCTTCCAATGGTTTTTGGTTTGTCTTAATGTTCAGGAAGCTATCCGGCATATTTATATATTAACCGTTTTTTTCGGTAAAATTAATAGAGCATTTAGTAATTATCGTTTTCAGTCACTCTTACTCTTTTTATTTTTTCTGCATTACCCGTTTCCTTGTTTACAGTTATGACTACTCCCTCAATATGGAGGTCATTTTCAGCTATATCATAACGGGTTGGTACCTGGGTTACAATTGATTTTAATACACGATCAATATTTCTTCCCAATATTGATTCGTGCGGACCTGTCATGCCCAAATCCGTGATGTATCCTGTCCCTTTAGGTAAGATCTTCTCATCAGATGTCTGTACGTGTGTATGGGTACCAACTACAGCGCTCACTCTACCATCTAAGTACCATCCCATCGCAATTTTCTCAGATGTCGCTTCGGCATGAATGTCTACGACAATTATGTTTGTCTGTTTTGAAAGTTCTTCTACTGCTGTATCTGCCGCCCTGAACGGACAGTCTATGGGTTTCATGAAAGTTCTGCCCAAAAGATTGATTATGCCAACAACATAGTCCTCTTCCGTTTTGATAGCAACATAACCTCTGCCATGAGCTAATGGGGAGTAATTCGCCGGCCTGAGTATTCTCTGTTCAGATTGTAATGAATCGTAGATTTCTTTTCTTTTCCATACATGATCACCCATTGTTATTACATTGACACCATAAGAAAAAAGTTTCTTCGCAATATTAACGGTTAATCCTGAACCCCCTGCTGCATTTTCTGCGTTTGCTATGCAGAAATCTATATTGTGTTCCTTAATAAAACTATTAAGTTTTTTTTCTAAAATCTTCCTTCCTGGCTGTCCTACAATGTCGCCAATTGTGAGTATGTTTAATAGCATTTAGCAATTTATTATAATTAGGGAAAATAAATAGATCGTGTCAGCAAGCAATTTTAATCCAGTTTTCTCTATCTGTCATGCTGGTGAAAGGGCGCTTCTCCCTAATATGCGCATTATAACTGCTTCCTATCATCTGTTCAATGAAATCTTGAATCTTAAGAAAGGAAGAGTTGCTTGCTTAGAGCGTTACTGCTTTATAAGAAAGTGCAGGGCAAGGAGGAGAACTCGATTTGGAAGAAATATAGTATGGATGATATGTACTTTGCCGTTGATTTCCGTTTCTAATTATTCTATCGAGCGTGTAATTTTTGACTGAGTAGTTTTTCTACATCCGAAGGCACAAACTTAGAGATATCACCTCCCAGACTTACGGCTTCTTTAATGAGACTGGAATTTAAAAATGAGTATTCCTGACTAGTCATTATGAAAACAGTTTCTATATCAGTTTTTAATACACGATTTGTAAGTGCTCTTTGAAATTCATATTCAAAATCAGATACCGTCCTGATACCTCTGAGTATTATATTAGTTTGCATCTCCTCCATGTAGCCAGTTAACATTCCTTCAAAACAGTCTACCCTGACATTCTGAATCTTTCTGGTATTTTTTGAGAGCATTTCCTTTCGCTCTTCAACTGTGAATATGGGTGTTTTAAATGGGTTGTGACCAACTGCTACGATAAGCTCGTCAAATATTTTACTGCCACGTTTGATCACATCAAGATGACCATAGGTAACTGGGTCAAAAGTACCGGGATAAACTGCTCTTTTCATGACATGTGTTAAGAGAATTAAGAGGTTTGTTTATTAATTTTGTTTTGGTTTTAAAGCTGGTGGAACCATAGCACCCAATGATCTGAGAGTAGGGGTTGCAACCCCTAAGCCACGTGGCAGTATATTAAATGAAACTATATTATCATCTTCTCTGGTGCCAATTTGAGCTATGTTCATTGTGAAGATCCAATCATGGAGATATCTTGTGACATTAACACCTGAATATAAGCTTCGCGAGTCTTTATCCTCAAGCCCAGTCTTAAAGGCATATTGCTGGGAAACACTGACAGACCATTTTTCATTTGCTTTGAATGATGATGAGAAGAAAACGGTTGAACTGCTATCATCAATATACCTGTTTCCTGTAGAGAAACTCAGTTGGGGCGAAGGTGAGTATTGAAGTGCAAGATTTGAAATATCAACGCCTCCTTTCCTCAGGTTAAACTCGTTTCCTTCTGAAAGGATAGTCGCCTTATCGGTTAGTCTTATGTTATAGTCCCATCCTATATAATCATCCCGTTTCCTATTAAGACCTGCACTACCGGGGAAGAGATTCAATTCTGTGTCTAAGTCAACGATATCCACCGTTACCTCTTTTCCCAGTTCTCCTCGTTTTGTCTGGAGCCTATTATGTAGACCAAATTTGACTGATTGATACGTATCGATTGCATCTATTCCATCAAACTGATTTAAGTCTTCCGGATCCTGAGTGACTATCGGTGTGAAATTAAGAAGTAATTCGGGTACCATGACATGTCTAAGTCTGTTAATATTTAGAAATTTATTATATACACTGAATGTCCGTGAGAGTGTTGTACTGGTATTAATACCAATCGGGATCGCAACCCTTCCTCGTGCTGTACCACTGCCCTCATTGCGCCCGGTAACCGGGTCTACCTTAATACTCTCGCTATACCCGGTTAAACGAAGTCCTATGAATGGATTTAATCTTTGCCCCATGAGACGAAAAGGAGCGTTGAGCATATTGTTTGTATCAAACCTGATAGTTTCCTTAGGGTCAAACCTCGCTGATGACCTGTCAAACACCCTTTCCGCAGTTAGTAACTCTCCTCGACCCAGAAAATCAGTTTGGGCTTTTGTAGATGAAGTACCGTCGAATGACCTGTTTGTAGGCGAAAGCCTGTCAAACACTCTGTTTTGATATATCAAACTCGTTTCAGATGTGAGATTAAACCTGCCATTCCGTAAAGGTTCACCAATAATTCTGTACTTCAGTTCTGGAAACTTTTCGTCTTTTCTACTAAGCCTTATTGAATCTATTAATGTATCGTATGTACGTAACTGATGTTCCGCAAGGAAAGTAATTCCCCTGTTACCAGTAATATTTCTCATATAGAATAGAGTAGTTTTATCCTTTTCATTTTTAAATTCTGACTGAAGATATTCTCTAAAATAAGTCCTGTCTTTAACATGAGATATTTCCGTATCCATTACCCAGCCATCGTTATCAGTAATTTTCGCTATCCAGTTGTCTATATTTCTGTTATCCGATTTAGTATCGTCAGTACTGGATTTGTCTCTAAGAACCTTAGAAAGCATTAGCCTGTTACGCCATAAAAAATGCCCTCTGCTCTCATTCTCTACTGCGACACCATTGATACCTGTTTCATCTCTATCGTTCATCTGGTATGTGTTCAAGAAACCGGAGAAGTTCTCTTTTCTATATTTTATATTCGTTCCTGCTCTCAGGCCTTTCAGCTCCATGTAATCAAGGCTCACAGTCACGTCGCTCCATTTACTTAATTTTTCGCCAAAGCCAAAACCGTAAAGATCCCAATCGGTTTTAAGAAATCGTCCAAATCTCGTAGTTGTTCCTGTATCCCACTCTTCTAGCCGTTTTGGACTCCTTTTTAAATTAAAATTCAAATATGGGGTATACATTACTGGAACTTTTCCGATCTTAAATACATTATTCCTTGCGGTTAGAATTGAATTTTCACCCGCTTTGATAATTCTTACCTTTGAATATTTAAATTTGTAGTGAGGGTGTCCGTAACCACAAAGAGAAAAATTTCCGTTATTTATTTCGTAATTTCCTTTTGTATTTTTTATCTCATCACCACTCACAAAAGCTGGCGTTTGTATCCTGACTGCAGGAGGTTTTAGGACACTCTCGATAGTGCTATTGACAAAAAGCCCTTTATCTTCCTTGATATTCTGAAAGATCTTTTCCGCTATTATTAAATCACCTTCACGCGTCAGGGTTACATTTCCCTCAGCGTATACTTCCTTATACACCTGTTTTGGTGATTTTCCTTTGTCACTCTTTTCTTGATCAAAATACAGGATTACATTATCTGCATTTAGCGTTTCACCGCCTCTTTTAATTCTAACGTTTCCTATTGCAACGATTACGCGAACGTTATTTTCCAACCAGGTATCGATATCGTCTGCCAGTATATCTACCATCTCTCCTACCTCGGCAGTGTCCGTAGGGGTATCATCTTTGTATTGTTCTCCTCTTTCTTTTGCTTTGAACTTTTCCGCTTGTGTGTATAATTCAGACCCTTGTTTATCTTCAAAGCTATTTACTTGAACATCTGTACCTGTAGGGTTCACAGATATTCCGGCGGTAGTAACCAGTTCCAAGTATGTTTCTTCAAAATCTTGAATATCTTCTTCCTGGAAAAGCATCACATTGCCTTTGCAATAAATCTCAAGGCTCCCTTCAACGATCTGCCCTGCCTTGGCCTCTTTAAACCAGATTATTATATTGTCTGCAACAATTCGGATGTCACCTTGTCCTACTTCTGCATCACCACTTGCCTGAAAAACTCTAATTTCGTTATTTTGCCAGGTAGATATGGAACCTGCACTTATGTGTATGGGATAATGAGAAACATCATTTTTTATGCGTGCCCCCTGCGCTAGGTTTCTATTGCAGAGAATAATCAGCAGTATAAAGAATATGGTAGATATGGATAATCGCATAGTGAAGCCTAACAATAATTTATATTAAAATTGCTTATCATTATTTGTATGGTTAATACCGGTGTACTCGAAGAAGCATTAAGAGCAAAAAAGTGAAAAAGTTTAATTATTTGGATGCGATAAAAAAATCTTTGACTGCTTCTATAACGTAATCCTGCTCTTCCTCTGTTATTTCTGGAAAAACAGGGAGTGCCAGTGTCTCCTCCGCTGCCTTTTCTGTTTCCGGCATGTCGCCTTCTTTGTAGCCCAGATCCGCCAGGCATTCTTGTAAATGTTGGGGAACCGGATAATACACGGCGCAACCTATATTGTTCTCTTTTAAGTGCTCCATAAGCCCGTCACGCTCTTTAACTCTGATTACATATTGATGGAAGACGTGCTTGTTGAAGCTCATTGTCTTTGGAGTTACTAAATCAAGCCCTTTCATCTTTTCAGTATAATACGAAGCTTTTTGTCTTCGTTTATCACACCAATCGTCCAGGTGTCCGAGCTTTCTGATTAGGATGGATGCCTGTATTGTATCTAGTCTTCCATTAATACCTATGGCGGCATGATAATTCTTCGGCCTGCCGCCATGTATCCTCAGCATATGAATCAATTCTTCAAGTTCTTCGCTGTTGCATGTCACCATTCCACCGTCACCCATGCCGCCGAGATTTTTACTTGGAAAGAAAGAAAAACATCCTAAGTCACCTATTGAGCCTGCTTTTTTGCCTTTATACTCAGCGCCAACAGCTTGAGCTGAATCCTCTATGACTCTTAAATCATGTTTTTTTGCTATTTCCAGAATTGGATCCATGTCGGCACATTGTCCGTACAGATGAACAGGGATAATAGCTTTTGTTTTTTTGCTTATATTCTTTTCTATTGAATCCGGTCTAATGTTGTATGTTTCAGGGTCAATATCCGCAAAAATCGGTTTGGCGCCGACATTACAAATAGACTCTGCTGTCGCAAAAAACGTAAAAGGTGTTGTAATGACTTCATCACCGTCACCAATTCCTAATGATTTGAGTGCAAGGATCAACGCATCGGTTCCGGAAGAAACGCCTATGGCATGTTTCGTCTCACAATATGAGGCAAAAAGACCCTCAAACTCTTTAACCTGAGGGCCTAATATAAATGCCTGACTTTCCAGGACATCCTGTATTGCGGAATTGATTTCTTCCTTTATACCGTGAAATTGGCGTTTTAAGTCAATTAAAGGAACACTTGTTATTGTTTTTTCACTAATAGTAGAACCCATCTTATCCCTTTATATAATGCGTACTTAAATTGATCACCACCCCTGCAAAACCGCCTGTTATTCTGTTTAACAGGCGGGCGCTTGTGTAGGGCAGAAAGATATATTCTGTATAAGTCTTAACAGGGTGAAACTTCTATTTTTTCTTTCTTCTTGCACGTCTTTTTAAGATATATTTTTTTCTATTAAGCCTGTGTTTTTTCTTTCCTTCAAAACCATTTGCCATAAAAATCTTCCTCGAAATCCAATAAATTAAATAAAAAAATACGTGTTTGTATGTATTCTACTACTATGATACTATCTCAACTAATGGGACTTGACAGGCTAAATCCTTCGACACCGCTCCTGTATAATCCTTTTAAGTCGTTAGCATTATACTATTTGTAAATTGTTTTACAAGTGAATCTTTTCTGGAAAAGCCATAATCCTCCCTTAACAGAAACTTACATAACTTTTGTCAAATTTCAGCGAAATATGGCACATCGTCCTCTTGTCGGCGTCGTAATATCTTTTGCAATCGGCATATCTACTAATCATCTAATAAACATTCCATTTATTCCTGCCTTTTCTACTGCAGTTTTATTCGTTATTGTGTATACCGCCTTGTTCATATTTTACTTTTACCCGAAAGACTTTTGTTCTAGCAAGGTTTTAAAACGAACAAAATGGAGCATTTTAGCCCTTCTTATTCTCATCTTCTTGACGGGTATTGCATATCATCATCTCAGGTTTTTCTCTCATGCAGATAATAATATATCGAATCTCATTGGTACTGAAAGAATCCCCATACGCCTGCGAGGTGTTGTTATTTCACCGCCTGTTAACAAATTTGTCCAAACCCCTCTGTTGTCTTCAATAAAATATCGTAAGGAAATGTCTACTTTTCTGCTAAGAACAGAGGCGATAGAAGGCACTTCTGATGAAAATGCAGTGGGAGGAACAATGCTGCGAGAATGGAGAAATATTTCAGGAACGGTTAAAGTAAATATTTACCCAACTCAACGAGAAGAGCGTGCACCTGTAGACAAGAGGCGTTATCTTTCAGAAAAGTTAAAATATGGTGACGAGATAGAGTTTACTGGCAATATATCAATACCTTCAACATCTCGAAATTCCGGTCAGTTCGATTATCAAAATTATCTTAAAAAGCACACCCCACGTGTTGAAGCCATCGCAAGCGTTGTCAGTTTGAATAATATAAAGATCATATCAGAAGGTCATGGCAACCTTTTCTACACATTTGTCTACGGCCTGAAGAGAAAATTAAATACGGTTATCGAGAAAAATGTAAAGAAAGAGAGCGTTCCTCTTGTCAGTAGTATCCTACTCGGAGATCGTGAAAAAGTGCCCGAAAACCTGATGGACGGTTTTTTGAAGACGGGGACAATACATTTCCTGGCAATCAGCGGTTTACATGTCGGTATTCTGGTTCTCTCTCTACACTATTTATTACGGCTGTTCAGGCTTAATACAAGATACCTGGCAATGGTTATCATACTGATTGTGTTCTTTTATGCAGCCATTACAGGAATGAAACCTCCAATTCTCCGGGCAGGCATTATGGTGACTATGTATTATGGTGCGTTTATAATCAGCAGGCGTTGGGACCTTCAGAACAGCATTGCGGCAGCAGTATTCATTATTCTTCTGATGAACCCCTCCGATCTGTTCAACATTGGCTTTCAGCTCTCAGTGCTTGCTGTGCTCGGGATAATATACACTTCAAGCAGGCTAGAAAACTTTTTCTGGAAATCAACCCTTCTGGTAGAGAAGCTACAGGCTAAAGAGGAGAGGAGTGAAATATGGCTTCTATTAACAATATATTGCAGAAAAACATTTTGTGTGTCCCTGAGCGCCTGGATTGCAGTGATGCCACTCATAGCATACTATTTCCACATTGTAACCCCTCTCACTGTTTTCTTGAATATTATAATATTTCCGTTGGTATGGCTTATTTTGGTTGGTGGTTTTGTCATCTTAATAACAGGACTGGTATATCCTATGCTGGCTACACCATTTGCATGGCTTGTTTCATATTCCGGAGTAACGCTCGAAAATCTGATCCTCCTTTTCTCAAGGAATTTCCAGACCTTCTTTTATGCATCAACACCTTTATGGATATGGATTGTAATTTACTATCTGATAGCCATAATTTTCATACTAAGGGAGAGGATCAATATCAAGTTCGCGCATATGATAATTGTAACCCTGGCGATTTTAAATATCTTTGTACTTTCCGGTTTGCCTGGTCGAAATCAGGGTTGTCTTAAACTGACATGTTTCGATGTAAGGCATGGAGCCTCATTTTTTATACAATTTCCTAATGGCAAAAACATGCTTTTTGACTCAGGCACAAAGGGTAATTATGATGTTGGAAAATTTGTCGTTGCTCCTTTTCTTTGGCAGCAGGGAATCAAGAATATAGATACCGTTGTCATTTCACATGAGCACGATGATCATTATAATGGCATACCCTCCATTATCGACAGGTTTAATGTTGGCAATGCTTTTGTAAATAAGTTTTTTTTGCAGCCCGGAAATAGAGTTGAGTTGTTAAGTACGTTTGCAGAAAAGAGAATAAAGACAGGCTTATTGGCAAACGGGCTGGAAATTAAAGGTTACGAACCTGTAAATATTAAGGTACTCAATCCTCCTGATAAGGACGTTTTAAGAAATAAAGGAATTTTGGTAGATAACATATCTATAAATGATTCATCCAATGTACTTCTAATTGAATATATGGGATACAGAATACTATTGTGTGCTGATATAGGCGAAAGGGGAATTGAAATGCTTTTGTCAGGGGATGGCAACTCTGATGTCGACATATCTTCAGACATAATGCAGGTTCCTCATCATGGGGGTTTTATAGTAAACACCGGAGATCTGGTTAAAAGTGTTAAACCTGCGCATGCAATATTAAACGGGTTAGCAAAAGATATTTCAGTGTCTACAATTGAGGATTATCAAAAGCATGGAGTAAGTTTACATAAGACGCACGAGAATGGAGCAGTAACATTTACGATAAACAGAGAAGGCGTTAAAGTGTCAACATTTCTATAAGCCTTTTGGATGCTGCTCTTTATTGTCAATAGATCAGGTTTGACCCCAAGCCTCTTTTAACAAGCCGAGAAGGCGCAATGTTGTTGTACAGATGATTGGTGAATAGATTCACTGCTTTCTATAAAAAGAATAGAGTGGCAATTATAAGTCGCTATTTTATAGAATGGAGGAGCTGGAACCGACAATAAATCCGATTTATATTGAACTCATGGATGAGGTTTTTTTATGATTGATATA
>Ga0209249_1004028_pt1 | contig 9980 bp, 10 predicted proteins | sample SaaInlV_200m_DNA_4_FD_184653 | JGI IMG/M metagenome (GOLD analysis project Ga0209249, IMG submission 184653) | Marine microbial communities from expanding oxygen minimum zones in the Saanich Inlet - SI037_S3LV_200m_DNA (SPAdes) (version 2) | ecosystem: Environmental > Aquatic > Marine >... | reverse complement strand
TCTTCAAGAATCATTTTTCTTGCTTCTTTTTTGGTCAAAACATAGAGAGCTGCACCGATTTGTTTCTCAGTGATTTCTTCTGCATCTTCATCAAGATCAGCATTTAATTTCTCGAAAATAGCGGTTTTAACTTCATCTTCATTAGTAGGAAGTAAACGACCACTTTTTTCTACGATTTCACGAACCTGTTCTGCATAATCTACATAGATTTTATCTGCAAGTTCTTCTGTTGCTTGAACCTTGAGTCTATCTTCTTCAGAAATAAGTTCTATTTTTTCTTTACCTATCTCTGCGACCATTTCATCAATGACATCACAAACAGCACCTAGTTCTTTCTGAGCGAGAATCATGGCCTCGACCATAACTTCTTCAGAAACTTCTTTTGCTGCAGCTTCTACCATAACGATAGTTTTGCCACTTCCAGAAACAATGAGATCTAAATCATTAGCATCACGTTCTGTATGAGTAGGATTAATAGAAAACTTACTAGTTTCTTTGCTATAACCTACACGAAGACCTGCTAAAGGACCATCGAAAGGAATCTCGGAAATAGCCATACCAATGGTGCTTCCCAAAAGACCCAACATGTCTGGATCATTTTCTTCATCATATGAGAAAACAGTGTTGATAGCTTGAACTTCGTTAGTGATTCCATCTGGAAACATTGGACGAAGAGAACGGTCAATAACACGAGCTTTCAAGATCACGTTATCGTTAGGACGTCCATCACGTTTCATCCAACGAGAACCTTTGATAGTTCCTGCGGAATATAGTTTTTCTGCAAACTCTACTGAGAGAGGAAAATAGCCAAGATTGACTTTTCTTCCTAGACCAATGGTTGAATGAACTACTGTTTCACCACATGTGATGAGAACTGCAGCAGCAACTTGTTCTGAGAACTTTCCTACTTCTATAGTGACTTCTTTACCTCCGAGGGTAATAGTCTTTTTATATGTATCTGGATATTTTGGATAACCCATTTTTTTCTTTCTGTTAGCATGCTACGAGAATCACGTTCAGATTATTTATCTGCGTGACAAACGAGCTCGAATAAGAGCTAACTTCTTCATAAATTCTAGGGGAATACATTCTTCAATAAGCAGGGAGTACCTGTGGTTTCAACCACTCCTTGCTGATCGAAGAATTTTGAATATTAATAAATTTATATTCCCGTAGCAACTATTATACAGGAAGATCTTAATTTAAATGTAGAAGTAAGTTTTCTTTAAAAAAAGCCCCTGCTTTTCAGCAGAGGCTTCCAATTTCTAAAAATTTATTTAAGCTTATTTATTTAAACCTAATTTTTTAATCAAACCAGCATATCTCTCTTGGCTTCTGCTTTGTAAAAAGCGAAGTAAGCGACGTCTCTTGGAAACCTGCTTAAGAAGACCTCTACGAGAGTGGTTGTCTTTTTTGTGTTTCTTAAGATGGTCAGTAAGCTCTTGGATAGAAGCAGTCAATAAAGCCACCTGTACCTCTGGAGATCCTGTATCACCTTCGAAAAGCTGAAAATCTGTTACTATTTGAGTTTTTTGGGACTTTGTAAGTGCCATGGTATTTCCTTTCCTTAATAAGCGAGCCTTCGCAAGCTTATAAAGTAACCTTTATTTATACTTCTGTTAATTTTATTATTAATTAATCAGAGGTGAGATTATATCACACCTGATCAGTTTTTTATTTTTCTAATCCTCGTCATCCTCTATTTTGTAAGCAACGACTATATCGCCTACCTGGAAATCAAGTTTCTTTTTCTTGAAAGTCAGACCACCTTCGTTTTTTGTCTTGATTACGAGAATGTCTTCTTTACCATGCTTCATTCCAGAAATAACTGGGTTAGCAATGATTTCTTCACCACGTTTGAGATGTAAAAGATCAGATCTCTTGATCTCACCAGTCTTGACTTTTATTCCGGCAATCTTGTCACCTTTCATCTCAAAAATCTGTAAAATCTCTGCTTCACCTGTAGTTATTTCATCAATAGTAGGCTCAAGAATCTTTAACATTTGTTTTTGAAGATCTTCGATAAGATGATAAATAATGCCGTATTCTTTGACTTTTACACCAAGACTCTTGGCAAAATTCTTTATTTTACGAGGAACTTTTAGGTTAAAAGCAATAACTAGAGCATTACTAGTCTCTGCCATTTCTAGCTCTCCTTCAGTCACAGGACCTACTCCAGCACTAATAAGGTTGACACTATCAGGATCAATATTTTGCTCGATAGCCTCAAGAGTTCCTTTGACATCAGCTTTTACAATCAAGTTCATTTTTATTTTTTCGCCAAATGCACCTTCAATATCAAAATCTGCCCATTCATTCACTTCACCAGCAACAGCTTCTTCTTCTACAACTTCTTTTTCTACGTATTCTTTGCCTTGTTCTTTGACGATAGAACCAACTTCTGGAGCACCTTTAAGACCAACAATCTCTGCAGGAGAACCAGGAAAAACTTCTTTCAAAGATTTTCCATTTTCATCACTAAGAAGTTTTACTCTACCTTGAATTTCATCAATAAAAATATCTTGACGGGTAGAAAGAGTACCTTGCTGAACAATCACACTAGCCAAAGAACCTTTACGAGGATCTCTGGAAGACTCGACCACTACAGCTTCTAAAGGAGCTGAGGCATCTGCCTTAAGTTCTTGAAGTTCTGCCAATAGAGAAATAGTTTCTAGAAGTTTATCAACTCCTTTTCCAGTTTTTGCAGAAACTTCTACGACTTCGACATCGCCACCAAAATCTTGAACAATTACTTCATGTTCTGCCAATTGAGCTTTAACATCATCTATTCTGATACCTTCTACATCTATTTTATTCATTACGACTAAGAAAGGTACTTTAGATTCCTTTATGTATCGTATTGATTCTATAGTTTGTGGTTTGACTCCATCATTTGCAGCTACAACCAAGATTACGATATCTGTAATTTGAGATCCACGTTGACGCATTTTATTAAAAGCTGCGTGACCCGGTGTATCGATAAAAGTAATTTTATTACCCTTGTAATCTATCTGGTAAGCACCGATATGTTGAGTAATTCCACCCTGTTCTTTACCCTGAACATTAGTTTTACGGATGTAATCCAATAAACTAGTCTTCCCATGATCAACATGACCTAGGATCGTAATAATTGGTGGGCGAGGTGTTAATGCCATATCGTTGTTATTCTTTCTTTATAAAAGTTAAAGTAACTTACTTTGCTTCAGTTTCTTCTACTTTTTCTTCAGTTGATTCTGTCTTTAAAGCTTCTGCATCAGCCAAGAAACTCTTCTCAAGTTCTGCACGAGCTTTCATTCTAGCTTCTTGCTCTTTTTTATCTGCTTCTACTTTTTTGGTCAAAATCTCTTTTTGATCATCTTCCAGATCTAACATCTCCATCCATTTGTTTTCAAAACGAACTAAATCATTAAGAGTAGTGAGTTTATGACTAATAAGCTGTTCTCTGGTTTCATCACTAATACCTTTGAAAGTATCAATCTCATATTCTTCTTTACCAGTAGCTTTGGTCTCGATCTTACCGCTAGCAGACTTGATAGTGATCTTATATTCAGTAAGCTTGGCAGCAAGACGAACATTTTGTCCACCTCTACCAATTACCAAAGAAAGTTGATCATCAGGAGCAGTCACTTCTGCTGTCTTTTTCTCTTCATCTACTTCTATCAATAAATTCTCTGCTGGAGCCAAGGCACCTTTGAAATATGTAACCATGTCATCAGAGTGAGGAATAATATCGATTTTTTCGTTATTTAATTCTTCGATTACTTTCTGAACACGAACACCACGTTGTCCAACACATGAACCAACTGGATCTACACCTTCTTGAACAGAACGGACAGCGAGTTTAGTTCTAACCCCTGCTTCTCTAGCAATTGCTACAACTTCTACTGCACCAGATGCAACTTCAGGAACTTCACGTTCAAATAACTTGGAAACTAAGTTCTTATCAGCTCTGGAAACAACCACTACCTGACCACGAACTGTTTCACGAATATCTTTGATATATACAGCAAGACGAGCATTAAGACGATAAAATTCTCCACGCATCTGCTCTTCTGGAGGCATCCAACCATGACCTCTGCCCATATCAATAATTACATTACGACGATCCATACGAAGAACTTGACCAGTGATCATGTCACCGATTTTGTCTTGGAACTCAGAGATTATTTGATCTCTCTCTGAGCGACGAATCTTTTGCAAGATAACTTGCTTTGCAGTTTGAGCAGCAATTCTTCCAAATCCTGCTGGAGTAACATCTTCAGATTTCTTTTCATCCCACTTGGTAGGCTCTAATGTTTCTTCATCAAACTCCAAGACTGGAGCTTTGAAAATTCTAGCTTCACCTGTTTCTTCATTTAGTTCTGTGTAGTAGTAAAAATCATCATCCAAGAATCCCATTTGCTTACGATAAGCAGATACGAGAGCCTGACGAATAGCGTCAAAAATAGCTGATGCTTCGATTTTTCTTTCTGATGCAATTTGAGCAATAGCAGCTGCGAACTCTGTTCTAGCAGTTGTTGAAATCTTATTAGACATGTTTTTCCTTTTTTATGCTTCTTTTCTGAATATAAACAAATTTTTTAATATTTATTTATTTTCAAAAAAAGCTTTCTTTTAATTTCAATTTTTTACTAATTTTATCTAGCTAAAGATATGAAAAAAGACGTGACCAATATAGTGTCCGTCTTCATCAGTATCTAGCCAGGTCATTATTATAACACAAGTTAGAGAAATTATTATTAAAATATATTTCTAAAAAAACAAGAATTTGAGAATCTTAGTTACTCATAACGCAAAGCATCTATTGGCTGTAACTGAGCAGCTTGTTTGGCAGGATACCAGCCAAAAATAACTCCAACAGAAGCAGATACTCCAATTGCCAATAAAATAGAAGATAAACTAACAATAAACGGAATACTCAACATTGAAGCAGCCAAAAATGTTATAGCAATTCCCAGAGACATTCCAATAATCCCTCCCATCAAAGTCACCACTATAGCCTCGATAAGAAACTGCATCAAAATATTATTTTTCTTGGCTCCCAAAGCCTTCAATAAACCTATCTCTTTGGTTCTCTCTGTCACAGTCACCAACATAATATTCATTATGCCAATCCCACCCACTACCAATGAAATAGCCGCTATACCAGCCAACATGGCAGATAAAGTCCCGGTCACAGAACTAATAGAAGAAATCATTTCTTGAGAACTACGAATACTAAAATCAGCATCCTCCGCATCATCAATATCATGTTGCAACAACAAAATATCCTCAACAGAAGTCTCCATAGACTCGACAAGATCACTATCAGAAATCAATAACTCGATACTATTGAGATAATCTTGAGATAAAAGTATCTTTTGAGCCGTATAAAGTGGGACCAAAACACTAGAACTATCCGTAATCACCCCAATAATTCTAAAAGTCTTACCGTCTATTCTCACTGATTCACCCACTACTTCTGCATCTTCACCAAACAACTCTGTGACGATTTCATCTCCTAGAACAACAACCTTAGATCTAGTTACTACTTGTGACTCTGTAAAAAAAGTTCCTTGAGAAAAATTTAGTTCATGAACATCTTGATAAACAGCCTCTGCACCAATAATGCTAGATTGCATTGTTTCACCGTCATAACTGAGTTGTTTATTAGTAGAAACCAAAGCAGTCGCTACATCAACATTTTCAAGAAGAGCTAGAGATTCCACATCATCATAAACTAAAGTGTCAGTCGTAGATCCACCTCCGCCTCCTGGACCTCTACTATTTTTACCAGGTGAAATAGTCAAAACGTTAGCTCCAAAACTAGCAATTTCTCCAACAATAGATTGGGTAGCCCCTTCACCCAGAGAAATAATAATAATCACTGAAGCAATTCCAATAATTACCCCAAGCATCGTCAAAACTGTTCTAATTAAATTAGTTTTTAAAGCATTAATGGCCAGAATAAATAACTCTATAAAATCCATTTATTTAGACTTTCTTTTGTTTTTACTATCTTTTTTAACAAGTCCATCTTGAATACGAATAACTCTTTTGGCAAACTTTGCAATATCTTCTTCATGAGTAATCAAAATAATAGTATGACCTTTTTTGTTTAACTCCTTGAATAAATTCATGATTTCATGAGCAGTTTTTGTATCTAGATTTCCAGTTGGCTCATCAGCCAAAAGAATAGCTGGTTTCATAACTAATGATCTAGCAATAGCCACCCGTTGAATCTGTCCACCAGAGATATGATTAGATAAATTATCTGCTTTATCTTCTAGACCAACTAACTTTAAAGATTCCAAAGCTCTTTTGTTTCTTTCCACTGGCGAAACACCTCCATACATCATTGGTCGTTCTACATTCTTGAGAACAGAAGTCCTAGGTAAAAGGTTAAAAGATTGAAAGATAAAGCCAATTTCTTTGTTTCTAATTTCTGCTAACTCGTCGTCATCATAAGAATCTATTAGTTTTCCTCTCAGGTGATATTCACCAGAAGTAACAAGATCCAAAGCTCCAATAATATTCATTATCGTTGACTTACCAGAACCAGAGGGACCCATGATGGCCACAAACTCACCAGAATTAATCGAGAAATTAATATCTTTCAAAGCTTCATAAGAAACAGGACCAGTCTTGTAAACCTTCCTGACTTTTTTAAAAGAGATAATAACTTTACTAGAAGACATGTTTAAACTTTATTTTCCAAATAAACCACCACCAGAGCTACTCTTACCCAATTCGCTAATAATAATCTTCTGTCCTTCTTCAAGACCAGAAGTTATTTCTACATTTGCAGTACCTGTTGCCCCTATCTTTACAGGTTGATAAATAACTGTTTGACTTTGTTCATCAAAGATTTGAACAGCTTTTTCTCCTTGATATGGCTTGATGGCTGTAATAGGAACAACTAAAATATCATTTTTTTCTTGAGTCAAAATATCTACCTGAGCAGTCATGCCTGGCCTAATCTCTTGATCTACTTCATCTAAAGTCAGATAAACATAGTAAACAGCAACATCAGATATAACCGTTGCGAATTCATCAACTCTTTGAACAGTAGCTGGTAAAGTTGAGCTGGATAAAGCATCTACTTTTACTTCTGCTGTTTGTCCTGGAGAAATATCTTTAATATCATTCTCATTAATAGCAATCTCTACCCAAGTCTCGGAGTTAGTTTTAATAATCAAAGCCAAATCTGTAGCAGAAGACATCTGACCTTCAGCCAAAGCCAAGTTAACAACTTGACCATCAATCGTAGCTTTCACTGGACCATCAGCAGTAGCCTGATAAGCTAACCAAGAACTACTTACTGCAGCCTGCCCCTGAGAAATTACATCTTTTTGATTCAAATAATTAGCTTCTGAAGCATGCCAATCACGTTCTGTTTGTATAAAAATAGGATCATCTACAGATAACTCTGTATCAAGTGCACGAGCCTCAAAATCTTCATGAGCAGCCCACATCTTGGATTCTAGAGAATTAAGATTTGCTTTTGCAGATTCTAGACTATTTTTGGCTGATAAATAACTAGAGTAAGCTTTGCTTCTCTCGGCCTCCGTAGCACTACTAACAACATAAAACAACTTATCACCTCTTTTTACTTCAGCTCCATTTTCTACATAAACCTCTGTAACTACACCATCTATAGTGCTGTTTATCTCTACTTTGTTGGAAGTAGTAATACTACCAGTTTCAGAGACTTGCTCGATAATATTACCTCTACTCACCTGACCAAACTTATAAGTAGGACCTTCTTCTTCTTTATTTAGTTGCCCATTAGCAATAAATACGACAGTAACCGCAACAGTAATAATTAATAATTTTTGAAATTTTGTCTTGTTTTTAAATTTATTTAAAACAGACAATCCCAATGATTTTATTTTTTTTATCATAATATTCTTTTCCAGTCTATCTATTTTCTATCTCCAGGACCACCACCTGCTCCAGGACCTCCTCCTGTCCCAGGGCCAGTCCCAGTAGAGTGTCTTACTGTACGCATTATCGATCCAAAAATACTAGTCTCTCTCTCTGGTAAATTACTTGCTCTATCTTCTTCTAATTTTTCTTGAATTTCTTCTTCACTTAATCCTTGAGATTCCCAGAACTCAACTAATTTCTTTTGTTGAATCTGAGTAGCTTCTCTACGAACGGCTGATTGTTTTTGAAATTTAAGAAATTGAAATGCTGTAAATATAGAAACAACACCAAGTAATATTAAAACCCATTTTAACCAGGATTTTTTATTTTTTTTTGAACCAACTGTCTTTTTTGTTTTTTGTTTGTCTGTATTTTCTTTCATGAGCTTAATTCTATAGAACTAAGTTGAGAAAGTCTTGAGAGTTTTACAATTAGTTAATATAGTTAATACTGATCATGTGTTACCAAATCAAAAAATACATACTCACTACCATCTTTAATACCCAAAGCTCTTAAATCTCCAGTAATCCAAATAGCATATTGCCTGGATCTTTTCCCCTGAAGCTTATGTATTTTTAGTGATGGATGCTTATGGTTTTGTTGAAACAAAGAAAATTGTTTAGCTAATTCTAGCCTTAATTTAGGATCTTTCTTGCAAAATTTTTGAGCTTTTTTTTGAAATGTTTTTGTTAGAGAGAAGTTCATAACTCCTCAAAAAATTGTTTTGCATCAGTGACTTTAGTAGTTTTACCAGCTCTATGTTCTGCTAGGGCTTCCAAACCTTTTCTCTCTGTTTTTTCACTCATTTCATAAACAGGAGTTATTCCCTGTTTTAGAATCTGAGCAGTAGCTTGAGCAATAAAGAATTTAGCAGTCTTGGGAACATTGTAACCAAGTTGAGTACCATATCCAGCCAAAATAGCTGCTTCTTGATCAGTTAGGGTAAGTTGAACTTTTGTCATAATGGGTAAAATATAGCATAAAAGTAGTAAAAATACAATACTTTTTGATAAAAAACCAATTATCCTTAGCTTAGTTTTTCTGATACTTAGCTAGGAAAGTTAAGTCCACCCAGCTTACGTTGGAGAAATTAAATAAAGAAGTAAAGAAGTGTTAAAGCCCAGCCTTTTGCAGCTCTTTTATCAACTTCTTCTGTCCTCTAGAGAGTTTTTCTGGAATATCCACTACAATTCTGACATAAAGATCACCTTTACCTCTTGATTGTAGATGACTCACCCCTTCACCTCGCAGACGAATCAAGCTGTGAGATTGAGTGCCTGGTCTGATCTTCATCTTAAGGTTATCTTCAGTCAAGGTAGGGACCTCTACTTTACCGCCCAGAAGAGCCATACTGATAGATATCTTTTGAACCACAAAAACATCATAGCCTTCTCGTTTGAAACGATCATGAGTCTTTACATCGATAGTTACATCAAAATCTTTAAAACGAATTCTAGTACCATCATTAGCACCAGCAGGAACCTTTATTTTTTGGGTTTTCCCCTCGATAGTAACTTCTTTGGTTACTCCATGAACAGCCTCCATGAACTCTATGGTCAAACCATATCTGGAACGACGAGCCGCTCTACCTCCAAAACCACCACCAAAAAATGACTCAAAAATATCGAAAGGGTCATTAAAATCAAAATCAGCTCCAGATTGACCTCCCTGACCGCCTGAGTTCTGGTAACCCCAGGTAAATGGACCAGATTGAGCACCACTGAAGGGATTTCCTGCTCCACCGCCAAAACCACCGCTAGATGGGTCAAAAGCAGCATGTCCGAATTGATCATATTGTTGACGTTTTGTTTTATCAGATACTACTTGGTAAGCTTCATTTATTTCCTTGAACTTTTCTTCTGCATCTTTGGCTTTATTTTTGTCTGGGTGGAACTTGAGAGCCATCTTGCGATAAGCAGATTTTACCTCTGCAGCAGTAGCTGTTTTGGAAACACCTAGAATTTCATAGTAATCACGTTTGGTAGCCATATGTTTTCCTTAGAAAGGTAATCTGAATTATCTTGATTTAATATTTAATTAATAATCTTTATTTCTATTTTGCTATCTGCTTT
>Ga0209249_1004017_pt1 | contig 10001 bp, 7 predicted proteins | sample SaaInlV_200m_DNA_4_FD_184653 | JGI IMG/M metagenome (GOLD analysis project Ga0209249, IMG submission 184653) | Marine microbial communities from expanding oxygen minimum zones in the Saanich Inlet - SI037_S3LV_200m_DNA (SPAdes) (version 2) | ecosystem: Environmental > Aquatic > Marine >... | reverse complement strand
CTCTTCATGGCCCTTAAAAGCTGCTTATACTGCCCTTGTGTTTTCCTCAACTTCTGTTCACTTGTGCGACGAAGGTTCTTATTTGTATACAACGCAAGTTCGGCTTCCCATTCACTGAACAGTGCCTCTGAGACATCCTCCACATCATCTATACGGTCCCGGACTTCTTCCGCTTTTTTATTACTTCTGTCATACTCAGTCGTTAATTCTTCATATTTTTCTTCTAGTTTACCTCCATCATATTTCAGAACACTACTAAATTTATCCAGGGCAGATTTAAACTGATCCTTTGCTTCTTCCTGGGCTCCCTGGGCAGCCTTGACCCTGCTTACCATAATATCCCGCTTATGAACCCCCAGTTTTTCCATTGTGTTGTAATAGGTTTTCTGGCATCCAGAAGTCAAAAATATTACTGAAATGACAAACAGGCACATAAAAAGACTTTTGAAAAACGGTTCGGTTAATCCGGCATGAAAGAGTGTAGTAATATCCTGTTTTAAATGATAACTGCTCATAGATAAAATCCTTTTAAACGATTTATAAAAACTATTCACCTCTGTGATTTTCTCACCTGATTATCCGCCTGCTAATTTTTCATCATTTTTTTATTTTCATGTAATACAAATCGGAAAGATACACAGCAGCCAAAGGGTTATGGCCGGTGACCCGGTCTTTTACTGCCAGAACAGTAGTATAAGCATCCGCATGTTTGAAGAACAATGAATCATGTCCCACACAAAGACCAAGTAAAACATTGAAATCGGTTTTTTCCGTATTAAGAACCTTGGCCTGAAAAACGGGATTACACATGACCTCATCCATACCGGGCATGATTTTTTCGTCGTCCTTTATGTTGATTATATCCTTTGATATACCCCCGGCCTTGCACATAACTGACACCACATCAAAACCATGATGTACGAATATTTCATCGACAATGGCTGCCTCCCGCATAAGCCCGGCGCAAAAAGCGAGCCCGATACGACTATATCCCATCTTTTCAGCAAACTCATAAATTTCCATGATCCTGGTTTTTGTCGGTTCCAGTACAAAGGGATTTTCCTTTCGGTTTATATAGCACTCTGCTTCCTGGATCGACGCCTGGCGGGCGAATTCTAAGACTTCAGGATCTTCATATATTTTTGAAGCCTCTTCTATGACCTCACCTTTCGAAACAGTGGGGCAGCCAATAGATGCTGAACCGTCTTTATTCAAGCAGACCCTGTTTGATATTTCGTTTTTACATACAGCACAGGACGAATGATTTATCTTTTTGCTTTCTTCCATAGAAATTTCTATCCTCCTTTTATATTCATAAAATAAGCGTTATGTATATTTTCAACATGAACGGGAAATAGCCCATAGAGTTGATACAAAAAGTATAAGTAGTTTTTCAGAGTTTGACCAGAGTCTTACCGAAGTTTTTCCCTTCAAACATGTGACAAAACGCCACACCGGCATTCTCTATGCCTTCCAGCACATACTCCGCATTCTTAAGGCGTCCGTCCTTAAGCCATGCTGTAAGATCATCCGTGGCCTTCGGGTAACGATCCATGTGATCTGTATACATAAAGCCTTTCATTGCAATCCGCTTTGTAACAAGTTCAAACATATTATCAGGACCTGGCGGCGGCGTTTCACTTCTGTATCCTGAAATACTGCCGCATAGAATAATACGAGCACCGATATTCAGATGGTGCATTACAGTATTCAGCGTTTCACCGCCCACATTGTCGAAATAAATGTCTATACCACCGGGAATGGATTAGGCCATTGTAGTTTCCAAAGAGGCTCCGGTCCGATAGTTGACGGCCTGATCAAAACCCAGTTCATCAACGAGCCGCCGGCATTTATCTTCACTACCGCTCATGCCTATGGCACGTGCGCCGAATATCTTGGCGATCTGGCCAACGACGTTGCCCACAGCCCCTGCAGCCGCACTTATTAACACCGTCTCCCCGGCTTGAGGAATGCCGATATCCTTCATTCCAAAATAGGCTGTCATACCGGTACCTCCCAATACACCGAGGTAATAGTTCAGGGGAAACTCAAGGTTGGCTGGTAACTTGGTGAGAAAATCACTGGCATCAATAATGCTGAATTCTTCCCAGGTCAGCCTGCCCATAACAACCTCACCCACATTAAAAGCCTCATGGCGAGATTCAACGACCCGTCCAAGAGTCAAACCCATAACAGGCGCGTCGATACCCATCTCTGATAAATATTCATCAGAGCTTCCTTCGCTCATCCAGTGAAGAAAACCAGCGTCCATTGAAAGGTAAATATTTTCAACCAGCAGTTCACCATCAACCGGCTCACACAACAATGATTCCTGCAGGCGAAAGTCATCAGGCACAGGGTTGCCGCGTGGACGTCTGGCGAGAACAATCTGTTTGTTGGTTCGAGTCATTGGTTGCACCCTGAATAAATAATATGAAGGCTTTTAATTAGTGCCCATCCAGAAATGGTCTTTTTGCCCAATATCTTCGTTATGCTCAAAAAATAATCCTCGGAATATCAAGCATATGCCTGTGGTTATTTTTTTCGCATGCCTTGACCTTGAACAAAAATCCTCATTTCTGGGTGGACACTATTTAACAATTTATTAAATTTTTTCCCCCTGGTCCTCCCAATACTTATCTCTCAAAAACCGTTTCATAAGTTTACCTGCGGGAGTACGGGGAAAATCTTCTATAAAATCAACACTTTTAGGGCATTTCATTTTGGAAAGTTTCATTTTACAAAAGTCTATTAGCTCCTTTTCAAGCTCGGGTCCTGTATCTGACATTTCAAACGGCTGAACAACGGCTTTAACCTCTTCTCCAAATTCCTCATGGGGTATTCCGAATACAGCAACATCTTTCACCTTGGGATGAGTTACAAGATGATTCTCTGTTTCCTGGGGATAAATGTTAACACCTCCGGATATAATCATATTGGTTTTTCGGTCAGTGAGGTATAAATATCCTTCTTCATCAACATAACCCATATCAAAAAGAGTAGACCATCCCTTGGGGTTTCTAGATTCAGCAGTTTTATCCGGGTCATCAAGGTATTCAAAATAGTCACCGCCGGAAAAATATATTACTCCCGCCTCACCCGGGGGAAGTTCATTTCCTTTAGAATCAAGTATGTGAATTTCACCCAGAATAGCTCTTCCTACAGAACCTTTGTGCTTAAGCCAGTCTTCCGAGAAAATCATTGTTGCACCGTTTTGTTCAGTACCTGAATAATATTCAATTAAAATTGGCCCCCACCATTTAATCATCTTTTCCTTAATAGGTACGGGGATCGATGCCGCACCATGTATGGCACATTTCAAGGTTGATAAATTAAACCTGTTTCGCTCTTCTTCAGAGAGCTTCAGCATACGGATAAACATTGTCGGAACCCCTTGTGTGTGGGTCACTCCGTATTCTTCTACAAGTGACAATGATTCAAGAGCATCAAAGGATTCCATTATAATGATTGTACCACCTGCATATAATACAATATTACAGGTGCGGTGAGGAGCGGAATGATATAAGGGCGCCATTGAAAGGTAGACAGAGTTTTCATTAATCTCATAAAGGTCGCAGCCTCTTTGAACCCCCACAGTTCTTTCTTCGAAGGGAAGATTTGGAAAAGACGGAACAATACCTTTTGGCATTCCGGTAGTACCGGAAGAATACAAAATATCAATGCCGGTTGTTTCATCAGGAACAGGCGTAGCTGGATATTTTGAAATTATATCTTCATATGAATCATAACCTTCTATAGTACCATCTACCATAACCAGAATAACATCATCCGGTAGTATATCTGCAAGCTCTGAAGCTGCTTCCTTTTTAAGGTAAGAGGTAATGAATAATTTAGCTTCACAATTATTAACAATATACTCTATTTCAGAAGAGATTAAATGAGTGCTGATAGGTGTGTAAAAAAGTCCGGCACGAATAGCAGCCTGGGATATTTCCATGAAACGGGAATTATTTTCCATCAAAATGGCAATTTTGTCTTTTACATTCAAGCCTACATCCCTGAAGAAATGAGCACAGCGATTAGCATTTTCCTCAAGCTGCAGATAAGTCACAACTTCGCCGCTTCTTGCCATTATATAAGCCGGTTTATCAGGATGAGTCTTGGAATGTACTCTCGGATTTGACATAAAACACAACTCCTTACATTTTTAATAATGTTTCAAAACAGATGGTTTTTAAAAAGCACTAAGAATGACAAACAATATTGTTCCAAAATTGCCAATTATCAGGCAAAAGAGATTTGTTTTAAATTTGATGGCTTCGTAAAAAGTATAATCGATGGCTAAGTAAAAATCTTCATATACGAGGCATAATGGTTGGCCAGGTGCGAAGGCATACATGCAGTATGTCGAGCATCTGTCCAAACACTATAACGCAGTAGATGGAGACTTTTTACAACGCCATCAAATTTGCGTCGGTCCCAGCAGGTTTCCTCCAAGGGTTGGGTGGCCTATAGTTTTGTCACCAACTACATTGACCAATGAAGCCTTCCCTGATTTCAATGCCCGCTCAAGGGCCGGGATGATCTCATCCGGTTTTTCTACATGTTCACCATGTACTCCCATAGGTTCAAACACCTTGTCATAACGAATTCCCGGTATCATATCAAAAGGTTCGGTGCGCCCTTTTAAATAAGGTGTAGACTCAAAGCTCGGACCCCATGAACTATTATTCCACAGCAGTGTAGTTATCGGCAGCTTATACTTTGCAGCGGTTTCCATGTCCATACCCCCAATTCCAAGCCCTCCATCACCTGAAACAACAATAACCTGCTTGCCGGGCCTGGCAAGCTGAACACCGATTCCCATTCCCACACCATGGCCAACCGGTGCAAGTGGTCCGGCATCTACAACCTGTCCCGGGAAATGGGTATTAAACCACTGACTTGTATAACCGCTTAAGGTAAAGCTATCAATTACAAGGGTAGCATCCTTGTCAATTACAGAAACAAGATCTTTGACTAAGCGATCAGGATGGATCGGCATTGTATTGTGATTTTCCTTTTCACGGTCACTGATAAGTTTCTCATAGTTACCCCGCACTTCAGCTAACATCTTGAACCATGGACTTTCTCTTTTGGCACTGAAGTCCAATTTCATTTCCTTGATTTTGTCAATCATCTGCCTGAGAACAAGCTTGGGATCACCAACAATACCAACAGTTGCGGGCACATGCCACCCGACTCGTTGTGCAGAAGAATCAACCTGGATGTAATTTGCTTTGTCATTCCATGTGGGCATATCACCAAACTTTTCTCCACTCCAGAACTTAAAACCAATCGCCAAAACCACATCAGCCTCACCTGTAAAAGGTTTTTTCCAGGCACCACGAATAGCCAAAGGACTTGCCTCATCTACTGCTCCCTGACCTGCTCTGCGGCAATATACAGGAGTATTTGTCAATTCAGCAAATTCTTTAAGCTCAGGCCCGGCCTTTGACCAGAAGATACCATCACCACCGGCAATCAACGGTTTCTTAGCATTATAAATTAACTCTACTGCTCTTTCGATCTGAAGAGGATCGCCCTGAGAACTAAGCGCCCCCTGATCATAAATCTTTGCACCTCGACGCTGTTTCGTCTCATCGTCTTCATGATAAAGTACGTTAATTGGAATTTCCAATAAAGATACACCCTGAGGAGGACTCATAGCCTCACGAAATGCCTGCCGCATGTCGATTTCAATAGTAGACCAGTCAAGGACACGTTTAGAAAACTTGGAAAAAGTGCGCATTATTTCGGAACCATAGGCCTCCTGAAAAGACCCGATATTATCCTCCGTCAAAGGATGCTGCCCTGAAAGGCATATCACTGAGCTGTTTGTCTGATCGGCAGTACACAAACCGGTTAAAGCGTTGGTAAGACCGCAACCGGCAGTAACACAACATACACCTGGAGTACCGGTACTTCGCGCATATCCGTCAGCTGCATATGCAGTAGCCTGTTCGTGGCGCATATGGATAAGCTTTATATCATTATTCATCAGATTACCAAGGATTGGAAAAATGTGAGCACCATTAATAGCAAACATATATTTAACATTTTGTTCTTTGAGAATACGGCCGATAAGAGCGCCTCCGTCTAATTTTGCCATCTTTAAATTCTCCTTCCATTTTGTTTTGGAGCACATCTATTAACGTTTTTTATGCTCTGCTAATAAAAAACTCCCATTTGATACCGTCATATTATATGACGGTAAAATCAAAAAGGGTTTGCCGAAACTAAATGCAGTTCCGAAAGTCAAAACACCACTAAGAAAAAATTCATCCAAGAAATTCAAGTATTGATATTTAGTATTGATATTTAGTATTAACTCAATTTTTTAAAATATGATTATCTATTTACAACACACCATACATTTATAGATTGCAACATAAAATTTTCCGATTTTATATTTTTTTGTTGGTTATTTACAAAGCAGATTATTGATTTTCAAAACCAAAATATTCTATACTCAATAACCTGTGACTTATAAATGTTGCATTTCTCAATTAATTAGTGCACATCCTTAATAATTAACCATATCCAAGAAAAAAGGTGAATAAAGGCGAATGTTAAATGCTTCCTCTCACACACTGAAAATTCTTTCTGCACTTTTTTGGTACATTGGCGGTATTGTCTTAATATTCAAAGGGAGCCGTCTGGTATTTGAAGCAAATGAGTTGAGACCTGACCAAATATGGCCCTTAATGGCAATTATTGCAGGAATTTTACTTGGCGGTTTTAAAGCAATATTCCTTTTTAGTAAAGGTTGTCAAAAAAACATAGAAAGAATAGATGCTTTGGTGCAACCAAAAATATGGGAGTTTTTCAGGCTTAGGTTCTTTGTATTCCTTTTGCTCATGATTATAACCGGCGCAACTTTATCTAAATTGGCTCATAATAATTATCCGTTATTAATTGGTGTTGCTGTACTGGATTTTTCTATTGCTATAGCTTTAATTGGAAGCAGCTATGTTTTCTGGACAAACAAAAACCTATAAATCATAATACTGCATCGTTGCATTGGGAATTACCGCCACCTCAGTGCCCGGACCGAAGTCGGGTTTTAACAATTCCATTGTCTGTTCCCAGTTTTCCGTCCATGTAATGACCTCCGGATTGGCAAACCAATCTCCGAAGGTCTTGTCCAGATGGGGGGCCATCACGATAAAATTAACACTTGGAGGTATTTCACCGACAGGATAAAGACGGCCTCCGAAATCCCGGCCAAATCTTCCCAAAAGATAGTGTATAACCTGCCCTTCAGGAGAATTGGCAATAGCAACAACTGTCCCGGAAAAATTTTTTAATGGAATTAAACCAAGGAGCATGGCAATCGCCATTTCGTTGGCTTTGACATATGCATTGGCTATTGTCAGATCTTTATTCAAAGGGACAGGTTCGGTTGCATAATGTTTTATTGCCTTTTTTACCGCCGCTGAATGAGAATCCATTAAATCTCCTGCAAAAACATCAGTCGTATATCCCCGGCCGTTAACAATAGCATTAACAAAGAAGTCTATTCCGGCCAACTGGGAAGCCTCATCGATCTCCATTCTCATTATATTGTTATTGAGTTTACCCATACCGGTACTTTCCTTATCCATTGACTCAACTTCAATATGAAAGTGGGAAATACTTTCGATATGTGCAATACCCGGCAGGATCAACTTTCCACCGCCGCTGAAACCTGTCTGTGCATGGGGGGTTACACATCCAATCCCTATTTTCAAATCAGCCTCTGCAACACCTCGGTTTATCATCATTTTTGTGCCGCGACTGGTGGTTCCAATCTCTTTACAATTTTCATATATATTATGATTAAATACACGAAATTTTTTTACTATTTCAGGACCAAGTTTTTTTCGAAACTCGTTCTGGGTTAGAGCCCCATGTGTACCTAATGCACATACAAAGATAATATTATCTTCTGAAATACCTCCTGCAACAAGTTCTTCTATAACTATAGGGGCCAGCTCAGATATCCGGGTTGGACGGGTCATATCATCAAAAACAATGGCTGCTGTTTTCTTCCCGATTGCAAGTTCCCTTATGCTTTTTGAATTTATAGGATTGTTTATTGAAGAAGCCATTTCCATAGTAGTCATGGGCTTGGAATCAAAACCGTTCATGGGACAGACTACGGTATTCCAATGATCAGGCAGCTCTATATCAAATGTTTTATTTCCGTACCATAACAGTTCTGGGAGATTGATTTTCATTTCTATGCTCCTTGTTTATGAGTTTTGGATAATATTTGAAGATCCTGATTAATCCCGCAATACGTGTACATAATGATACCTTTGCATAATATTAAAATCTATAACAGATATATATTAAATATATCAAGTTCGCTTTTCTTTGAGTGTACCTGATATTGTTTGACACGCACGTTTTTTCCAACTATATATTTTCCAGAAAAATCAAATTCTGATGTCGTCGTAAAAAGTCTCCATCTACTGTGTTATAGCGTTTGGCCAGACGCTCGACATACTACATGTATGCCTTCGCACCTGACCAACCACTATGTCTTGTATATGAAGATTTTTACTTAGACATCGGTTATGCTTTTTACGAGTTCATCAATTATTAAGGGTTGCTCAGAATCTAAACAACTTCATTCTGGTTAACCACTATGTGTTGTCTATTAAGACTTATACTCAGCCATTAGTTGTATTTTACATAAACGGCAAAATTCATTCATACAAATGTTAACTTTTCTAAAAATGAACCATCATTGGGAAAGGAAGGAATTATGAAGTTTATCGATTACCGCAATATTCACCAGATGCTTAAGGAAACAGTCGACAGATATTCAGATGAACCATCCTACAGGTGGTTTATAGAACCCGGGATTACCGATTCTGTTACATGGGGTCAATTTTACGACCAGGCCAGGAACGTCTCAAAAAGCCTGATGTCCCTTGGAATTGAAAAGGATGATAAGATCAACATAATCAGCTACAGTTGCTTCCGCTGGGTTCTGTGCGACATGGGAATTACAAATATCGGTGGAGTTACTGTCGGTATCTACCAGTCAAACCTTTCCAAAGACTGCCAGTATATTATAGATCACTCCGATGCTGTTTTAATATTTGCGGAAGACGATATTCAACTTGCCAAACTTAATGAAATAAAAGCCGATATACCAAAAGTAAAAAAAGTTGTTCTTTTCAACGGAGAATCCGGAGAAGATGAATGGGTCTTAAGCTTTGAAGAATTTCTTGCACTTGGGAAAGATATAGCGGATGACGATTTCAAAAAAAGAACCGATACAGTAACACCGGAAGATACGGCAGGCATCGTATATACTTCAGGCACAACAGGTATTCCGAAGGGCGCTGTTCTAACTCATGACAATATTACTTTTACTGCCCAGTCAGTCAGGGGAAGCACAGATATAATAGAAGGGGATGAGGTTTTTCTCTTTCTGCCCCTGGCGCATGTATTTGCAAGAACCTGTGTATATGCCACCCTGCTTTCAGGTAGTGCAACCACGTTTACACGCAGTATGGAAACAATAGTTGAGGACATTGGAGTGGCCCGCCCGAACTGGTTTGCTAGCGTCCCTAGAATTTATGAAAAAGTATACTCCAAAGTCTTAAGTGGTGCAGAATCAAAGGGCGGTGCAGCGTTAAAGATCTTCAACTGGGCCTGTGATATCGGTGATAAAGTCAGCGACCATAAACTGAACAAAACACCTATCCCTTTTTTACTGGGTTTAAAGTACTCCCTTGCCACAAAACTTGTATTCAGCAAAGTTCAGGCAGCTCTTGGTGGAAGAGTACGATGGTGTATAAGCGGAGCAGCCCCTATAAATCCAACCATCGCCAAATTTTTTCATGCAGCCGGGATTCTTATTGTAGAAGGTATCGGCATGACAGAAAACACCTCTTTTACAAACCTCAACAGGGTTGATAACTATCGATTCGGATGGGTAGGGCCGACTGGGCCAGGTATAGAACAGAAGACGGCAGAAGACGGGGAAGTAATGTTTCGCG
>Ga0209249_1004014_pt1 | contig 10005 bp, 6 predicted proteins | sample SaaInlV_200m_DNA_4_FD_184653 | JGI IMG/M metagenome (GOLD analysis project Ga0209249, IMG submission 184653) | Marine microbial communities from expanding oxygen minimum zones in the Saanich Inlet - SI037_S3LV_200m_DNA (SPAdes) (version 2) | ecosystem: Environmental > Aquatic > Marine >... | reverse complement strand
GGGGTGAGGGGAGTTTTGGAAGAGGGTGGGAGAAAGTTTAGCAGCTAAACAGGCCACAACTGTGCCATGGACGGGTGGTTTCTCGTGGTGGATTTGACGCCAGACAGAGGTGGGGCAGGGGGGAGTCGCAGAGAAGGGCGACGGAGCGCGTCTGGTCGAGGGGCTGAGCTGGAAGCACTGAACCTGTCGTTGCGGGAGGAGGTCCGACGACGTGAAGCCGCCGAGAGGGCTTTGCGTAAGGCCGAAGGGAGCTACCGGAACCTCATCGACTCGAGTGCCGATGGGATGATCGTCGCCAGTCCGGAAGGGATTGTGCGGTTCGTGAATCCCGCCGCGGAGGCACTGTTCCACCGACCGGCGAAAGGTCTGGAGGGGAGAGCCTTTGGCTACCCGTTGGTTGCCCCTGGGGAGTCCACGGAACTGGATATTCTCGGTGGAGAGCAGCTGGCCGTCGCTGAAATGCGGGTCACGACAACGGAATGGGAAGGCGAATCATGTCTCCTGCTTGCGCTTCGGGATGTGACGGAGCGGAAGCAGGCTCGGGACGAACTCAATCAGTATCGGCGCCAGCTGGAGCAGTTGGTTGAGGAACGGACGGCAAGCCTCCGGGAGGTGAACCGTGAGCTTCAGGAGGAGGCCGTCAGGCATGGGCGGACGCAAGCTGCTCTGCAGCGTTCGGAACGGCTGTACCACACAACCGTGGACCACCTCACGGACATGGTCCACGTCGTTGATCGTGACCTCCACATGCTGCTCTTCAACGCCGCCTTCTCCCGCATGTGTGAGGGGCTCCAGCTGAGCACAGAGGTCATGGGGCGGTCCGTCTTCGAGGTGTTCCCCTTCCTGCCGGCTCGGGTCCGGGAGGAGTACGAACGAGTCTTCTCGAGTGGCCAACCGCTCGTGACGCGCGAAGCGAACCAGGTAGGTGGGACTGAGATCATCACCGAAACGCGGAAGATCCCGGTTCTTGACGGTGATGCTGTGGGGCGGGTGATTACCGTCTTGCGCGACATTACCGAACAGAAACGGGCTGAGGATGCGCTCAAGGAGAGCGAAGCCCGCTACCGCCATCTCTTTGAGAACATCCCGATTGGTGTGTATCGGACGACGCCAGACGGGGAGATCGTCGAAGCCAACCAGTCTCTCTGTCAGTTGCTGGGATACTCGGATGCCGGATCGCTCAGTGGTGTGAGCGTCATCAATACCTATGTATCCACGGCGGATCGGGATCGTCTCAAGGCTCTGCTTGAGCAGGATGGCTTGATTCGGAACTATGAGGCCGAACTGCGCAGACGTGATGGAACGATTATCCACACAGCGATTGATGCTCGTGCGTTCGCGGACGACTTGGGGGGGGTCCGGTACTATGAGGGCACCATTCAGGACATCTCCGAGCGTAAACGGGCCGAAGAGGAACGGGAGGAGTTGGTCCAGACGGATAAACTGATGATGCTTGGGACGCTGGTGTCCGGAGTCGCCCACGAAGTGAACAACCCCAACAATTTCATCATGCTCAACGTTCCCGTCCTCGAGCAGGCATTTCGGGCCTGCATGCCGGTGCTCGAGGAACGCTTTGAGGAGCACGGAGATTTCGTCATTGGCAAGATGCGGTACTCGCGGATTCGGGAGGCGTTACCCCGGTTGCTGGTGGGAATTCTGGACGGATCGCGGCGCATCAAGCGCATCGTCGATGAGCTTCGGTCCTTTTCGAGGCCGGAGATGGCCGGTTCATCGGAGGATGTGGACATCTCGAGCATGGTTGACGCGGCCGTTTCGCTTACCAGCAACCTCATCGCCAGGTCGACCACGCAGTTCGTGGTCGAGAAAGCGGCAGACGTCCCCAAGGTGCGTGGCAGCTTCCAGCGTCTGGAGCAAGTGATCATCAACTTGGTTCAGAACGCCTGTCAGTCCCTGCCGGACCGGAGTAAAGGGGTCCGCGTCGGTGTCGGTGTCGATGTCGAGAGACGTGTTGTCGTGATCTCTGTCGCGGACGAAGGAGCAGGAGTCCCGGCTGACTCCATCGGGAGACTCACCGAGCCCTTTTTTACGACGAAGAAGAAGACTGGTGGAACGGGGCTGGGGCTTGCTGTATCAGCGAAGATCGTTGAGGAGCACGGGGGGACCCTTGACTTTGTTTCGAGCGAAGGCGTGGGCACGACGGCAACGGTATTTCTACCCGTTCCTGATGGGGAACTCGACTGACTGAGGAGGGATGATGAACGCAGACGTATACCCCGACTACCCGATCCTCGTTGTTGACGATGAAATAGAGGCTTTGGACAGTTTCGAGATGTCGCTGTGCTCACACGGGATCAACAACACACTCACCTGTAACGATAGCCGTGAGGTCATGGCACAGGTGCGGAAGCAACGCCTCTCTGCCGTTCTTCTGGACCTGGCCATGCCGCATGCGACGGGTGACGAATTGCTCCGTCAGATCACCTGCGATTTCCCGGAGCTGCCGGTCATCGTTATCACTGGGTTCAATGACGTCACCCGGGCCGTGGACTGCATGCGGCACGGTGCGTTTGACTACATGGTCAAGCCTGTCGAAGGCAGTCGGCTTTCCTCCGGTGTCCGGCGGGCGCTTGAGTTCTCCGAGCTCAGGCAGGAGAACGACTCACTCAGGGAGGGGCTGCTTGCCGGCAAGCTGACCGGCCGGGAAGCATTTGGGGATATCGTTACCGGAAATAGGTCGATGCATGCGATCTTTACCTACGTGGAGGCTATCGCAAGGACGCAGCAGTGCGTCCTGATTACCGGCGAGACCGGTGTCGGGAAGGAGTTGATCGCCCGAGCCATTCACCGGTCCAGTGAACGCGGAGGAGCATGGGTGGCAGCCAATGTCGCCAGTCTGGATGACCAGATGTTCTCGGATGCGCTTTTCGGTCACACGTCTGGTGCCTTTACCGGGGCGACCGGCACCCGTCCCGGGCTGATAGATCGGGCCTCTGGAGGGACGCTGTTGCTGGACGAGATCGGCGACCTGTCCCCTTCCTGTCAGGCAAAGCTCTTGCGTCTCCTCCAGGAACGGGAGTATTTCCCGTTAGGTGCTGATGTGCCCCATCAGTCGACCGCCCGCATTGTGGTGTCGACGAATCGCGACCTTGTGAGCTTGCAGGAAGAGGGCGAGTTCCGCAGTGATCTGCTGTACCGGTTACGCTCACACCACGTCCATGTACCGCCATTGCGAGAGCGGCTGGACGATGATCTCGCCCGGCTCCTTGACCACTTTCTGGTCAAGGCCGCGTGCGCTCAGAGGAAGCGCCGCCCCGCCTCTCCAAAAGAGCTGCTCCCTCTGCTGCGTACGTATGACTTCCCCGGCAATGTGCGGGAGCTGGAGCTGATGGTCTTCGACGCGGTCAGTCGCCACGAGAGAGGATCTCTGGCGCTTTCCAGCTTTCGTGAGCATATCTCGCGATCGCGGCCAGGTCATGCGCCACGCATTCAGTCTCCTCCCGCAGGGCGGCACGGCGTGCAGTTTCCCAGTCCGTTGCCCACGATAAAGGGGACAACCCAGTTGCTCATCGACGAAGCCATGGCGCGAGCTCACGGGAAACAGAGCCTGGCGGCGATGATGCTCGGAATCACTCCGCAGGCGCTCAGCCAGCGTTTGCGCAAGTCCCGCGCTGAGAAACGTGGCTGAGGTTCCCCTGCCACTGGGGCACCGGCTTTCTTCGGGCCGAGCGGCGAGGCCCTTCCGGGTTAAGCAGGGTTGATTGATCAAGAAACATTGATTAGCCGCGAGGGTGTTTAGAAACGTCTTTTTCGATGCTGAGAATCAAGAAATATTGACATTGGAACCGACCGTGACGTGACGTGTTACAGCGCTCTATTGCGCTGCAGGAAAGGGAGATGTGGTCTATGTCGCGAGTGATGGCGTGCCGAACGCTAAGCAACCAGGCGTAGAAGTGGAGGTCGCGTTTGCGACTGCACGTTCGTTGGGGTTGTCTGGGCACAGACGCGGGTTGAAGCCGGGAGGCATTTTCGGAGTCAGGGCGTTCTCGGAGGAGCCGTGCGTTGCTTAGCCGCGTGCGTTCCCGGGTGCGCTCAACTCGTCCGCTGTCATCCGTGGCACCAGCGTTCCATGGACGCTCCCCAAGGGCCGAGTCCCATCGCATCCGGTCTCTCTGCTGAGGAAAGTGTGGTGAGGAGTTCCCACAACAATGAGGTCCCGCCGTTTCAGCTGTTTGTCATCAGCTGTGACCGGCGGTTGGTGAAGCGTGTGGACCATCTGCTTTCAGGGAGTTCATGGCGTGCTTTCGAGCGCCGGCATTCGGATGACCTCGATGCGGCCTTGAGGACGCTTTCCCGCAAGCCAGCTGAGCTCGTCTTGCTGGACCTGGAGCTGCCCGGTGATCGTGGGATGCAGACCTTGGTCAAGCTCAGGCAGGCGCTGTCCCGTGTGCCGGTCATAGCCTTGACAGATTCGAGCGATGTCGGACGTGGTGTCCTCGCGCTTCGCCATGGTGCCCAGGACTGCATACCCCGCATGCGCCTGAAGGAAGCAGCGCTGACGCGCAGCATCCGCTTTGCGGTCGAGAGACAGCGTCGGGAGCAGTCTCTCTGTGAATACATCCGTGAGCTCAATGCCACCCAGGGCCAGCTTCACGCTCTGTTGCAGACAAATGCGGACGGACACGTGGTGGTTGATGAGGAAGGTGCCATTCTCTACGCCAATCCGGCCGCCGAGCTTTTGTTTGGGCGCGACGAAGCGGATCTGCGGGGGAGCTCTTTCGGATTCCCTGTTGCAGGCCAGGATCTGGAGCTGATTGACATCTTTCGGAAGGGAGAGTCGGTGACCGTTGAGATGCGTGTGGCTCGCAGTCGTTGGAACGGCGAATCGGCATTCGTGGTGTCTCTCCGGGACGTGAGTGCTCGGCGACCCACTGAGGGAGGGGGGGCGCATACCTCCTTGCCTCAGGCCGACCTTCCTGACAGTGCCCCGCATGATGGATCTGAAGACGGGGGCCTTGAGTTGACAGAGCATTATCAGCTAGGGAACGATGGTACATGAGGACGTGCATTGCTGCCATTGTGATTCCTGCCGTTCTGGCTACTGCGGTGGCCATCTACGTCCTCGACAGTGGAGAGGAGGCGGCTGCGACGATCAGGGTCGGCATTCTCCACTCTCTGACCGGAACCATGGCAATCAGCGAGAAGTCGGTGGTTGATGCCACGTTGCTTGCGATTGAGGAGATCAATCGTGAAGGAGGCGTCTTGGGCAGATTGATTGAGCCGATCGTTCTGGACGGAAAGTCAGACTGGCCCACATTCGCGTCTGCGGCTGAACGGTTGATCGCTGCAGAACAGGTTGCCGTCGTTTTTGGGTGTTGGACGTCCGCAAGCCGGAAGACCGTGAAGCCGGTGTTCGAGAGACACGACCACCTGTTGTTCTATCCGGTTCAGTATGAGGGGCTGGAACAGTCAGCCAACATCGTTTACACCGGCGCGACACCCAACCAGCAGATCATCCCGGCTGTCACGTGGTGTTTCGATAATCTGGGCCGGACGTTCTTCCTGGTGGGGTCCGATTACGTGTTCCCTCGAACTGCCAATGCGATAATCAGGCACCGGGTCGAGGCCCTCGGTGGTGAGATCGTGGGAGAAGAGTACGCCCCGCTCGGGGACTCCGATTTCAGGAGCGCCGTTCAGGCTATTCAACGAAGCAAACCCGATGTCATCCTCAATACCATCAACGGCGACAGTAATGTCGCATTCTTTCGTGAGCTTCGTCTTGCCGGCATTACCCCGGACCGGACCCCCACACTGTCGTTCAGCATCGCCGAGAACGAGCTCCGGGTCCTGGGGGCGGAGGGCGTTGTTGGCGACTACGCCTGCTGGAACTACTTCCAAAGCGTGGCCACGGAGGAGAACGGGGCATTTATCGCGAGCTTCCGTCGGGAATACGGGGCTGATCGGGTCGTGGATGACCCCATGGAAGCGGCCTATCTGGGCGTCCACATCTGGGCTCAGGGCGTGAGGGATGCCGGCACAGCCGATGTGGTCCAGGTACGGCAGGCCATTCCCGGGCAGAGCTATGACGCGCCGCAGGGCCTGGTGCACATCGACGGCGACAACCGCCACACGTGGAAGCGAGTGAGGGTGGGGAAGATCCGGGAGGATGGCCAATTCGACGTCGTGTGGGACTCGGGCAAAGCAGTTCGCCCAATGCCGTTCCCCGCCTACAGGTCAAGGGCGGAGTGGGACCGCTTCCTTCAGGACTTGTACCGGGGGTGGGGCGGAAGCTGGGCAAACTCGGGAAAGGGATGACCATGCGAGCAGCAATCTCCATAGCAGCGTTCTTCTTGGTCACAGGCTGTGGCCTCTCTGCCCGGGCTGCCGGCACTGCGCAGAGGCAGCCCATTAGGGCCATCTACATCCCGCTGGCCGACCACTATGCGGGGATCGTGGCCTACGAGACGTACAGAGAGCAGATGAAGGAAGCCGAGTACACAATCGAGCGGGTGAAGAGTTGGCCGCTCCTGCGCGCGTATTTCATGTCCGGTGAGGTGGATTTGGCCTACATCATATGTCCCATGGCCATGGACATGTTTGCAGAGAAGCCGAACTTCCGCTGGGTGAGCCTGCTGCACAGAGATGGGAACGCTCTCGCTATCAACGAGTTGCTGAACAAGGATGTGAATCTGCCTGAGAGCCGTCTTGAGCGGAAACCAGACGGCAGGGTTGCCCAAGCCTACAGCAAAGCGAAGCAGGAACTGGGGCGCCCCAGTGAGTGCGGTGTGCCGTCTTTGTTGGCGACCCACACCGTCGTGCTCTACAAGTATCTCAGGGACAACGGCAAGGGCATGAATCTGGGCGTCGGCTCAGACAGCGATGTGCTCGCCATCGAGGTCGCGCCACCCAAGTCACCATCGTTCATCAAGAAGAAGAACGCGCGCGGCATCCCGGCAAGTTTCGAGCAGTCGTTGCCCTGGGTGGATGTCGTCGAGACGAAGGGCTTCGGCCACGTGGCGTGGTACTCCAAAGACGTCATCCCCTGGCCGCACGGACACGTCGAGTGCATCGTGATCGCCACTGACGTTTGCATCAGGACCAAAACGGCCGCTCTCAAAGAGGTCATCAGCTATCTCCACCAGGCTGGGCAGGATATCGAGACAGCGCGCCGCAAGGGGGGCAAAGCGATGATCACCATCTCGGACATGGTCCGCAAGCATATCCCTGAGCACAATCAGGAGGCCATCATCCAGAGCCTCCGGCCGGACCTGAACGTTATCAACTACTCTCACCTGAACGTGGACACAGCAGGTCTGAAGACGATCATGGATCTGGCCGTGGAGGGGGGAATCCTGAAACACCCAATCGACATTGATGCCTTCGCGGACGAGCGTTTCTCAACCCGTCTCACGGACCAGGCCGGGGCGAGCTCGTACGTGGACTACGTCGGTGTCGGGGAGAAGATCACCGAAGCGATGCGGAAACGGCTGGAGATACGGATCAGCGTGCTGCTGAGGCACGCGGCCAACCCTCTCATCGTTCGTGCCGTCGCCGAGCACAACGCCAAGGGATTGAGCCTCGACGAGATCAAGCTGGTCGACAGACAATGGCTGGCAGGCGAACAGCAGGAACTGGCCGATGCTCTGCGGGATAATCCCGTCGGACGTTTTCTCCGAGACGAACTGGTGGGCGCGGAGCACGTTTACACGGAGGCGTTCCTGTGTGACACGAATGGGGCCACTGTCGGCGAATACCCAAGAACCAGTGACTACTGGCAAGGCGACGAGACGACATTCGTCGAGTGCTACAACGGCGGTGACGGCAAGGTCGTTGTCGGGCCACTTTTACACGATAAGAGCACACAGAGCTACTCGATTCACGTTTCGGTCCCGGTCCGGGATGGGGGCAGAACGACTGGGGTCTTGGTCGTTGGTCTCCGGAACATCGAGTGACCGGAAGGGGTGATGGTGACTGACATGCAACAGGAAACATGGCTGAATCGCTCTCGCTGGGGGCTTGGCACGACTCTTCTCCTCTGGTTTCTGGTCCTCGCTCTCACGCCTATGGCCGTTGTCAGTATCATCAGCTACCGCACCGCCTACACAAGCCTCCACGACAGTGCCGCGTCGGCCCTGACGTCAGCCGCAGCCCTGAGGACCAAACGTATCCGTTCATACTTCCGGGAGATTCTCACCGATCTGAGGCTGCAGGCCGAGATGCAGGCGAACACGCAGTTCCTGGGCGAACTCATCGGTGCCTTCGAAGGAAGCGGTACAGGGCTCAGCGAGTTCGTCAGGAGTTTCAGGTACGCGAAGATTGTCGACGAGAGTGGCGCGGATCTGAGAACGTTCCGCAGGACCTACGGGTACCACGACGTATTCCTGATTGACCCACGCGGCAACGTTCTGTTTACGGTTGCAGGCGAAGCTGATCTGGGTACCAACCTGTTCAAGGGGCGGTATTCCGGTACGCTCTTGGCCGCTGCTTGCCGGAGAGCCCTCGAGACAGGTCGGGCCGTATTCTCCGACTACGAGTTCTACGAGCCTTCCGGCCACACGATCGCCGGCTTTCTTGCTTCCGTTCTCCTCGACGATGATGGCGGAACCACTGGTGTGGTGGCCATCCGAGTACCCATTGACCGGATCGACGCGATCATGCAGGAGAGAACGGGGCTGGGCGAGACAGGTGAGAGTTACCTTGTCGGCCCCGACATGAGGATGAGGTCGAACTCAGTGTTGGCGGAGGAGCAGACCATCCTTGGCGATGTCGTACGGACGGAACAGACTCGCACGTGGCTCAAGGAGCACGGTGGAACGGAGCGTCCGCTGGCATGCAAGCACAGCGCGCTCAGTCAGTATGTCGGGCGTCGCGGTGTCACGGTGCTGGGGACGCATAGCACCATCGAGGTCGGCGGGATACGCGTGGGGCTCATTGCCGAGATCGAGGCACGCGAAGCGTTCGCTCCTGCCGTCGGTCTGGGACACATTGTGATCGTTTTGCTGATCACAACTGCTGTGCTCGTGCTTCTGACCGCTGTTCCTCTTGCCAAGAGGATTGTTCGTCCCATTCTGACCCTCTCGGTCGGGGCCGGGCGTGTTGCTGACGGAGATCTTGAGGCCAGAATCGAGGTCACATCGAGGAATGAGATCGGTGAGTTGGCCGGCAACTTCAACACCATGGTTGGCAATCTCCGCCGGACGATGCGGGAGAACGAGGCTCGAAGATGGTCTGACAATGGCCGGGCCGAGCTTGGCGAGCACATGCGTGGGGGAAAGGACATCTCCACGCTTTGCGGCGATATCATCAGCTTCCTCGCCAAGCACCTTAATGCCCAGGTTGGGACGATATGCCTTGTGGACGGAGAGCGCGGAACGGAAACGGTAGACGAAGGAAGTGAAGAAGGGGGGCTTAAGCGCGCGGGAGCGGGGGCTCCCGCGTTCCTGTCTTTGGCGGGAAGCTACGCCTACACGGAGCGCGTGAGCGTGCCGACGGAATTCAAGTTTGGGGAAGGACTGATCGGCCAGGCCGCGCAGGAGGCGAGGCCTATCCTTGTTACCGACGTTCCTGAGGACTACATCACCGTCACTTCCGCGCTGGGTGAGACCATCCCACGCGCCATCCTCTGTTTCCCGTTCCTGTACGAGGGCCAAGTCGCGGGTGTCATCGAGCTTGGCTCGCTGGAGGAATTCACGGATCAGCAACTGGGATTCCTCAACCAGGTCGGTGAAGGGATCGCGATTGCTGTTCATGCAACTCGGACGCGCGAGCAGACGAAGGCCCTGCTCGAGGAAAGCCAAGCCCAGGCCGAAGAGCTGCAGTCTCAAGAGGAAGAGCTCCGGACCCAAGAGGAAGAGCTCCGTACGAGCAACGAGGAACTGCAGGCGGCTGTCGCGGAGATGGAGGAGCAACGGGACGCGATGGACGCAGCAGGACAGGCAGCGCAGGAGTACTCTGGAAGCATTGTCAAGCTTCGAGCGCAGAATTCGGTTGGATTCCGTAACCTGCTTGCCGCGTGGTCATAGGAACTTCTCCTTGTCGATACCACGC
>Ga0209249_1004013_pt1 | contig 10007 bp, 9 predicted proteins | sample SaaInlV_200m_DNA_4_FD_184653 | JGI IMG/M metagenome (GOLD analysis project Ga0209249, IMG submission 184653) | Marine microbial communities from expanding oxygen minimum zones in the Saanich Inlet - SI037_S3LV_200m_DNA (SPAdes) (version 2) | ecosystem: Environmental > Aquatic > Marine >... | reverse complement strand
TCGCGGTGGTGGAATTGATCAAAACCTGATTTTGCTCGATGAAGCTCCTGTTTACAATGCTTCTCATTTGTTGGGGTTTTTTTCGGTTTTTAATTCTGAAGCTATAAAAGGTGCCAACCTGATGAAAGGTTCAATTCCGGCAGAGTTTGGGGGGCGGGCTTCTTCGGTTTTCGATATAAAAATGAAAGAGGGAAACCTGAAAAATTTTGGTGTTACAGGAAATGTGGGCTTGATTTCATCGAACCTCGCCGTTGAAGGGCCACTGGTAAAAGACAAAAGCTCGTTTATAATTAGTGGCCGCCGAACTTATGCCGACATGTTCCTCGTTTTTGCAAAAGACGAGGATTTAAAAAAATCACAACTTTATTTCTACGATTTAAACCTCAAAACCAATTATAAAATAAACGACAACAACCGTATTTTTCTTTCTGGTTATTTTGGCCGCGATAATTTTGGTTTTTCCGATCAATTTGGTTTCGACTGGGGAAGTGTTACCGGAACCCTCCGTTGGAACCATAATTTTAGCGAAAAATTGTTCTCAAATACTTCATTGATTTTTAGCAATTATTCGTATGAAATAAATATCCAGGGTGACCTTGAAATTGCAATTCGTTCCGAAATTCACGACTGGAACCTGAAACAGGATTTTACATATTATGCTAATGCAAAGAACACCTTGAAATATGGAGGTAACATTATTTATCACAATATTTTACCAGGCGAAATTTCTGTTCCCGAAAGTTCGGCCTTTACGCCCGAAGAGATTTCAAGGCGCAGGGCCATTGAATGGGCTGCATACATTTCAAACAGTCAAAATATTTCGGAAAAAATAAAATTGTACTACGGTTTGCGTTTGGCATTTTTTAGTAATACCGGTCCGGGTGAATTTTACGAATTTAACGAAAATGGCGAGTTGACGAATACAATTGAAAAAGAGGATTTTGGGTTTGTTAAAACTCAGGGTGGAGTAGAACCGCGTCTTGGGATTAATTATATTTTAAATAAAAAAAGTTCAGTAAAAGCTTCTTTCAACCGAATCCACCAGTTTTTGCATTTATTGTCGAATTCTACAACAACAACACCTACCGATTTGTGGTTACCAAGCAGTAATAATGTAAAACCCCAGATTTCGGATCAGCTTTCCTTAGGTTATTTTCGGAATTTTAAAGACAATGAATTTGAGTCGTCGGTTGAAATATATTATAAAGATTTGAAAAATCAGATTGACTATAAAAATGGCGCAGAACTGGTTTTTAACTCCACTGTTGAAGCAGAGTTGGTTTTTGGGCGAGGTTGGGCTTATGGAGCTGAGTTCTTATTCAAAAGAAATTACGGCCGGTTAAATGGATGGTTGAGTTACACGTGGTCGAAAACAATGCGGCAGTTCGACGAGATTAGTAACGGAAACCCATTCCCGGCAAGGCACGACCGAATCCACGATGTATCGGTGGTTGGTATCTTCGATATTAGCAAAAAACTGAAATTTTCGGCTACCTGGGTTTATTACACCGGAAATGCAGTTACTTTCCCCAGCGGGAAATACGAAATTGGAGGGACAATCCTGGGGTACTATACCGAGCGAAATGGTTATCGGATGCCAGATTACCACAGGCTGGATTTTGGCATTACCTGGCAACGGAAAAAAACCGAAAAATTTGAGTCGAGCTGGAATTTTTCGGTTTACAATGCCTACGCACGCGAAAATGCATATTATATTGAATTCAGGCAAAACGAAGAAAATCCTGATGTAACCGAAGCAGTGCAGTTTGCATTATTTAAAGCAATCCCTTCGGTGAGCTACAAGTTTAAATTTTGATTCGAAAATGTATTAATTAATGAGGCGGAAATAAATTAAAGAAAAAATTACTGAATGATTAAATGGCTTATTGCCGAGAGTTTTTTTGTTAAAATGACTAAAATAAAATACATATCCATACTTGTAACCTTTCTGCTTTTTTCATGCGAAAAAGTAATCGACGTTAATTTGAACGAAGCTAATCCGGTTATTGTAATCGAAGGGAATTTGACCAAAACCCCGGTATCGGTTGAAGTGAAAATTTCGAGAACCGGAAGTTATTTTGGATCTGCGCCTGTTACAAAAATCTCGAATGCGAGTGTACTACTCGAAGATGATTTGGGTGCCCGGTTTATTTTAGATGAACTTGAAAAGGGGTTATACAAATCGCGTAATGTTCATCCCCAAATCGATAAAAATTACAAATTATCTGTTGAAGTTGAAGGAAAGATCTACGAAGCTTTTTCAAAACTGAACCCACCGGTTACAATCGATTCGTTAACTTCTGCTTTTTCCGAAGGTTTTGCATTTTTGGATGCTGGCTACTATGTGACAATTTATTTTGAGGATCCGGCTGAAGTAAAAAACTATTATCAGCTTAAAATTTATAAAAACGGGAAACTAAAAAACGATTTTGATAATTTGATTATTTTCGATGATAATTTGTTTGACGGGCAAAAATTAGAGATCCAACCACGAAATATACTATTTATACCGGGCGATACGGCAACAATTGAATTGAACTCGTTGGATAAAAATGCTTACGAATATTTTAAAACATTTCAGGAAGTTATTTCAACCAATCCGGGTTCGGCCGCACCTGCAAATCCAAATTCAAATTTTACCAATGGGGCGCTGGGGTATTTTTCTGCTTATTCTACTGGTGTAAAATCTATTGAAATTAAAGATATTGCAGAATAAATAGTTAACTCTCATTTTCCTGAAACTACTAAATTTTTGTAAAATGAAATCTAATAAAAACTGTTGCCGAATTTTCCCAATTGTTTTGATTCTTATTTCCACGGTTCTCGCACTTGCTATCTGGTATTTCGATGAGGGCGTGTATCAATTTACATTTCTAACTGATAAAAATGAAATTATAAATTTTCTGGGTACAGTTTTGTTTATCGCAATTTTACCAATTGGGATATTTTACTTCGCCACCGAAAAAGAAAAATATCAATCGAAAGCAAAAGGGTTGTCATTATTAGGTTTTTTACCTGCATTGTTTTTTTTGTTGTTTCTGGTTTTTTAAAATCATAATTTTATTGTTGAATTTAATTTGTCCATTGTATTGAGTAAAATCAAAAATCATTTTTTAAAGTTTCAATTTTAAGCGATTAATTAAAAAATTTACAAATTAGTAGTTATACCAATTGTTAGTCTCTATTTCCATAAGAGCGAAGTAATTCAAATCCTTTTTTATTCATATTATTTTTTTGATTTCCAGAGATCGATTTATCCAGGGTATCGATTTAGGTTCAGAATTTGTTACTCTGTGTTTTGAATTACAATTAGTTTAAAGGGTAGGAAATTTTTAAAATTATTTTCGTACATACTTATCTGGAATCAAAAAGGCTGGTTTTAAAATCAGCATTCTTTACCTTTTTTTTCAGCAACTAATAAGGCAATTCCAACACTCAACTACGGTAATTTTAATGTATTGAAAAATCGTTAAAAATTGAAAACATGAATACATTATTAATTATCGCGTCAGTAGCTGCATTAATTGGTTTGGCAATTTCATTAGTGATTTTTTATAAGTTGGTTTTTACCAAAAATTTTAATCTGTTAGAAAATGAAGAGCCTATTAATTAGCTCTGCGACAATATTATAAAACTAATATAAACGACTTGATTAAAAAATAAAAAAATGGAAAAGGAAACTACAATCAATTTTGTTCATGCAATCCAAAGCCTTATTTCGCCGGTAGAATTTAAGGTTATCAGAAATGAACTACAAGCACTCCCCGACTATCATAGAGAAGCTTTTTGGAATGTAATTGTTGCTGGTTATTCTGTTGATTTAGCTTTTAAAAATTGCAGGAATCTTTATGAATTTGTAAAGACCGATAAAATCGATTATGCAGTTGTTTTGCAAATGGTACGTTATATTAACAAAGGGGTAAATAAGGGAATATATACAAAGGAAATTACCATGCAAGAATTGAATTAACTCTCTAACCTTCCACTCTTTTCTTTAAAGCCTTGTTCATTGAATTTAACATTCGTACAGCCTGTTCATTTAATTTCTTCCAAAACAGAGATACCAAAAGCCCTTTGTAAATTTCTCGCTGAGTAAAAAGTGTGCCTTCCTCTAAATCTTCCAGTTCAATAATTCTTTCGGCCGAAAACATGAATTTAGCCATCATAATTCCAATAAAACTTAATCGTTTTTCCTCTTCAAATTCGGTGACAACAGATTTATAACTTTTCCCATCGTTACCATTTTTACCGGCCATTGTAATAAACAATTCGGAGCCTGTTTCAAGCTTACCTTCAATTTTATTTACAACAGGGTTCCAATCTGACCAAGCCGGTAAATTTGTAAGAGTTTCCCAAACCTTATTTGGTTTCGACAAAATTTGTATTTCTGTCCTTATTTCCCGCATGTTACAAATATTTAAATTTCAACAAACACAATACGTAAAAATCAACAATAGACTCAAAAATATGTTCAGGCTTTGAATTTCAAGATTTGTATAAATCAGGCATCCAACAAATAATAAAACATAGATTGTTAATGAATTAAGAGGGCCAGGTAAAATTACTCAAAGTATTTTGTATCTTGAAACAAAAATGCTTTATACCGATTTGACAACAATATGTCGCAAACTTTCACTTTGTTCAGTCTGCTTCTTAGTTGTATTATCGGCATTAACTCCCGAAATAGATTCAGGCTATTGTAACTTCAAAATTTGCTATGCGGCATTTTGAAGAACAATTGATATTAATTGTCGGTTCGTTTCGTTCAGGTACAAAATTGCTCGTTCGCTAAATAAAAGAAACCATGAAGAAGCTAATAATTTTATCGTTGTTAATCGTCCCGATTATTCTCGAATCATGTTCTGTAAAAAAGGATGTAAATATTTCTTATGATTTAAATTCAACAATAGTTTCTTACGGTGTATCACGACTTTCTAATCATTTAGAAACTGCCGGTATTTCGCTTAAAAAATTAGATGCAAACGACCACCAGCAAACCGGTATTTTTATTTTAACTCCAAACAATCTGCTAAAAGAACCTCAGCAAACGGTTCTTTCGAAACATATTTCGAACATTTTATCCGATGGATATAAAATTATTTTGGAAGGTGAAAATATTTATGTTCTCGGTAAAACCGACAAAGGCTGTCTTTATGGAATTATGGATTTGATTGAACAAATCGGTTTTTCAAACGATTTCACACAGATTGAAGAGCGTCATGTTAATCCGGCGTCCTCGTTTCGAGCCATTAAATTCAATTTGCCGTGGTCGCCATACCGACCGGGGCCTGCAACCGAACTTCATACAGAAACATGCAAAGATTTAAATTTTTGGGAAACATTTCTCGATATGATGGTAGAAAACAGGTTCAACGCCATTACACTTTGGAATACCCACAATTTTCCATTTATGATTAGGGCAAATAATTATCCAGAAGCCACTCCATTTGACGACGATGAATTAAATGAATGGAAAACATTTTGGAAAAAGCTGTTTAAAATGGCTAAAGATCGGGGGATTGAAACTTACCTCGTAAACTGGAATATAGTTGTTTCTCCCGAATTTGCAGAAAATTATGGTGCCAAAGTTCACAACGATCGATCGGAGTTGGTAAAGAAATATACAAAAGAATCAATTACACAATTAATAAATGAATATGAAAACCTTACCGGCCTGGGTGTTACACTTGCCGACTGGATGGGGAACTGGGGCGACGTTAAAATGACACCCACCGAACGGGAAGACTGGATTGAAGAAACTTTTGTAGAAGGGATGAAAAATGCAGACCGGAAAATAAAGTTTATTCACCGGGCAGTGCTCGCAGGCGATCCCAAAGAAATGAGACGCGTAATAGATAATGCCGACCTGCCCGAAAAAACGATTGTAGAAGTGAAGTTTAATTGGTCGCACGGACATTCAACACCAAACCTTTCATTAACACATTCGAATAATGAAGGAACAATTATGCGTGATTTTTGGGAGCCAAAACCTGAAAATTATTTTATAGCCTGGATGGTCAGAAACGAAGATTTTTTTGTTTTACGTTGGGGAAATCCTGAGTTTATCAGGGCACATATAAACACCAATAATTTTGAATATGTTGATGGATATTTTGTCGGATCTGAAGGATATATTCCGGCAAAAGATTATTCGCATAAAAATACTCCAACAAAAACATGGAATTATGCATTCGAAAAACAATGGTTATTTTACCATTTATGGGGACGCCTCATTTATAATCCCCTCGAAACAAACGAAACACTTACAAAAGCTATTAAAAGAAGGTATAAAAATATTGATGGAACAAACTTATTAAAAGCATATTCGTTTGCGTCGAATGTACCGTTGTACTTCGCATCTTTTTATAAAGGCACCTGGGATTTTACTTTGTACAGCGAAGGATTTTTAGCACCCTGGCAAAATGGTTTCGACGATAAAAAATCGCCGTTTATTTCGATCGAAGAATTGATAAAACATAAAACTTTAGATTCGAAATACCTAAATATAAGCGAGTACTGCCGGCAAATAAACGATGATTTACAAATAGCCGATGAATTAATTACACCGCTGGAACTTGCACTGTTAATCGACGAAGATTGCAACAATTCGATGACTATTATTAATACATTACGAACACCAGAAAATAATTTAACATTGAATTCGGAGTTGGATGATTTGGAAACCTGGTGTCATCTTGGTTTTTATTTTGCAAATAAATTGCGTGCAGGTGTATCGCTCGAAACTTTTAATCTTTCGCAAAATCAGAGTGAAAAAGAAAAATCGGTGGAATATCTCGAAAAATGTTTGGGCAATTGGAAAGATGTTATCCGCCTAACAATTGACAGATACGAACCAATGCCATACGTAAGTTTCGGTCACCACGAACCGAGATGGCCCGAGTTTAAAGCTTTTCATTGGAATGTATTTTTAAAAGACGTGGAAGCAGATTTAAATTTTGTGAAAAATTCAGACTAGAAATATTGATAAATTGAATAAAAAATCAGGATTAAAAGTAAGCGTTTCGGGAAAGGAAATTACGGCAAATAGGCCTAAACCAATAATTTCGGATATTGATTTTGTTCCATATAATCGGCGCATGGATCCGCAAATTGCCATCGATACACTTGTTTGCGGAAATTATGTTTTAATTGTTGATTTTTATAGTAGCGGCCTTGCCATCTTAAATGCCCTGAAAAAACACATTCAAAACAAATATTCCGATCAATCGTTTCAGGGGCAGCGTGATTTCCGTGCAGCGTTTCGGCAGCTTTCGCACCGATTGTTGTTAAAAGTTTACAGCAACAAAATAGTAGTAAGAAAAGCTCCGGTAATTGGCTGGCTGAAAATCTTGTATCCCGAATTAGACGAATTTTTATTACCATTTCCACAAGTTCAAGGTTTAAACAGCTCGTGGCAATGGTACGAAAAAGGGATTTATATTCAGGTATTAAAACGAAAAATACATCCCTGGTTTGGAACCTACTTCCCCACCCGATTCGAACACCTCGAACTTTTTGATAACTGGCTAAAACAATACAAAGGTGAAAAAAAATCGGCCATCGATGTTGGAATTGGCAGTGGAATACTCACTTTTCAGATGATAAAACACGGGGTCGGAAAAGTTTATGGAACCGATTCTAATCCTAATTCAATTATTGGATTGAACGAAAATTTGTACATAAAAAAAATACACCCCAAAATTGAACTTTTGTATGGAAATTTGTTTGCCGGTATAAACGCTAAAACCGAATTAATTGTGTTTAATCCTCCGTGGGTGCCTGCTTCACAAGATTCAGAAGGATTAGATCAGGCAATTTATTACGATGCCGAACTGTTCCCACGATTTTTCGCCGATGTTAAAAAGCATCTGAAAACAAATGGGAAAGTGGTTCTTTTATTTTCGAACCTGGCACAAATTAACGGTGTTGGCGCAATTCATCCCATCGAAGCTGAATTATTGGAAGGAGGCCGATTTCAAAAGGAATTATTCATACAAAAATCAGTTCGACCTGCATCTAAAAATACCAGGCGAAACCAAAACTGGCGGTCTTCCGAAAAGGTTGAATTATGGGTATTAAAAAGTTGCTGATACAATTTATTAACTAATAAAAAGTAAAATGAGAAATCTGGTAATTCTTTTATTGATTCTGTTTCAATTAAGTTGCGATGATAATCCGGACAGTAAAATACAAACAAATTCCAAGCCTAATATTTTAATAATTCTTGTTGATGATTTAGGTAAAGAATGGATTAGTTGTTACGGAGCGGACAATATTAAGACACCAAATATAGATGCGCTGGCTAAAAGTGGAATTCTTTTCAATAACGTTTACGCAATGCCACAATGTACCCCAACCCGAACAACTTTGCTAACCGGACAATATCCTTTCCGACACGGTTGGGTTAACCACTGGGATGTTCCGCGTTGGGGTGGCGGAGCTCATTTCGATGAAACACTAAATCCATCAATAGGAATAGAGATGAAAAAAGCAGGTTACAAAACCTGTATTGCAGGAAAATGGCAAATCGATGATTTTAGGGTTGAACCTGATGCATTAGCAAAAAATGGGTTTGATGAATATTGCATGTGGACTGGTTATGAATCAGGAATTCCGGCAAGTTCAAAAAGATATCAGGAACCTTATATTTATACTAATAATGAAAGTAAAACCTTCGGAAACAGATTTGGACCCGATGTTTTCAAAGATTTTATAGTTGATTTTATTTACCAGAATAAAGAAATACCATTTTTTATTTATTATCCAATGGTTTTAACTCACACTCCGTTGGTGAATACGCCAGACGAAACAGCCGATACCAACCTGGGTAAACACAAAGCAATGGTACGTTACACTGATAAAATTACCGGAGAAATTATTAAATCTTTAGAGGATGCAAACATCATTAAAAATACAGTAATAATTTGGACTACCGACAATGGTACAACAAGGGGAATCGAAGGCAGTTTAAACGGTCATAAAATAAAAGGTGGAAAATCGTTAACAACTGAAGCCGGAATATGTTTGCCCTTTATTGTGAGCTGGCCGGATAAAATTAAACCTAATCAAAAATCGGATGCACTAATTGATTTCACGGACCTCTACCCCACTTTTCTTGATTTGGCGGGGATTTCTGAAAAAGAGATTTCAGAAACTTCGAATCATATTTTCGATGGTCACTCTTTTAGAAATGTTTTAATTGGGGAGTCAAAAGAATCTAATCGCGAGTGGATGCTCGGAATGGGCGGACAAAACAATGCCCGCTTAACAGAAAATGGAGTTGAAAACCAGTATAATTTCAGAGACCGTGTTTTAAGAAATAAACGTTATAAATTATATGTCGATTCGAACCGGGAACCGGAGAAATTCTTCGATTTACTACTCGATCCTTATGAAAAGAATAATTTTTTGGATAGTTTAAATACGCCGGAGCAGAAACATAATTTTGACCATTTACTGGAAATTGTAAAATCTTTTCCGGTAAAAGACAATGATCCAATATATAAACCAAACCCGCCACAAACGTGGGATGTAGAAATAAATGCACAAAGCCAGTTGTGGAAAAGATAAAGATTATTTATGATTATAACCCTACCCGATTTTAAATAAATGTGAGTTTTTTTGTAAAATTGCGCTAAACAAGAAAATTAATTGGAAAAAATATATTGTATTTTACGATATAACATTACCTTTGCACAATTATTATTATTTAAATTTTAACAATGAGTAAAGGTACAGTAAAATTCTTCAATGATGCCAAAGGATTTGGATTCATTAGCGAAGAAGGATCAAGCAAAGAACATTTTGTTCACGTTTCAGGATTAATCGACGAAATTCGCGAAGGTGATAGTGTAGAGTTTGATTTACAAGAAGGTAAAAAAGGATTGAATGCGGTAAATGTTAAAGTAATTGGCTCTATTCTAATATAAGATAGATTTTCTTTTTACAAATATGACAATGCCGTTACTGACACTGTATCTTTTAGCTGGGTTTTCCATCCTCTTTTC
>Ga0209249_1004008_pt1 | contig 10013 bp, 13 predicted proteins | sample SaaInlV_200m_DNA_4_FD_184653 | JGI IMG/M metagenome (GOLD analysis project Ga0209249, IMG submission 184653) | Marine microbial communities from expanding oxygen minimum zones in the Saanich Inlet - SI037_S3LV_200m_DNA (SPAdes) (version 2) | ecosystem: Environmental > Aquatic > Marine >... | reverse complement strand
AAAGAGATCCTCATCAGCAATCTTTTCATAGGTTGATGTAGTACCTTCACCATCTGTAATGGCCGTTACCAAATAGATTGCCCATTTGCCATCGCCATCATCAGCAACAAAAATTCTGTCACCAATTCTTAAACCTGACAATCCTTCTCTACCAGCAGTATCTGCTACACTCTTTGCATGTTCAGCACCTGAGATTAAAGCGTTTACTTCTGTTTTACTATGAACATCCAAATTGGTTCTGGCTGATGAAGCATTCACATCACTCAGGTTGTTCGCTTTTTTTACTACTTCGGAATCGACTGCTTTTAAACCTAGATCAACGACCAGGCTTTCGACTTGTTTTTGTTTGATAAAATCTGTCATTTGGATATAATTAAATGGTTGTTAAAAATCTCAGGTACATCTGATCAGTTGGTTCTAAATCAAATCCGCCATGCCAGTATAGCAATTGGTTCGCTATATGAAAGTCTTGATTTAGACCATATCTATACAATACATGATTGATGATTAGAAAAATATTAGTTGGATCGTCTATATCCTGATTTATTGAAAATTCTGTTTGATTATTTTGCGTTATTGAAATGTCTATGGTTTCCCATACATACGTTTGTACTGATCCTTCTCCACCAATTGAGATGAAAGAACTGATTCGATAAGCTTCTCCATCAATGCTGATTTCATCATTGATAACATCTCCAAGGATTTCCAGAATAAGCTTATCTGAAAATGTGATTCGTTCTCCGTTTCCTACTTTACTTAAACTAAATGCCATCTCTGTTTAGTTGAAATTAGTTCGAAGTCCGCTATCCTTCACTCCAGCATATAATTTGATACCAGCACTGGTCAATTGACTGTAGTAGCTGTATTGCTTGATAGCTCCCAATCCCACCCAAAATGTCATGGTTTTGTTTTTGAGTTTGCTATATAGCTTTGAAAAAACATTGGAAGGAACAAGGGTGGAGAACTTGATCCGTACTTCCAGGTATTTGACACCATCATTATCAATTTGTTGTTGGCCAGTTGCCCAACCTAAAAATGTATTTGTTTTGGCTACTCCAAGAACATTGGTATTTAGTGAGTAAGCAGAAATAGTAGAATCAGGAGTAGTGCGAAGTCTGATGTTGGCGGATGCAACAATCAGCATTCCCTTCTTTGTATAGGCCTTTCCTGTACTACTTCCATTACTACTACTACTACTATTGGTATTCAGTAGGCTGAAAAAAGTATTGAATTCTTTTGTGGTCAACTCATTTTGAAGATCATTCAATAAGTCTTTGCTGTAGAGGTTACGATAAGTTGTTTGTACTTCATTCCAGTTTGTAATTCTTCGGGCAGCATCGTAAACCATTTCCTCATTGGTGGTGTCAAAAGCTTGCATCCATTTTATACCGGACGGATTCATGGCATTGAAAAGTACTGTTGCCTGTCGTTTGTTGTCATTGAAAACAACATCATTTTGTTCTTTTCTTTGCTTGTACTTCTGTATCTGAGGTTGAAGCAAGAATTTGTATCCTAAAAATCCTGCAAGGCCATAAAAACCTATGGTCATGGCTCTGCGCTTCAGATCATCTGTATCTTGAATTTGTTTTGGTTGTAGTAAGCTTATTGCGTTTTTGTTTGTCTTTGTCATCTTTCAGTTTGGATATGATAGGTTCAAGTACGAATTCTTTAATGCCCCAGAGAATGGAGAAATACATCACGGAATTCAGGTATTTTCTGGTGCGTATGTTTGGCATTACAAAAACTTTTTAGCTTTTTTTACAAGTCCGGGCTTTTCCTTTACCTTTTGGGCAAAGAAGATTAAGTCATCGGTATCTACTGATTTTTTGATATCGAATAAAGCAGACAGAATTTGCTTTGCTTCCTCATTATTATTGGCTTGTATCTTGACTTTGAATTCGAAGGTTGGCATCTTTTTTCAGTTTAATATTTTCTGTTAAATAGGTATACATATGGGCTGCGTTGATGGGGTCATTTTCTACATAAACAAGGATTTCATAGATCAATGCTAGAGTTTCTTTATTGGTTCTTTTTAGGAATTCATTGATCATGCTGATTACAGTATCGTTTGGATTGCTTGATTCTTCTTCAACAATGCCACTTTCATCATTATCTTGTTGTTGTACTTGATCCTCTGAAGCACCTTTTATCTGATTTTGATAAGAACCCAAAAATCCAGACAAGCTTTGGCCTAGCTTTGTTTCTTTCAGTTCAGATATTACCTTGCTGACATTGTTAAATGCATGGTCTATACTTCTATGTGATGAAACTAAACCATTTAATTCATCAGTCTCATCTTTTGATTTGTCAAGTACTCCTTTTAGGTCTATTATCTTCTGTTTCAGCTTCTCAATTTTCTTATCTCGTTGATCAACTGTTTCCCTCAAACTGACCAATTCCATTCGGGTTTTTTCTTCAGCTATTCTTTTTCCAACAATTTCTTCGACTTCTGCCTGTCCGAATCCTGTAAATCCTGTTAATTTCTGTCCAGGCATGTCAGGAAGAGTTGTCAATTCCTGTTGTGGACTGTTTTTTATATTCAATTCCTGTCCCTGACTGCTTTTAGCATCAAAACTGAAACTGACTGTTTTGTCATTTTCATGCAGATCAACATGGATTTTGTCAAATGGATTGAATTTGATAAGGTTTCGGATATTGCTGACATTCTCTCTTCCTTTGTGGTCAACCAATTGCTGTTTTTCATCATCCTTTTCAAAAAAAATGGATACACTCACATCCTGACCATATCGCCTTTCTTTCTGATAGGTTCTGTTGTTCAGGTAGCTGATAAATTCATTCAGATTATTATAGGCCATTATTCCGGTATTACTCTTAGAAATTCAATAATGCTTTCTTGTGTGAGATTTGATTCGATGAATGTTTGTCCTCTAAACTCCTGGGGAAGATTGACAAATGGATTATTCGATGCACTGATGAAAACATGCGTATCTGATTGAATGATCACATCTTCAGGAAAGTTGTCAGAGATTAAAAAGAGGAATTCATTGTATGCATCAATCTTTACCAATTCTTTTCCTGTTTTTAAGTTGACCACTACAGGCTGGATATGGTAGTTTTTATAACCAAATTCCTGCATACGCCTGTCTATGAATGTCATTATCTCGATACTCATGATTCTTCTTTAATTATGCATTCCAATAATACTTTTACTTCATGGGTGATGAACTCTGTTGTCTCATTTCTCAATGTGCCCAAATCCCTGTAATAGCCTATGATTCTTGGGTTGATATGGAGTGATTGATTCAGCTCAAGTGCATTAAAAGCTTCCGAAGGTGTTTCAGGACTGTAATAAGAAGTGATATGAACAGCATGATCCTTTTGGTTATTTAATAATAAACTCAATTCGCCAACTTCAATACAATCATCCACAACTACACTTTTGGGATTGATGGACACATGTATGGCCTTGATGCCCTCGATGTGCTGACCCAGTTTTTCATTGATTTGATAAATTTCTCCTTCACCCTCAATGTTAAATTTGATCACCTTCCAGATAACTCTTCTCTTCTGATTCATCTTACACTCTTTCTTCAAGTCTTAAATAAAGTTTAGCTGTGTAGGGGTAAGCTGGTGCGTTTCCACCATCAATGAATTTTCCATCAATCTTATTCCCCTGGGCTTCTTCATCAATCTTGTCATAGAACCTTTTGTTAGGTGAAACAGCCAGGTTGGTGGTGATCAGTTTGAATTCAAATCCTTCAGGAAAAACTTCCTGATCCGCAATTTTCAATTCAATCTGGCTCCCCAGCAAGGATGCTTCCTGAGGCAAGGATCCATGAATACCTGTAATGCGTTTATACATCTTGTCGGTATCCGCATCAAACTTGATTGAATCATTGGCTTGAGGAACTACAATTTTGATCAATTGATATTTAATGTTTTTAAGCATTCGTGAGATTTAATAAAGCAGGGGAGTAGAATTCCCCTGCTTTTGGTGGAGATTAATATTTAGCAACAGAGGTTCCGTATAAAACAGCTTTCACAAAAGCTTTGGCTGGTGCGTTTTCACCCCATTCCAATTCCAAATCCATGGGTTGTTGGGTTTCAATCATTTTTGGATTGACCAATTCGAAATAGCCCAATCGTTTGTTCATTCCAGCAGTATTGAATACTTCCATGGACATAGATGGAATCAGGATAGAGCCATTGGCTACAAATTCGAATTCACCATTGCGGATGAAGTCAGGCAATACACCAAAATTCACGTTTTTGTAATCTTCAGTATCTCCAGCAACTCCATAAAGCAATTGAATTCCTTTGATGGTGAAGAAGTTTCCTTTCTCTAGTTTTCCACCTGAGATATTGCTTTTTGCAATGACTTTGTTGTCATCATCCTGAAGCATTTTAACAATTTTATTGCTGGACACTTCTTTTACAATGTAAAGAGCTGTATCAACAAGCTGCTTTTGTTTTCCAAGTAATTGCTTCCTTGTTTCAGAAGGTAATTGTGTAAATCTTTTCTGGAAATCATCTCTTGAAGTTGATTTTCCGGTTATTATAGTTGGTTTTGGGTTGAAAACTCTTTTGATAAGTTTTCTTCTTTTCTTTGGATTTCTCATGATTCTACCAAGAAGTTCTTCTTGCTCATCAATGGCATCAAGTCCGGTTAGTACCATTGAATCATCATATTCATTATCGAATATTGCATCATATTCTGTTTCGTTGTAATCTGACATTTTACTGTAGGTTTATGGGTTTTAGATAATTAGTTATTTGGGTTACTCGTTGCTTGTTTCTCGTTGCTCGTTTCTCGTAGCTAGTAGCGAGTGACGAGCAACTAGTGATTAGAGTATTTCGATTTCTTCTATTTCTTCATACTCATCAAAATTGTCTGAAGAATTTGCATACTCAATTTGCATAGATTGATAATTTCCATCAGTCAATTCTGGTAAATTGGGATTGTAGTTTTGGGCTCTCAGCAATTGTCTGGCAGTAGCGAGGTTGTCTCCCAATCCTTTGAATCCGGATAAGATATCCTTCTTGATAAGAACTTTTACAGAAGAAGCAACACCAGAAGCACCTACGCCAGAGGCAACCAATTTCATATTGGCATCTTTGAGCAGGAGTGCTCCACCAATACCAGCACTAAGCTGAACAATGGGTTTTGCTAAAGCTTTTACATCAAAGCTTGTTTTGTTTGGATCGACCTTGAGGGCTTTGTCGATTGCTTTTCCGGCAATGGAGCCTCCGGCCATGCCCAGTACAATCAATGCCGGGCCTTTTAGTTCTTTCAGAACTTGATTGGTTGTTATTTTTTTTCCTTTTGTCATGTTAACAATTTATGGGGTTGAAAATGGTTTAGCCGATTTTAATGGATTTAAGTTTGTCGGATTTTGTTTGTTTTCCTTTTTTAGTAGAAGCCTTTTTGGTTCCTGCCAATGCTTTGGTATTTTGCTTTTTCGACTTGTCGCCTGATAAAAGTAAATAGCCAATTCCGCCAATAGCTGCAAGTCCTCCTACCACTACCATGGGATTCTTTTTTAAAAAGTTTACTGCGGAGTTGTTAGGAGTATCTTTTTGAGCTTCCGCTTTGTCACCATTTGGAATATCAAAATCAGCATAGTCTTCATTTGCTTGTTGGCTGGATAGTTTTTGGACTACTTGCTCATTAACATCAATTTTTTCTGAGACATCTTTACTAAGTAAGCCCGAATCTTTCAGGATTTTAATAGTAGCAACAATAACAGGTGTTGCAGCGGTAATCATAGCAGCAGCTGCTGTTGCCGAAATTGGTTCACCCAAGGATCCTAATTCACCCACATCGGCTTTCTTGCCAGCCCGACCATTGATTATGGCTTTTTTGAGATTTTCCCTTTTTCCCTGAAGTTTATCAGCAAAAAGTCTCTCGACTCGTTCCAATGCTTTTTTTGCCTGATTCCATCGGCCTTCACTGATGCCTTTATTAATAGCTTCTTCTTTAGAAAAATATGCCCAAATAAGCTTTGAGGCCATTTTTTTGAGATTGATTTTCATGGCAATAAGAAAACCACCTCTGGCAGCTGCGGTAACAGGATTGTATCGAATTACACCTTTAACCACTTTTTTTAATCCTTTTTTGATGTTTCCTGATGAACTTTTTAAGTTTTTAAAGAACTTTTTAGGGGGTGCTTTTTTCTTGGCTTTTTTTCGAATAATTCTTCCCAACAATTCTTCATCGAGATCATCTTCGTAACCATCCAATCCATGCATAAGATTGAATTCATCTTCGCTTTGGGCAAGGATGGCCAATGCTTTATCCCTGTTTGGTGTATGCCAGTATTTAATGGCATAATCCAACATTTCTGCAAACCCATGTGGATCTTCAAAGAATGATACAGTATCCGGATTTTGAATAATGGTATTTCTTGTTTTAACAAGATAGCTGAATAAGGCCTCAGAATCTTGTTGTTCGTTGGTATTGCCTAATTCCAATCCTTCTAGATCAGTTGACATAATGGTATCATAAAGGTCGTTTCCTGTTGGACCGCTCAGGACAGCTACATTGATTCCGTCTAAATTCATAGTAAAATCTTTTTTTTCGGTGAATGGTTTTTCATAATTGGCTTTGGATAATACGGGGTCGATGATGTAAGTTGAACTTCCTGTTGGAACGACAACATAAACATGCTGAAACACATCTTTTCCATACTTGGTGATCCTGAATGATTGAGGGATTTTCAGGTTTGTAAGGATGGAAGAAGCAAATATGGAAAAGCAATCACAGTCAATGCCTGTATGTCGTTCATACCAGCTTCTTGCTGGTCGTCTTAATTGTTCCAATCCTTTTTCATCGAGTCTGTATTGTATATGGTGGTAAAGGAAATCCCAGATTTTTTTTGAGGTTGCTTGGGGACTATTGCCTCTTAATAGTTTGGCTATTTGTTTGGTATCATCCAGGTATTTCCATACCACTTTTTTCATCAGGTTTACAGTTTGATCAACTTCTCCATCTTCTATGATGACGCGATCTCTTTTATCTGGCTTAGTGAATAACTTATCGTATTCTTTCCCGCTTCGGATAGAACGATAACCTGATGTGACATTTCCTATTTGAAGTAATTGACTCATCTAATATTTGATTTTTTCTACATTAGCATAGAAAAGCCCATTGGCATAATTGGTATATCGGACAGAGAGATCAAGTGTATTGATCATCTTTTTGTAATTGGTTATAATCCATGTCACTTTTTGAATCAAGGAGAGTTCAGTAGGTAAGCCATACTTCTTTGATAGGAGTGTATTGATAATAGTCATCCAGCCAAGTTTAAACTTGATAGTATCTAATGTCAGTTCCGATAATGGATTGATGCTGTATTCTTTTTGGCTGACCGGACTTTGCGCAATAACAGATTTGCCTGAAAGGATCTGCATATATGGTTGTGTAACTTTCAAGCTACCTCGGGTTGGATTTTGTAATTGCAGTTCAAATCCAACTTCCAATCCACCTGAAAAGGGATTTTTATCAGCGTTGATAACTCTTGGATTAAGGATATTGATTTTCAACTCTTCAGTGACATTGAAGGCTTGAACAGCTGAAAACAATTTGCTGATGCCGAAGATGCCCAATCCTGCAACGAATACTTTTCCAACGGCATTCATGATTTGCTCCTTTTTCTTTTGATAAATCCTCGGAGTTCATCAAATCCTAGTTTGATGGAATAACCAATGAAGGCAGATAAGGCTGCATAAAAAGCTACATCAATAATGTGTGGGATTGAAATACTACAAAGTGTAAAACCTGAGTTGATTGCTTTGGTAACTCCACCAATAACACCTGATGATGTAGTAATTACAGAGGTCTGAAAGGAATGTAAAGGCATTTATGTTTGCTTTTTTAGAATTTGAAGGCAAACATATTTTAATGCATAAAACTGCTGCTAATAAATGCATGTAGATGCAAATGATTAATAATAAGTGCTAGTAATTGCTATTGGTTAATTAGAAATATTTCCTTCAAATTGAGATTTCAGATTGGCCAAGGAGTAATTGCTTCTATAGTTAGTTTATAAGCTCCATTTTACAAAAAATGTATGGATTTAACATCGGCTACATGGAATAGAAATTTAATCGGATTAATCTAAAGATAATATTTAAATTAGTTGTGACGTTATAATACAACTACAAAAATAAATTACCTCAAAACTGCTTGATTTAAATCTGGGATACGATATAAACTTTAAAGATTCAAGCGTTTTTATGTGATTGAGCGGGCGAAGCTATAATTAAAACTGAAAAGCCAAACCTAAAACTGTCATAGGAGAAAGATTAAACTTGAGTAAAAATTACATCGTAAATCAGTAATATAAATTTCTTACAACAGATGTAAGAAATATGTAGATGTGGCCATGTGTTTTGCTGAATAATGAAAGACTTATTAAATAATAGTTATTGAGAATGATTATTTAGAAAATACGTGTAATTTTATGGTAATTATATTCATTCTCTTTTTTTATGCATTCAATGGATAAAATAAAAAATCATCTCGAACAAATCAAATTAAAACAATTTACTTACAAGGGATTTGCACACATACGTCTTGATTTTCCCTACAACCAGCAATTAATTGATTTGATTAAAACAATTAAGGAAGCACGATGGAGTCAGAGTTATCGATGCTGGCATTTAGCAGATAATCGTAGCAACAGGGATGCTGTCCTAAATACGTTTAAAGGTCTGACAGAGTTAGAGATAAGTGAATTTAAGGAAAATAAGGAACAAATTTCAAACAGATTGTCCCAAAACAACATACTTAAGGTGAGGGTAAATGAGGTCGAGAACAGGAATTATTTAGAATTTGACTATAATAAAAGTTGGATTGATCGGATAAAAAGTCTTCATGGAGCCTGGTATCATGCTGGTGCTAAAATGTGGTCGGTTTACGGAGGAGAATATAATCTGGAAGATTTAAAAAATGCATTTGCAGATGAAAAATGTACAATCATCATTGAAAATAGTGATTTTAGCATCAGACCTTCTAAAAAGAAAGTTGAAAAAGTTAATAAAGAAAATCTTGTTCCGTCAGAGTTTGGCAGACAATTACGTTTGTTAAATTTATCAAAAAACACCATTATTCAATACGAGTCGCTACTCAACTTTTTTCTTCACTTTTTACAATCTAGTGGTCATGATTTTAATTCAGATGAGATTCCTTTAGAATTAATAAAAACCTATTTGCACAATAAGGTTGAAAAAGAAGGATTTTCTAATTCTTACCACAGACAAATTATTACCACTTTACGAAAATATTATTTGTTCATTCACCGGATTGAGCTAGATAATTTTGATTTGCCACAACCCAGAAAAGAAAAAAACTTACCCAAAGTCATTTCAAAGGAGGCGGTTGCCCGAATGTTTAAGCAAATACATAATTTAAAGCATCAGATTATTATTGGTTTGTTATACGGATGTGGCTTAAGGTGTAATGAATTAATTGAGCTGGAGGTAAACAACATCGACTTTGATAGAAGGATGGTAAGAATAAAAGGAAAAGGGAAAAAGATTAGGGTTGTTCCAATTCCCATAAAGCTGATTCCTTTATTGCATGCGTATCTAAAAAGTTATTTGCCCAAAAAGTATTTGCTTAGCGGACAAAATTCAGAAAAGTATTCAGCCAAAAGTGTTCAAGAAGTAATAAAAAAAGCAGCCAAAGCAGCCAAAATAAAACAAACAGTAACGCCCCATGTTATGCGGCATTGTTTTGCTACTCATTTGCTTGAAGATGGTGTTGATTTGAGAGTTATACAAGAATTGTTGGGACACAGCAGCTCTAAAACAACAGAAATATATACATTTGTTAGTAGAAAGTCGATCATGAATATAAAAAGTCCATTTGATGACATATTATAAACAGCATAAAACATTCGCTTTATCATCTTATTTGGGTGTTATTGCGAAGTAAACATTCGTTAAAAACCTAGTTGGTGTTAATTAAAAGAATTTCAGGTGTTTATGAATGCGTTGGACGCACATTTTACTAAGTTTTCACCCTATTCAATGCGTGTTTTTTTACGTTA
>Ga0209249_1004002_pt1 | contig 10023 bp, 6 predicted proteins | sample SaaInlV_200m_DNA_4_FD_184653 | JGI IMG/M metagenome (GOLD analysis project Ga0209249, IMG submission 184653) | Marine microbial communities from expanding oxygen minimum zones in the Saanich Inlet - SI037_S3LV_200m_DNA (SPAdes) (version 2) | ecosystem: Environmental > Aquatic > Marine >... | reverse complement strand
CAATAGAAGCCATTCTCCTGGACGCCAACGGCAACGAAGTAGCTCAACTCAGTGAGAGCCCGACCGAATCCGACCTCCGTCCTCCGACCTCTGACTTCCGACCGCTGGCCTCCGACCTCCTCTCCCTCACCGCCAACCTCCGATCTCCCTCCCTCTGGACCGCCGAAACCCCCGCCCTTTACACCCTTATCACCACACTTAAAGCCCCCGATGGCACCATCATCGAATCCATCCCCCAACGCATCGGATTCCGCAACGTCGAGATCAAGGACGGCATCTTCCTTGTAAACGGAAAACCCGTGAAAATGAAGGGCGCCAACCGTCACGATCACCATCCCGACCTTGGCGAGACGATCCCCTACGAATCAATGCTCGAGGATGTGCTCCTTATGAAGCAGCACAACCTGAACGCGGTACGCACCTCGCACTATCCCAACGATCCACGCTTCTATGACCTGTGCGATGAGTACGGCCTCTACGTCATCGATGAGTGCGACCTGGAGTCCCACGGATTCGATTACCAGCCACCTGACATCCCCACCAAGCTGCCCGAATGGGAAGCCGCTTTCGTCGATCGCATGGACCGCATGGTCCAACGCGACAAGAATCACCCGTCGATCATCATGTGGTCGCTCGGCAATGAATCAGGCTACGGCATCAACCACGCCGCTATGGCTACACGCGGCCGAGAGTTGGACCCCACCCGTCCGATTCACTACGAGGGCGACTACGATGGCGAGATATCGGATGTCTACAGTTCGATGTACACCCACATCGATAACGTGATCCGGATAGGAAAATGCACGGCACGCATCGCGAAGGCACGGCGCGGCAAAAACATGAAGGCCAACCTCCCGCAGAATGTGGACAAGCCCTTCGTGCTCTGCGAATACGCGCATGCCATGGGCAATGGCCCTGGAGGCCTGAAGGAGTACTGGGAGGCCATATACAAGTATCCCCGCCTCATGGGTGGCTTCGTGTGGGACTGGGTCGACCAGGGCATCCGCGCCCGGCGCAATGACTCGCCCGATACGCCTGCGGAAGGCACGGCTACCGGTGCCGCCCACGAAGCGCCCCTGGCCATCGTCGCCCCGCGCCCCGAAGGTGGCCCCCTCCAGGAGGGCGAATTCTGGGCCTATGGCGGCGACTTTGGCGACTGGCCACACGACGCCCAGTTTCTCATTAATGGACTAATCCTTCCCGATCGCATCCCCTCGCCGGGCCTCATCGAATACAAGAAAGTGCTCGAACCCATTCAGTGCGAAGCGGTCGATCTGGCCGCGGGAAAGATCCGACTGCGCAACCGGCTCGACTTCACATCCCCCGACTACCTCTCACTCAACTGGTCTCTCTGTGCCAACGGTGAGATCCTTCAGAACGGCGCCCTGCACCTGCCCACTATCCCGGCAGGTCGTACACGCACCGTCACCATCCCCTACCAGCCTGTAAAGCAACCGGAGCCCGGCACGGAGCAGTGGCTCAACCTGACCTTCCGCACGTGGCGCGAACTGCCCTGGGCTGAGATCGGCCATGAAGCTGCTTGGGCTCAGTTCCCTATCGAGATGCCTGCGCAGGAGAAGATGTCTTCGGTTACAGTGACCAAGCAGGCGCTGATGACTGATGAGTCGGAGCCTACTCTTATTGTTGTCAGCGGCGAGGATTTCGAGATCGGATTCAACCGCGTCAGCGGCACAATCGATTACTGGCAGCATCGCGGCGAACACCTACTCGACAGCGGCCCACGTCTCAATTTCTGGCGTCCGCTCACCGACAACGATAGGCGCACATTCGGCGACCGCAGCCGCTGGGCCTCGCGCCTCGACCGCGTGCAGCACCGTACCGACAGCATCACCTGTGAGGCCTCCGATGACCAGGCCGTTATCACGATCGCCTCGCACATCGCCCCACCGATCCATCGCGCCGGCTTCAACTGCCGCTATACCTACACCGTGGATCGTCAGGGCCACGTCACACTCGACGTCGAAGGCACCCCGCATGGGGAGTGGAAGCACCCCTTGCTCAAGATTGGACTCCAAATGGCGCTGCCTGATGACTTTGCCACTGTGACGTGGTATGGCAAAGGGCCCGGCGAGGCCTATCCCGACACCTGTCAGGCCCAACGAGTTGACGTCTATGAAAGCTCCGTCGACGATCTCTGGTTCCCCTACGTGGTTCCTCAGGAAAACGGAAACCGTTCGGACGTACGCTGGGTCGCTCTGGTGCGTCAGGATGGTGCAGGCTTGAAGGCCACCGGAGGTCCCACGATCAACTTTAGTGCCACCTACTATGATCAGGACAACATCACGGACGCCAAGCGCCCGGTCGACCTGGTGCCACAGAACAGCATCACGCTAAATCTCGACCACAAGCAGCGGGGAATCGGATCAGGTTCCTGTGGACCCGATGTCCTGCCCCAATACGAACTCCCCGCCGAGCCGTTCGCGTTCAGCCTAAAGCTGTCGCCGCTGCAAGCGGGCTGCGCCCCTCATTGAAATACGCTAACCCGGGAAGTCACCACGAAGATCACGAAGATCGCGAAGGATGCGCTGGCGCCTGTAGTGGAACACCACTGTATACCGACAGCCCGTGTCTCGCTGGATGCGACAGCATCCCCTTCCTGATCTTCGTGTCCTTCGTGGTTCAATCTCTTTTCTTTGCGTTCCTTGCGTTCTTTCGCGGTTAATCCCCGTCGCCAAGAACGATTCACATCAAACTCATCGCATCAACGTCAACGCTGACCCGCACATCACCCGGAAAATCCATCTTGCTGAGCGCCTCACGAATCGGCCCCGTCATCGCCTTAACGGATCCACAGCGCAGCATGATCTGGAAGCGGTAGCGCCCCTTCGCTTTCGCCAGCGGCGCCGGAGCCGCATCCCCCCAGATCACCCGCTCCCCCAGCAGCGGCTTCAACCGCGTGGCCAGCGTCTGGGCCGAGAAAGCCGTCTTTTCCTCATGTGATCCCGTCAGCCCGATGCAGACCAGATGCGAGAAGGGCGGATAGTTCAGCTCTTTTCGGAACGCCAGCTCCTGGTCCGAAAACCCCTCAAAATCAACCCGCCGCGCCGCCTGCACGGCTGGCTGAGAGGGCGTAAATGTCTGCACAATCACGTCCCCGGGCACATCGCCCCGTCCGGCCCGCCCGGCCACCTGGGCCAAAAGCTGAAAGGTCCGCTCACCCGCGCGAAAGTCAGGAATGTGCAGACTGAGATCGGCATAGACCACCCCTACCAGCGTGACGTTGGGGAAGTGCAGCCCCTTCGCGATCATCTGGGTGCCAATCAGGATATCAATCTTTCCCACCCGAAAATCGCCCAGAATACGCTCATAGGAGTCCTTGCGGCGCGTAACATCGCGATCCATCCGCTGAACACGCGCCTTTGGAAAACAGGCGTTCACGACATGTTCAACTCGCTGGGTGCCCACGCCGGAGTACTTGAACTCAGGATCACCACACCCCGGACACTTTGACGGCACCCCTCGCTGTGCCCCGCAGATGTGACAATGCAGATGCTCGTCGTGACGATGATAGGTCAGCGACACGCTGCATGAATCGCACGCGGCCACATGCCCGCACTTTTTGCAGATGATCGACGACGAGAACCCGCGCCGATTCAGAAAAAGAATGGTCTGCTCGCCCTTCTCAAGGCGTCCTCGAATCCCTTCCATCAGGTCATACGACAACACGCGAAACTTCTTCTTCTCGTCTTCCGTCCCCTTCAGCCGCATATCGACCACACGCACGCGTGGAAACTGACGATGATCGGCCCGGTGCGTCAAGGAAGCCAGGAGGTACTTCTCTTTGCGCACGTTCATCCACGACTCAAGGCTGGGCGTTGCCGACCCCAGCACCACCGGCACCCCCTCGAAGTAGCCGCGCATCACCGCCACATCGCGCGCGTTATAGCATGGCGCATCTTCCTGCTTGTAGCTTGGCTCATGCTCTTCATCCACCACGATCAGCCCCAACCCACTCACCGGTGCAAAGACCGCCGAGCGCGCCCCCACCACAATGCGCGCGTCACCGCGCTGGATACGGTGCCACTCGTCGTGTCGCTCGCCGTCCGAAAGATGACTGTGAAGCACCGCAATATGGTCGCCAAACCGAGCCCGGAAACGCCGCACCGTCTGCGGCGTCAACGCAATCTCGGGCACCAACACGATCGCCCCCTGCCCCCGCTCGAGTACATGCGCAATCGCCTGCAGGTAGACCTCCGTCTTGCCACTGCCCGTCACGCCGTGGAGCAGGACGACGTGCGGCTTCCGGGGGGCTGAGGTCGGAGGTCGGAGGTCAGAGGTCGGCTCATCCGACTTCCGGCTTCCGACTTCCGACTTCCGTTGATCAAGCGTACGCTTGATCAACTCCAGCGCCACAGCCTGCTCCTCCATCAACTCCAGAGGCCCAGACCGCAACACCTCACGTCCGGCGAACGGGTCACGCCGTGAGGCCTCCTTCTCAATCGAGACCAACCCCTTCTTCTCCAGCGCCCGCACCGGAGCCGCCGTAATCCCCAACCGTCCCGTCAATTCACTCAGCCGAATCCCGTCATCCAACCGCACCGCATCCATAACGGCTTGCTGCTTCGGCGAGAGCTTACCAGGGAGAGGAGGCCGGAGGTCGGAGGTCGGAGGCCGGAGGTCGGAAGTCTCAACACGACCCTCAGCGGAGGCAGCGGGGAGGGCTGCGAAGGCCTTTCCGGGCGGTATCCCGCACGGTCCAGCCAAGCAGTCCTCCCCGCTGCCGGAGCGCTCGCAGGCCTTCCCCCTAGCCTCAGAGGAGTCCGGGGAATGGGGGAACTCGCTCCTTGGCGTCCCGGTATTCCGGGGCGGCCGGGCGAGATCCCCCATTCCCCGGACGACGAGCACCTCTCTATGCCTCGCCCCCTTACGCCGCACCGCACCCGGCAGCAGAGACCGCACCGCCTTCTCAAACGGCGCACAGTAGTACTCCCCCATCCACCGTGCCAGCGATACAAGCCCCGGTGACAGCACCGCGCCCCCGGGTGCCAGTCCTTTGAGCGGCTTCAGATTGGGGATGTCCGTGCGCTCAACAAAGCCGACGACGTAGCCCTCGATCACCCGCCGGCCGAACGGCACCACGACCCGCCGGCCAACCGTGATGTCAGCCTTCATCACGTCTGGCACCAGGTAGTCGAACTCCCGATCCAACGCCACGTCCACCACGACTCGTACAATGACCACGTCCATAACCCTCTCACCAGACACCACGTCGCCACTCTGCACAAAAAAAGGGCCGGACGCAATGTCCGGCCCTCCAAATCACCCTTTACGGTATCGCCTACAGTTCGGCCACGGTTTCAAGAACGACATCGCCCGTGATGTTCGTCAGCGACACACCCGGCCATTCGCCAATATCGTCACCCGAATTGACCCAGACAACCGATCCGTCCACATAGAGACAGTTCCCGCCCTTGCCGGCGCTATGGTTGCCACCAAAGCTCGTTGCCGTAATATCGCCCGTAACGCCATCTTTGTCACAAGCCAGCATGCTGTTGGCACTTGCGCTAGCCGACATACTGATCGGAGGGTTACCGATCTGAGTCACCAGATTATACGCACAGTTGGTGTTCTGCATGAGTGCTACCGTCTCTGCCGGTCCATATACCGCCGTGGCACTCTTACAGATAAAGACGCGCGGCTGACTGATATAGTCGCCGTCCAATTTCTTCATCTCATTCGGGAACCGCTCATCGTTGTCCATAGAATACATCACCATGGCCTTGCCAACCTGCGACAGGTTGCTCATGCAGCTGGCGCGACGCGCACGCTCACGAGCCGACGATACAGCAGGAAGCAGCATTCCTGCCAGAATTCCGATGATCGCGATTACGACCAGCAACTCGACCAACGTGAATCCCCGCTCACTCTTCCGACGCCAAAATCTCATCATTGAACTACTCCTTAATATGCTGTTATCAGCGCGACACTGCGCCTACTCCTACAACAGGCTACACAGCCAGCCACGAAGCGTCAACACCCATTCAAGGGTGAGCCGAAAAAAGAGAAGGCCATAGTACCTATCCCAGCAGCACGATCCGGGCCGCACCATTGGCTTCCCCTGCTGCCACCAGCAACTCCTCACCACGCACCGGGGCAGGCGGACGCTGCCGCACCCCGCGATAGATCGCGTCCGGGGCCGCCAGAGGAATCTCACAGCCCCCCTTTCCGGTCAACGACGCGCTATCCAGATCGAGCGTACCGGCCGCCACAATGCCGGCCTCAACACCCGCCGCATCCAGCAACGCACCGGCCACATGACGCAGAGGCACACTCACAATCCCACCCAGGATCCCCCCGGCCGCGCCCCCCAGCACAGAGGCCGCCTCCTTCGCCAGACCCTCGCCAAAGAACGCCATCGCCTGGCGCGCCATCGCACCGCTCACCGGAGCCGACACCGCCATCTCAATGCCAAAGCGCCCCATCACCGTCTCCTTGAACAGAATACGGTCAAACCACGCCGCCTCGCCCCATGCAGCGCTTCCGCCGACCAGCTTGACCGGCTGCACCGCAATACGCTTGGCAATGCCCGGGCGCGGCCAGACCAAGCCCACCGTTACAATATGCCGTGTGGCCTCATCATCGCCCTGCCCCGTCACCACCCCGTCGAGCCCATCCAGCAAAATCTCCATCACCTGCCGCTTGCTCATCACGCCCCGCTTTCCTATCATCGCCCCATGAACCGTTCACTCTATCCACTTCTGTTCGCTCCTATCTATAAAGACTACCTATGGGGTGGCACAAGCATTCCCTCGCGTTACCATCGCGCGCCGCAGCCCGGACTCTGTGCCGAGTCGTGGGAGCTGTGCGACCACGCCGACGGCATGAGCATCGTCAGCAACGGCCCGCTCGAAGGCACCTCGCTGCACGATCTCCTACAGTCACTGGGCACCGACCTGGTCGGCACGGCATCCCCTGCCGATCGGCTTGCCCCTCATAGCCCGCAGGGCGACGTGGGGTTCCCTCTACTCGTTAAGATCATCGACGCGGCCCAGAAATTGAGCGTCCAAGTCCATCCCGACGACACCTCCGCCCCGCGGGTCGAAGGCGAAGCCAAAAGCGAGATGTGGTACCTCCTCGACGGCACCCCCGACGCCCGCTACTACGCCGGTCTCGTTAGCGGCACCACGCGCGCGACCTTTGACGCCGCCCTCGAAGCTGGAACCGTTCAGGATCTCCTTGCCTCACACGCGGCCACACCGGGCTCCCTATCCTATATACGAGGTGGCTGCGTACATGCCATCGGCGAGGGCTGCCTCATCCTCGAGGTACAACAGAACTCCAATACAACCTACCGTGTCTACGACTGGGGGCGCGTCGGCGCCGACGGCCAGCCGCGCGAGCTGCATGTCGCTAAGGCACACCAGGTCATTGACTGGGAGTTGGACCCCGCCGGTGCCACACCGTCGGCCCCCATTGTGAATGGCCCGAACTGCGAACAGGATCTACTGACCACACCCTACTTCCGCTTCGGTCGCCTCACCCTTGCCGCCCCACACCCCGTCACGAACGACGGCCGCTCCTTTCACATGCTCTTTGTCGCGAAGGGAACGCTAACGGTGTCTTGCGAGGGCGGAACCGAAACACTCGGCCCCGGTACAACCTGCCTGCTGCCGGCGGCAGTAGACGCCTACACGCTAACACCAGATGGGCCGTGTGAGGTCTTGCGGGTGAGTGTGGTCTGAACAATCGAACATTCGAACAATCGAACAATCGAACAGCCGAACTACGAAGTGGGGAACGCTAGTGACCGGGCCACTGGGTGGAAGTCGGTCCCCCGTTCGTAGTTCGAATGTTCGGCTGTTCGGCTGTTCAGACGTTCGGCTGTTCGATCACATCTCGTACAAGGTCCCATCCCGCTTCGGCTCACCGCGGTGCTTCCCGCTTGCCGTCTGGGTGCCCGCTTTCTTGCCCGGCAGCACAAACGGATCCTCCCCCTCCATCAGGTCGCCCATCTCGGCCTCGACCTTTTCAGGGTCCTCGCCGGCCTCCATGCGACCCAGTGCCTCCTGCATGCCATCGCCGAATTCCATACCGGTCATGTTCGAAAACTTGCGCATCAGGCGCGCGGCCGCGCGCGGGTCCTCTTCATTCATGTGCTCGGCCTCGGAGGCCATCGCCTCCATGGCCGATTCCATGCGACTCTCATCGATCGGAAGGTCATCCAATTCCCCTTCTTCGCTGGCCGTGCCCGTCGCGGCAAAAAGAGAGACCTGCCGCTCCAAATGCTTGCGCACACAGCGCGGACACCCCGGACATGTGGTCGTGTTGACCGAACGCGACAGGAAATTGAAAATCACATGACACTCAGGACAATAAAATTCGTAAATGGGCATGTCTTGCTCCGCGAAAGGGTTCCAGGTTCTGAGTTGCGAGTTCTGAGTCTATCGTTCGTAGTTCGGCTGTTCGATTGTTCGATTGTTCGGCTGTTCTCCAGCCTCCTCGATCAGTTCACACATCATGCCGGCGGCATCCCCGCCGCCCATCTTATCCAAGGCCTCCCGCTTGCGCATCAACCGTTCGGGATGCAGGCAAGACGCCTCGACGTATTGACGCAACGCCAGCACCGTCAGGTCAACCTGCTCGATCATATCGACCCCGCCAGCCATCATCATCCCCACGGCGTTGGCACGCTGATGGTCATGCGCCGCCGTCGGCAGCGGGACCAGAACCGCCGGCAGTCGACACAACGTCAACTCCGCACAGCTCGCCGCACCGGCCCGGCAGACCGCCAGGTCAGCCGCCGCATAGGCCGCGCCCATGTCTGCCAGGAACCCATAGACCTGCGCCGACACACCCGCCGCCTCGTAGCGCGATCGCACATCGGCCTCGTCAGCCACGCCGCTGAGATGGATCACCTGCAGGGCCACACCGCCCCGCACGGCCTCGCACAACGCGTCCGAGGCAGTCATGTTGATTGCATGCGCGCCCTGACTGCCGCCCATCACCAGGACCGTAAAGACGTTTGAATCCAAGCCGGAAAGCGGCGCGGCCCCACTGAGCTCACCGCGCAGGGGAAACCCCGTCACGACCGTGCGATACCCGGCGAAGTACGGCTTGGCCGCATCAAAACCCAACCCGGTCACGGCGGCATACCGCGCCAGCAGAAGCACAGCCTTACCGGGCACAGAATTCGATTCGTGGAGCACAAGAGGAATGCGTAACAGCCGTGCCGCCAGGCCCGGGCCCACGGATGCGTAACTGCCCATCGCCACCACCACATCGGGCCGTTCGCGCCGCATCTGTCGCCAACACGCCACAATAGACATCAGCAGACGACAGCCGACGGCCACAGCGCGCAGCGACAGTCCCGCCGGGAATCCGGCCGCCTTGATATGCACTACCGGCCCATCCCAGGCCGAGGTCGAGAGCGCTTCCACGTTGCGTCCGCCCAGCCACAAAGCGACCTCATGCCCACGTGCCCGCAACGCTTCCCCTACCGCCACGCCGGGAAAAATATGCCCGCCCGTACCCCCACATGCAATCGCTACATTCATGAACGTATGCTATCCCGATCCGACTGAACAAATCTAGATCAAAGCGCTCTAAACTTGCCAATCGTTCCTCAGTCGCCACCCTAATCGCCCACCCCCTAATCGAGCTCCCTAATCGTTTGCCCTAATCGACTACCCTAATCGTTTGCCCTAATCGACTACCCTAATCGATCGCCCTAATCGATTAAGGGGAACGATTAGGGGGGGGGCGATTAGGGGGGGGATGGGACCTTGTCTGCTATGGACGGCTTGGCCTTCGAAGTGTCTTGCCGCCATCTCACCGAACAGGTACCCTCGCCCCACTATGGACAACGCTTGGATCATACGCGGCGGTGCGTTACTCGACCCGACTGACGGCGACCGGGGCGTGGGTGATCTCTATATTGCCGACGGGCGTATCGTCGCCGACCCACCCGCGCAGGCCCGCACCATCGATGCCAGCGGTCTCACCGTGATGCCGGGGCTGATCGACCTGCACGTCCATTTCCGTGAACCAGGCCACGAAGGCGCC
>Ga0209249_1003990_pt1 | contig 10041 bp, 7 predicted proteins | sample SaaInlV_200m_DNA_4_FD_184653 | JGI IMG/M metagenome (GOLD analysis project Ga0209249, IMG submission 184653) | Marine microbial communities from expanding oxygen minimum zones in the Saanich Inlet - SI037_S3LV_200m_DNA (SPAdes) (version 2) | ecosystem: Environmental > Aquatic > Marine >... | reverse complement strand
AGACCGCGGATCCCCTCCACGAAAACCGCCTCCATAGGCACCGTTCCGCCATACGCCAGCGACGCCAGAATCACCGCCTTGTGGGCCGTATCAAATCCATCAATATCCAGGCTCGGTTCCGCTTCGGCGTAGCCCTTGGCCTGCGCATCCGCCAGACAGTCATCAAACGCCACCCCGTTGCGCTCCATCTCGGTCAGGATATAGTTGCAGGTCCCGTTCAGAATGCCGTGGATGCTCTCGATCCGGTTGGCCGAGAGGCCTTCACGCAGCGCCCTTACAATAGGAATACCGCCGCCGACACTGGCGCCAAAATAGATATCCGTCTGCTTCTCACGGGCCATCGCAAAGATCTCAGCCCCGTGATCGGCCAGCAGTGCCTTGTTGGCCGTGACGACCGGCTTGCCCTGCGCCAACGCGCGGAGCACGAAGTCCTTCGCCACGCCCGTGCCGCCGACCAGTTCGATCACCACGTCCACAGCCGGATCATCGATCACAGCCTGAGCATCCGTCGTCAGGATCGACGCATCCACCGTCACGCCGCGGTCCGATGCGATGTCCAGATCCGCAATGCGGCGCAACACCGGCTTCACACCCAATCGACTACCGATCAGCGCCCCATTATCCTGCAAACCCCGCACCACTCCGGCACCCACGGTACCAAAGCCCAGAAGCCCCAATCCAATTTCTTTCATCGCACACCCATCCTCTCATGAAGCGCCGCACCATCCGCAAAACGCCCATGCTTTCATCTCTTTTAAAGCGAACCCCAGACAATACCCGCCCCCCGATCGGCTGCACAAGCATAAAGCCGGAGGGGTATTCCTCACACGGCGGCCATGCCAATGGATAGGCAGACCTGTCAGGGGCCTCGAAAACACGACCTTGGGGCCAGAATACTGTCCACTATCTTGACAACTATCTATACCGTACCACGCAGGTCCGCAAGGAGGTCTCCGAGGAGTTGTTCTTCGTGGTAAGCTTGCCCTTTGGTTGTCATGGCAGGGCAGAGCAGGGCATCCCAGACGGCATCAACTGGCTTGCCTTCAAGGGGCCGGCCATTGTCGAGGCGTTCATAGTCGTCTGCCTGGAAACGCCACGGCTTAATGGTGGGTACGATGCGGTGAACATAGTTCGCGATGCGGATACCGCCCCAATCGAAGTCGCCGTGATAGTAGAGCTGGTAGGGCTGTTCACTGCATGCATCGAGAAGCTTCTGGCAAGCGAACGAGGGTTGTCCTTCCGTGCAGATCAGGGGCGGGCAAGCAGCACCCAGTTCGATGGCGGCGGCCTCAAGTACAGTGGGGTTCTCGCAGACATAGATGCTGCTGTCCTGAGGGTGGTGCAGGGACAGCTGGTTGCAGTGCCGCAGCAGCAGGCGGCACGGCTCACCCGTTTCGGCAAAGCCATTGACAGCTTCAGCTAGTCGGTTCCCGCTGAAACGCAGATTCAGAACCAGAACCGAACTGCTTACTTCATCGGGAAGCACGCGGTAGCATGTCCAAACGTCACGTGGCGAGACATCGGTCTGTTGTGCCAGACGGGCGATGGCCCGGAACAGAAGTTTGTCGCTGTCAAGGGCGTGGCTGTCGCCCAGGGCCGCGGCAGCAAGCTGTGTGCGGGGAATATCTGCCGGGGTGGCGCCGGCAAGGACATCGAAGACACACGAGAGATTGGCCAGCAGCTCGCGAGCGCAGTCTGTATCACGCTGACAGAGAGTGCGCAGGGCGGCACGATCGAGCTGTCGCGGGGCGCTTCCCAGACGGGTCAGAGAGCGGACAAGCGCGGAGAGGTCTGGGCGTCGCTCGGCCAGCCGTGAATGCCATCGCGCGATTTCAGCATCAAACGCAGCGACAAGGCTGTCCCAAAGCGCATTCTCGCGTTTGGTTTCTGCGGGGAGAGATCGAATGGGGCCATCCAGCGTTTCCAGGGCCTCCCGTAGTGAACTGCAGAGCCCTGCCCGCACCAGACGAGACTCCAGATCCGCCGTCGGCACACGCAGCGTTCTGCCGGGCCGTGATGCGGGGCGTCCCAGCAGCGCGGCGGCTGCATCCCACTCAGAAGGATCCGGGTTCTGCAGATGACACACCTGGGGAATAGGCCTACCATTGGTAAGGTGGCGCCGCAGACGATCGCGAAGCCACGCCCAGGCAGGCGTTCCGAAAGCGAGGGACAAGCGGGCATGGTCAGGATCGGGATGGCTTCGCTCTCTGTCAGGCTGCGTCATGGCACTTACCTTCGCCTATCGGCGGATCGTAGACTACACCGACTCCCGTTCTTTCAGGTATCCTCATTGGGTCTCCAACAATCTGAATGGCTTTTTTTCATGCCTGGGTGTCCTGCTCAGCGCAGTTGTCCGAATCCCATAGTTCCCGATACGCATGGATGTATTCGGCGGTGGCGGTCGGATCAATATCCCAGTAGTGGCGACATAGGCGTCGAAAAAGTTCGAGGCAGGTCTCATCGGACGCAAAACCCAACAACCCATCAAGGGCCCGCTCGATGTGGCGTACGTCACGACTGCCACTTGTCACAATACAATCGACCTCCGAACCGTAAAGGCGCGCCGCCTCAGCATGGAGATGGGTAAGTTGCGCCGCCACGGCGCCAATAGCCTCCACCGTCTGGTCGAGAGTGGTCATGTCTTACCGATTCCTCTCCTGTCGAACTATTGATGAATCCTTGCCAGTTGCACCATAGATCTGGTCCATCATCTCTCCATTGGTTCCAGAGAGTTCGTTTCATCCCCAAGCCACACCTCACCCCGGTTCAAGCTATCCTCGGTCTGGTAGATGCTGTTCTCGGAGGCGGGTCCAGAGTGTTCTTGTGGCTTATCCATCTTGCTGATGCTCATACTGAAACCAATAGGTGATAGATGGTAAAGGGACGGTGTCCGAATTGGTGGCGTGTTTCATCAACACGCTCCGCTCGTTGGACAATCCCGGATTGAATCAAGCCATTCTTTCCTGCAAGCTTGAGCTTCTTTCTGTTGCTGTCAATGGCCTTGGATATGCCATCACGCGCCCGGCCGGTGTCACCGTCGAATACATATCCCAACATTGCGCCCGCTCGCTGCGACGCCGAGTACTTGGACGTCACGAAACACATCATGCCTTGATTGCCCGCGACGTATTCTCCAACTAGGGATGTCCACTTTCCGTTGCCAAATGTGACATGCAGCCTCTTTGCCTCAATGGCGAAGTATGTGTGGCTTCCCTGCGTTGTCACAAAGCAGATATCGATGTGGCCTTTGTGCTTCGCATCATCGATAGACTCGTCAAGTACCTGATATTCGGGACATACTACGAATGGGCCGCCGCGCATACGTGGGTCGACCTGAAGACGCTTCACAAGGCGGGTAGAGAGGTGGTTCTCAAGTTCGCTGGGGCTCTTCTTGCGCAGAGTTGAAGCGCAGTCGAGTACTGTATCAAGAATCAAGGGAATCTGGTCTTGTGGAAATAGAGCAACACAATCCTGGGCACTCACGCATCGACCTCCCGCATGGCGTTGCGAGCATCCGCTATGCGGGCATAGATCTCCGCTGCATCATTCAGCGCTGCTGTTCTAGTCCAGCCAATGAGGGCGGTCGGCTTGAAAATATGGATCGAAGGGCCATCAAACGCAATGATGCCACGCAGGTAGTCAAGGCAGCCTGCCCGTGATGACAACGATTCTGCCAGCCCGGCAACCGCAAAGAAGGCCTCGTCAGAAGGAGGCTCTTCTTTGAATGGCTGCGGATCGGCAGTTAGTTCAGCCGTGAGGCAGGCCATGTCACTGGATTCATGAACGCCGCCGGAAATCGAAACGCGCACCTTAGACTGGGCCTGTTCTGCCCATTCATTCAGCGTGTTTCCCAGAGTCTCGGCATAAGAAGAAAGGCCGTCAGAGTAGTTATCGTAGTTGTTCTTCTGAATGGGGGCGCGGGTTCGGAGTTCTGCGCTCAAACTGGCTGGAGTCGCGCTTGGGATGACGATGTCAACGCAGTCTTCAACCAGCATAATCTCCTGATCCATGAGGCCGAAGTACTCGAATACAAGGGGATCAAGCTCGAGTTGGAGTGTCCCGGTCTCTCTCAGCCGGCTGTCCGCCCATTGATGATGTGCCAACACGTCATCTGCGACCGGCTGAGAGGTCAGCATTCGGCGCTTGAGCGATTTGACCTGATGGGCAATCTTCTTGAGAATCTTGCCAGCATTTGCCGGAAGGAACTCACAGCCTGGCAGCGCAAAGGGGAGCGAGAGAAGCTCTGTAAGCAGCATCTTGTCCCGTTCGGTTCCCCAGTTGGCTGCAACATTGAACAGAAAGTATTTTGCGAGTTTCGAGCGCAGATATACCGCCAGGAATATCAACAGATCCTCATCCTCGGCAGGGCCACTGATCGCCTGCAACGAATCTTGGAAGACGGCGTCCGTATCGCAAAAAGCAACCTTTGGGAATCCGCCTTCCCCTATGCCTTGGCTGACAAGCACGAGTGGGGCTTCAAAGAGCTGCTCCGACGGGCTCCGACGGAGCAATGTCGTCGAGGCGTTCCGTTCTTCCAGAGCTTTTCCTAGCTGGTTGCAGTCATCTTGGAGCAGGAACATACTCGGGAAATATCGAGCATTCACGAAAAGCGTGTCTTGTCCCCATGGATTCCCCTTTCCCGCTGGATAGTTCTTGTTCCGTTTCGCTTTCTCCGGGTAGTACGGCTGAAAACCCTCCCCCTTTACCCATCGCAGTTTCTCGCGGGGCTCTCCTGCGATGTCTCCCAATTGGGGCATTTGCTGGAGGAGATCGAGAAGCTTGACATCGCGAGGCGTGCCCCACAGATGTTGTTTCCAGACGGCAGGAGCAGCGTTACGGTTCGCGGCAGCCAGTACCCGACGGAGGGGAATGAACTTCCTGTCAGCGGGTGCCACAGGGATGATGCCATCGCGGCGGTCGATATGGGTTACTTTGGGAACCGAATACTCGATCAAAGCATCTTCCAGATCAGGTGCAGCTTCCCGAAAACGCACAATCATGCACGGGCATTTTGCTTCCTTGAAGAGGACCTTTCTGTAGTCAGCAAGCTGGACCACCTCTTCGACCGTTACGGCTCGCAACCACTCTCCCTGAAACTGGTTCGTCTTGTCGTTCAGGAACGTCTTTGACGGCAGCAGCAGACAGGCCACGGCTCCTTCGGCGAGATGGTCGGGAACTTTTCGGGCAAATTGGTGATGCTTGCCATTCGTTGCCCCCCGCCCCTCCCACGGCGGATTACCGACAACATAATCGAAAGCTTCGGGCAGTTTGTGAGTGGGTACCAGGAAGTCGTCCTCACGTATCACGGGGAAAGTAGGCAACTCGCCTGCGTTAGGATCGCGATGGAGAAGAATACTCGGCAGTTTGCCATTGTAGCGAACATAGCCCTGGATATCCGGCGGATCAAAGCGATCAAGGAAGGCAAGGTAAAGACTGAAGCAAGCAATGCGGCATGCGGTTGGGTTGACGTCTATTCCGCAGAGCTGGTCACGCAGTATAGCCTTGAGGGCGTCTGCTTTACGCCCGTAATCACGAGCCAAAGTCGTGTGTTCGGCTTCCCATGTGGTTGCCATGCGGTTGAAAAGCGTGACAAGGAATATCCCGGAACCGCAGGCAGGATCAAGGAAGCGCTTACCCTCAAGCGTCTCGCCAGCAGGGATTGCCAAGTCTATGACCGTCTCGGCCAAGAAACGCGGCGTGTAGTATGCGCCCTTGGCCCGCTTCTCTGGCTCATCTTCCCGTTTCAGGAAATCCTCATAGACCGCGCTGATCGTTTCTACCGGGATGTACCGAAAATCGTATGCCCAAAAGTCGAGGGTGTATTGCCCGGTCCCCAGTTCGTGGCCCTGAAGGAAGTCCGTTAGATTTTGTAATGCGCTGGACCTCAGTTCCCGGCATGCAGTGAGCGTCGCGCGCTCGAACATGCTGCCGTTGAAGTCTTCCTTCAACTGGCCAAACAGACCGTGAAGTGCATGGCGCTTCTCCTCGGCAGTGCTCAAGCCGTTGAGCATCTGCCCAAGCGACATCTTGGAAGAGCAGCGGCAGGCAGTGTAGTCGCCCAAGTCGATGATCTCCCGGTCAATGAGATAGCATGCGAAAAGAACACGGGCCAGGAATGTGTGCGCCTTCTCAACGGTAAGCTGGCTATTGCTCTCTACGAGCTTGTCACAGAGCTTCCGCAGGTTGTTCAGAAGGTATGCGTCAACGGCTTGCTCCGGGGAAAAATGCTCCGCGTTGGCTCGATAATAACTTCCCGTTGCCAGCCGTAGCAGGAAAGTGCGAACGTTGACAGCATAGTCTGCAAGGTTCAGCGCCTCGACCAGGCCGATTTCTCCCCCCGTCGCGGCATCCGCCTGCGTGGGCTTGGCTAAACCGGAGTAGACACGAACAGTTGTTGGATCGGCAACAGCAAGCACTGTTGCAACGCCTTGATTCCAAAAGAGACGCTGCAGGTCCGCGCCATCGCTTGGGGAAATCGGCTTACTCCGGACGGCAAGATACAGCGTGGGCAAACCATCAACGCAGAGCACTCCACTGAGCTCCAGATCATCCCATGCACGGATGAGAACATGAAGATAGGGCGTAAGCGCTGAGTCGGCCTTCATTTCGGCCGGTGAGCCATAAAACAGCAGCCCTGCCGGCACCCCTTTTCGGTGTGCGTCGACGAGCGCCTTTCGACTTATTGTTGTGGTTTGTCTGTTCATTGTCTATCTAAGCGATCGTTCGTATGAGTGCTCTTGCCACGCCCTGAATCTGTAAGTCATCAACGGGCATAAGGTTCCCGTATGCCGGGTTTTCCGGCTTCAGAAACACACCTTCTTCATCCTTTACCAGGGTTTTGAGCGAGCACTCCTGATCTATCAACGCCGCTACCATGTCGCCGTCCTCGGCTTCCCGTGTCCCATCAACTATGACTCTGTCACCATCGAAAACGCCCCGCCCCTCCATGGAATCACCATGGACGACCAGAGCGAAGGTCTTTTCTGTCGGCTCGAAGCCAAGCGTTTCCACTCCGACGTGAATCGTTCCTTCCGACATTTCCTCGACATCCACAGCCACGCCAGCGGGGATATGACCCAGCACGGGAACATCCACCGTTGCCTCGTGCTCCATTTCCTCTCGAACAGGCCGAATGGAGCGAGCCTTCCCCGGATCCCGCTCAATACAGCCCTTCTTCTCGAGGGCGTCTAAACGATCACAGATAGCTCGTGTGCTGCCCAGCCCAAAATGGTCTCTCATCTCTCGTACGCATGGCGCTGGCCGCCCCGAGTCGATTGTGTCCCGGACGTAATCCAATACTTCTTGCTGCTTTTCTGTCGGCTCTTTCATGGCTACTACTCATATGAGTAGTATATTCCCGCTCGCCTGTCAACATGGGAAACTGGTACCAACACGTCACAAATCGATAGAGAGTCATGCAATCCAAACTACATGGCCATTGGGGAGCATTTGGGAGCGCCGAGGCCATCTTCATGCTGAAGCAACATGGTGCGCATTGCCGCGAAGTCTACGGTCACAACTTCATTGGTTTTGGAGCGTGTGAGCTGATCCCGCTTGTTCTCCGCCGTGTCGTGGAAGCGGCCCTTGGTGCAGGCGTGCACGGAGTACTCCGACAGGCCGTCCAGCAGTGTGCGGCGCTTCTTGAGCTGCTTTTCGGACAATCCCTGCCTCAACTTGAGTGTGATCGGCGAGGGCTCACGAACATAATCGGCGCGCAGCTCTGCTGCTGTGCTTGCGGCTTCCTGTTTTGGCAACCGGATACCTGGCAACAGACGCTGCGTCAGACGTCCCTGCCGATCCAGTGTCAGCGACAGGAACCCCTGCTTGTGTGCCCGGTTATGCAGCACGCAGTCCCGAGTAACCAGGACCGTATCGTTGCCCAATACCTTGTCCAGGATTTCCACATCGGGGATTCCATGGTGTGCGTCGTCGAGCCAGAACATTTCACCGATACGCTCGCCGAGCCAACTCGACGCCTGGTGCAAGAGCGCACTGTCACGCCCCACGCCTGCATCAACAACCACACGTAGTTGCTTCGTTTTTGCGCTCATTGATTCGGTGTGCCGGTTCATGTTGTCCGCTCAGTTGAAAAGCTCGGATTGGCCGGCGTCTGTCTCGGCCTCGGCCTCTCTCGGCCTGGCGGGAAGCGGCGTGTCGCGCTGCACCTTCTGTTTGCCGTTCCACACCCAACGTGTAACGGCAATAGCATCAATGCCGGGACGGGTGGCGAGTTGATAGATGGCGATGCCGCGCACGCTGGCGTAGCAACCCCACTCACGTTCTGAGGTCATCACCAGATCGAGGTCGAACTGGTGCAGCAGATCCATGCACTTGCCACGCATGTCGGAGTCGATGCCTACGAAGGCTTCATCCAGCATGATGAGACGCGGTGCCTCGGGAATATTGTGATAGTGGGCGGCGGCGGCCGCGAACTGAGGAATGGTCAGGGCAATCGCTTTCTCGCCTCCCGACCCCGTACCGTGTGTCCGCTTGGTAAGCCGCTGCCAACGCCCGGCCTGGTAGCGCTCGACCCCGAAAGAGTGCCAGCGGCGGTAGTCAACAGCCTGTTCCAACCGTTCGCCCCACCCCATGGCTTCGGTTTCCTCATCGACCTCCCGAATGCGGGCCTGCAGGAAGCGGGCGAGCATATCGCGGTCGTCCGGCGAGAGGATCTCCTGGGACTGGGCGAGGAGTTTGCGGGCCTCGACCAGACCGGCAGGACCGTCGGTGCGCGGCGCCCAGACGAAACGGAGCCGCATACCTGTGCTCATAGGGTGCTTATCGAGTTCTGCGTTCATGTCGGCGACAAACTTGTCAGCATCGTGGATCTGGTGGTGGAGGTGGTGCGCGATCTCGCCAATGAGGTAGTTCTCGATAAACTCACGCTCGTTGGCATCAAGCAGTTGTTTGCGCTGGTTCACCTCATCATCAAGACAGCGTCCCAGCTCATGCATGGACCGGCTTTGGCCCTGATAGGGGCAGGTGACGATTGTGATATCGTGGTGGCTCTCACTCACGGGGGAGTAGTGGTGGGACGTGAGGGTGGTTTGCAGATCCTGGAAACGTTGCTGTAGCTCGTTATGGATTCGGTCACGCGCTTCGTCACTCCATGAGACACTCTCGGGAAGCTGACGATCCAATTCGCGTGCAAACTCCACGGCGGGGTTAACGGCCATCTCATGGGTCGTCGCCGGATCAAGCGTTATTTCCAGCGCAAGATCGGCTTCATCAACAATGCTTGTGGAGATGAAATCACAGAACGACTGGTGCTGCTGCGCGCGCTCTTCACCCGCTTCAGCGAGTCGTTCGCGGGCGGCTGTTTCACCCGTCTCACAGCGCGCCCACGCCTCCCTGGCCACGGCTTCACTCTCGCGGGCCGCTTCCAGCTTCTGATCGGTGTCAGCGATACGCTGTGCCACGGCATCGAATCTCACCTTGATCTCATGTGCGGCCTTGCCGGCTGTTTGGCTGAGGGTCTCAAACTCGCGCTCACGCCGTGCGCTGTCGACTTCGGCATCACGGTGACTCTGTTGACACGCCGTAAGTCGCTTTTCGGCCCGGCCCAGTTCATCAGCGGCAGACACAACGCGCTGCTGCGTGGCGTGGTGCCGCTCGAGGGCCAACCAGAGCGCGTTGAGCGCACTACTGAAGGCGCGCGAGGCATCGGCAAGTCCGTCGAGATTACTGACCCAAGCGTCAAGCTGTAGATCCGCCGCGGCCTGCAGATACGCATTTCGGGCCATTTCGAGCTGCTGGCGGTGCTCACGCAGTCGATCCGTGAGTTGAAGTAGCTCTTCGCGCTCACGGACAACATCCGCATCGGCACGCCGACTATCCTGATCGGAAGCCAAAATGGGGAGTGAGTCGGGAAGTGCGTTGTATTCGATCCGTCGAGCCGCTTCTTCTTTGGCGAGCGCCTGCACCCCCTCCAAACAGCGCCTATCCTCTTGATGCAGAAAGGCGCGCTCAGACTCGATCTCTTTGAGCCGGCGGCGGCGCGCCTGCTCGCGGGCAGAGGCCCCAATATATTCGGCAGCAGCT
>Ga0209249_1003984_pt1 | contig 10053 bp, 8 predicted proteins | sample SaaInlV_200m_DNA_4_FD_184653 | JGI IMG/M metagenome (GOLD analysis project Ga0209249, IMG submission 184653) | Marine microbial communities from expanding oxygen minimum zones in the Saanich Inlet - SI037_S3LV_200m_DNA (SPAdes) (version 2) | ecosystem: Environmental > Aquatic > Marine >... | reverse complement strand
ATCCTGGTGCAATATGAACATTAACCAGAGCAGGTTTCCCGGTAGCCCGTGCATATCCATCCGCCATACCCATGACAACAGCTTCATGAAGGCCGAGATAAAACTTTATTTGCGGATAGTTCTCAAGTTCATCGTAAAAACCTAGCTCGGTTGATCCAGGATTACCAAACAAACATTCAACACCTTCGGAAACCAAAACTTCGAAAAGAGCTTTCTGGCCTCGCATAATAGTCATGGTATATGCCTCCTGATATTAATGTATTGAAACCTTTGCATAACATCCTTTTTTGCCGATTCCTGTATCAGACTCAAACTTTAAACCTCGAAATAGTTAATGTATTCATGTGGTTAATCCCGCCATAGCGGGATCGCTTTCCTTGAATTCGAACAAAAATGAATGTTTTTCAAAGGTCTCATGTTATAAAAAACACAAAATAAACTATATTAAAGAACGGATGTAGCAACATTTAATATTGCCAAATCATAGTTGGTATTAATTTTGATGTCAAAATCTTCTTTCGTATTTATAAAATTATTCGAAAAGGTCTGACGCATATAAAAACACAACTTTTGTTATTTTTAATCATTTATTAATTTATCAAGATTTTGTTGAGCCTCAATAAAATCCGGTTTCACCTTAAGCGCTTTGGAAAAAAAATGAGCTGCTTCCTTATACTTTTCCTGGCGGACAAGAATCAAGCCGGTATAGTAATAAGCTCCTGAAAACCCGGGATCTATCCTTATTGTCTGCTTGAAATGAACTATAGCCTCATCAAGTTTACCCTGTTTTTCCAGAAGTCTTCCAAAATTAAAATGCGCGTTAGAATGGTGCGGATTTATTTTTATTGCCATCCTGCAATGAAAAGCGGCTTTTTCAAACATGTTTTGTGTAATCAGCATATAAGCCATATTATTGTGAGCATCAGCATTATCAGGGTCTATTCTTATCACCTCACCGAAATGAAAAGCAGCTTCATCGTATCTTTTATTTTTATACATTAAATTTGCTAAGTTATAATGAGTTTTACTACTTACGGGTTTAAGCCGCACCCCTTCTTTATAAAAAACGATAGCTTCTTTGGTTCTGCCCCAGGCTGAAAACGTGGTGCCAAGATTATAATATGTTGATGCATAATAAGGGTTTATTTTTAAAGATTCACTATAATGAAAAACCGCCTTCTCAAAGTTTCCCGCCTTAAAATAAGCCGATCCTAAATTATTATGCGCAAGCCAGTTGTTTTTAGTATTTTTGACAGCCTGTTCAAAAAGAGTAATGCCATTTTTCCAGTGTAAAACCTGGGAATAAGTCTTTACAGCCATCCCGACAAAAACAAGTGTTACTGCTATTGCAATAATCCCCTTTTTAATATTCCGGCTTTTTATGATATCGCCCCCCCCCCAGGCAACGATTATAAAAAGACCTGTCATGGGGATATAGGTATATCTGTCAGCCATTCCCTGTGATCCAACTTGTATTATTCCGATAACAGGCACAAGAGTCCCCAGATACCAAAACAAGCCGGTCAGTAAATAAGGATATTGTTTGGAAGAGCGTATGGCTATATAAACTACACCGATTATTATTGAAAATACACAAACAGCCTGCCACAGAGGCAGATAACTGCCTGTATGAGGGTAAATAGCTGAAAGAGAATATGGTAAAACCATTTTAACCGCATAAATTGCATATGAATTAAAAGCATTGGCAATACGAATAATCATCGGTAAAGCGACAAATGATTCCACAGCCCCTATGCTTTGCTGTGCTTTTATAGTTAATATACTGGAAATGATAACCGGAATAAAAAGAGGTGTTTTTTCTGTTGCAAGTATTAAAATACGCTTTAACAATATTATCATAGATCCGGTTTTTAAATAGAAATCAAACCGACGATATGGCCAGAAATCAAGCAAAAGAAGGACAAAAGGTAAAGTTACAAGCATAGGCTTTGCCATAAGCCCCACGCTGAGAAAAAGAAAAACAGCCAAATAATATATATAACGTTTTTGCTTTACATAGTAATGGTATGCGCCAATGGCCAGAAGTCCGAAAAATGTACAAAGTACATCCTTTCTTTCTGAAACCCATGCCACAGATTCAACATGCAGCGGGTGCAAACCGAAAAGTGCAGCTACAAAAGCACTCTGCCATAGTCCACCGGTCATTTTATATAAAACTATAAATAACAGGAGAGAATTGGCAATATGAAGTAAAAGACTTGAAAGATGGTGCCCTTTTGGATTCAATCCGTACAACTGGCAATCCAGCATATGCGAAAGCATTGTAAGTGGATGCCAGTTTGCTGACTGATAAGTAGTAAAAGCGCGGATAACACCTTCGGCTGAAAAGCCTGCCTTGATATCTTCATTATCGGTTACATACAAGTTGTCATCATAACCAACAAAATCAGAATCAAGTACCTGTTGAAATGAAGCAAATATAGACATTATCAACATCAGAATAATTAGCAGTATAATCTTTTTTTTTTGAAATGGCGGCAGTTTACTCATTGGGACTTTTTCTCTATGAAAATCTTATTTGGATCTAAACCATTCAGCAATCTGGAAGTTTTTTCCCACAAACTTGGAGAAGGTTAAAAAAAACTCCCCGAACCTGAAATAATTGCGATGTGTTAAGACCTTTTATCAAAGTCCGGCCATCAAGTAAATACTTCATCTCTTTGCAAGCCAGCACCCGGGATCTGCGATAAAAGGATCACCGGTCATAGAATATGATAAACACTTGAGTCCACCTCTGCAGCTATTTGAAAATGAACATCCTTCACAGCCGCTGCTCACACGTTTCCTGTCACGAAGAGTCCAGAAGAGGTCACTGCCGTAATACAGGTCATAAAGTGATGTTTCATTAAGATTACCAACTTTTACAGGCATCCTGCGACATGGATAAAGGTCTCCGTCCGGCATGACAGTAATAAGAGTATCTCCTGCGGAACACCTGTATGGTCTGCCCCCGGTAACTACAAACTGAAGCGCTCTGTTCATACCAACCTGAACAGGGTTAAAGAAAGAGAGCCTGGCTTTCTTTCTTTCCTTGTTCATTATATTAATAAAATTCAGAGTTTCTTCAGGATCAGGAACAAGATCGGACAGATTTTCGCCCTCACCGGAAGGAATAAGCCTGTCAGACCAGACTTTATTTACACGGAGTTTACGACCAAGTGCAGCCACCCGGGGAAATTCGCGAAAATTACCTTTGTGGGCAGTGAATGAAATAGATGTTTTGACACGGCTCCTGACAAGATGCTTTACAGCGGTATTCATACTGTCAAAACTGCCCTGGCCGCGTATTTTATCATGGGTTAAGCGGTCACCCTCAAAGCTTACCTGGACAAATGCAGGATTTAACTTTGATATTTTTTCTGCATCCTGGCGATCTATTAATGTACCGTTTGTAAGTATGGCAAAAGAGAATATACTTCTTTTTTCATAGAAAACATTTAATAAGTCGTAAAAATCTTTTCTTAAAAAAGGTTCACCGCCTGTAATAGTGATATGACCTTTTACAGGGGTTTTATAGTTTAAACGCCAGAGGCTCAACAGGTCTTCGTATTGCTTAAGGATATACATCATACTCTGAAAATCAGGTTCATCCCCGGAGTATTTTTCCTGGTAACAATGAGAACATCTAAGGTTACAGCTATTTGTAATATGCCACTGCAATAAAAGACGACGTGGAATATATATATTTTGCTGCATATTATTAAGTAATCTATACTTTCCTTTTAATCACCGCAGCCACCGCAGCCGCCGTCATCACCTCCGCCACCATCATCTCCACTATTGTTATCATCTCCACCGCTATGATAGTTTCCATGAGATCCGTAATAGCCGTGGTGATAATAACCGCCATCGCCTGAAGAGCTGGAGCCAGGGCCAACCATCTTACGAAAACAGAATCTGGTCAGAAGAATGGTAACAATAAAAATAACAAAACCGACAACTACCCCAACAGCTCCTTTGGCTTCAGCAACCAGCCCCAGGGCAAAGAGTCCGCCAAAACAGAAAACGATTGCCGATACTATAAACCCTATACCCTTTTTCATACACCCTGCCTGTGGAGGCGGTTGTGTCTGCTGTGATTCGGTATATACATTCCTCGACACTTCTTCAGTCGCAGGAAGTTCAATACCTTTTTCATCTACAAGCTGTGAGATCGCTTTCTGACCTGTAGCAAGCATAGCTGCTTCAAAAGGTGTGACAACTATCTGCGATTCCACTTCATGCAACTCACCGTCCCATGGATCAAACATGAAATCGCCTGCAGGACCCTGAACTGTTATTTCAGGTGGACAAAGGTCTTCATCAGATCCGGCCTCCGGCATTTCAAAATGCTGAATTTTCTTCAGAACCTCCATTAACTCTTCAGCATTCATCTCACCAAGCTCATGACTGTCGTAACTGCCATTTGCATGGGTCAAGTTTTGGTTTATTCCCTGAACATAAGCGTTTACTTTCTTTTCCATAAATAGTCTCCTTCATTTAAAATTAAGGAAAAGGAACCAGAATTGTGTGTCAGTCTCTCGATTATATCTTTACTATATCAGCACTTTCAATTGTTCCGTTATTAATTTCAGCTACTGCATAATGTCCCTGCCATAAAGGCCCGGGGTTTATCACATATGTCATGCCAATTTTATCTATGCTTCTGGATTCATGAATATGCCCGGTAAAACATGCAAGCGGCTTATAATCTTCTATGAAATGCCTCACGGATTTGCTGCCCACATGATCACCGGAACTCAAGACATCGCAGGATGTCTGAAACGGCGGCTGATGAGAAACAAGAATCAAGGGGTTTTCAACCGGAAAGCCTGACATCGCTTCATCAAGGTGTGATTTAAAGTCATCTTCAGAAATTTCATTTGGTGTCTTAAACGGTGTTACAAGGGAGCCGCCGACGCCCACAAAGCATATACCGTCAACAATCCGGCTATTACCATGGAAATTCAGGTTTTCACTGTTTAAATAATCATCAACTTCGGGAAAATCACAATTACCGGAAACGGCTACGATTCCTGAGGCTTTTTTTCTTACTTTTTCTATTACTTCTTTTACATCATCAGCCCGTCCGAAATTTGTTATATCTCCAATAAGAAGAACCAAATCTGCTTTTGAAAGCTGGTCGGAAATTTCATCAATCTGAGAAAGATTTCCATGAATATCTGCAAGGCCTATAATATTCAAAGCTCTATCCTCCGAAAAGATTTAATCGTTAGTTAGCGCCCATCCAGAAATGGTCATTTCTGGATGGGCGCTAATCAAAATTGAAATAAGTTCATCAAGATTGATAAACTCGTAAAAAGTATTAACGATGGCTAAGTAGAAATCTTCATATACAAGGCTCAGTGGTTGATCAGGAGTGAAGGTATACATGTAGTATGTCGAACTTCTGATCAACCGCTATAATGCAGTAGAGGGAGACTTTTTTACGACGCCATCAATCTTCAACAGGCTGTTTTATTGAATATCCTGTCTCAATAACAGTACCTGAAACCGGAACCGCTTCAGACATATTGGAAAAAACAGAAACAAGTTTTATCTGCCCTGTTTTTACTCCAGGAATAAAATACTTCAAGTTTCCTATACCTTTGATTTCCTTGTTACTATCATAAACATCAAAGGTATCACCAGGTTTTAAACCGACCTCTTTTCCTGAAGTTATTATTACTCTCTCATCTGTTACAGAGCTTGCAAAGCCTTTCCATGGCTGTTTGTTTATTGCCTCACTTAACTTTTCCCCTGCAATACCTGAAACTTTAGCTACAACGGTATCCAGTTCGGGCATATTAATTACGCCATTTGAGTTAATTATATTATATTCGGATTCATTTACATCAAAAACATGTTCAAAGGTTTCTTCATACATCATCGCACCGGTCTCAGTATCATATGCATTTACATGAATCTTTAACTTGGCAAAACGATGCATTTTTCTGAATCCCCATACACCCTTCTTTTTCGAGTCTCCTTCAATGCCTTTTAAAGTACCGGTAACAACTGAGTTAATACCGAACTTCCTTCCAATTATGGATAGGACATAATTATCAATTTCGCCTGATGGTAAACGTGGAATTACAACCGAGCTATCAGAAAAGGCAGTATCTCCAGGTTTAACGATAATAATGCCCGGACTCGAACTTATTATTGTTTCCATAAAGTTCTGATGAAAAGTTGCTTCAAGTTTTCCTTTCATAAATGGTGCCATGTTTTTAAAAGAAGCTATCCATACCTTTTTCATTAAAGCATCTTCTGCCAATTCCCGGGCATGATCCTTTTTCCCTTTTGAAAAAAATGGAATGCATCCACTTGTAAAAGAAACCGAAGCAATTGTAAAAATTAAAACAACAAACAAAAAATATTTTGAAAAACTACCCTTTTTGCAAAAGAACATCATTTTTCCCTTTCATATTTTGCTAAAACCTTTGTAGTAATCCCGCCCCTTGCAGTGAAATCCCCTGTCACTTCCATCCATTCAGGGGAAAGTACTGAAACAAGATCATCAAGGATTCTGTTGACAAGGTTTTCATAAAAAATACCTACATTTCTATATTGCAACAGATAATATTTCAATGATTTCAGCTCTACGATTCTGCTGGCAGGCCTGTACGTTATTGAAATACACCCCATATCCGGAAGCCCGGTCATAGGACATACAGAAGTATGTTCAGGCTGCCTGATGGTAATATCAACCCCGTTCCCGGTTTTATAGTCAATCGTTTCTAAAATATTTGTTCTGATTATATCCGGACTTTCAATTTTATATCCTACATTTGTTTTTTCAGACATATTATAATCCTTAAATAATGAAACGCTGAAATAAATCGGTAAATAATTAATTGTGTTTTCTAATATTACATTTGACTTTTTCTTAATAGATAATAATAAACATCCTGTCAAACACCTTTCATTCAAAACGCACAAGTTATTTCCAATCTGTGTTGACACCGGATATGTTTTTTGATAACAGATCAAAATCATTGAAAATTTCATTTCAATATTAGTTAAAAAAGGCAATAAAAGATGGCATCAATAAATGAGCAGATTTTAAGAACAGCAAAGGAAATAGTTGTAAAATTCATTGAGGTAGGAAGAATTTCACCTACAACCTTCCACGAATCTTTTAAAGAAATATATAAAACTATTGATCAATCAGTAAAAGATTCTATAAAAGATTCTGATGTTGCATCAGATCAAGGTAAAAAATAATAATATAATATCACTCCAAAAAAACTTCCATGCACCAAATACATAAAAAACCCTAATTTAATTCCTTATGGATCCTAATTTAGTGTCCATTCAGAGGATTATTTTTTGAGTATAACGAAGATATTGGGCAAAAAGACCATTTCTGGATGGGCACTATTGATGAACTCGTAAAAAGTATCACCGATGGCTAAGTAGAAATCTTCATATACAAGACATAGCATTTGGCCAGACGTGAAGGCATACATGTAGTATGTCGAACGTCTGGCCAAACGCTATAACGCAGTAGATGGAGACTTTTTACGACGCCATCACTATTTAGCTGCAAATTTCCCCTGGTACGAATTTCTTTCTACGAGAGTACTATTTATCAGTAAAAGATTTTCATTCTTTTTAAGTGCCCACATAGGAGAAACAAGTTCTTCAGGATGCGGATCGCCGGTAAGGCGCTGAATAACCATCGACCGAGGAAGAAGTTCCAGAAAATCACATACAAGTTCAGTATACTCCTTTTGTTCAAGGCACCTGTACTTCCCCAGACGATAAAGATTTTCAAGTTCGGTTCCTTTAATTACATACAGGAGGTGCAGTTTCAAACCGTCAATATCCATATCGGCAAGAACTCTTGCTGTTTCAAGCATATGTTCTCTATTTTCATTAGGGAGGCCCAGAATCACATGAGCACAAATTTTTATCCCCCTGTTTCTTGTTAAATCAACAGCCCTCTTGAAACACTTGAAATCATGGCCCCGGTTAATAAGCATCAGAGTAAAATCATGGACAGACTGAAGACCGTATTCAATCCAGATCATATAATCCCGGCAATATCCCTGCAGAAGATCCAGAACCGGTTTGTCAACATTATCCGGTCTTGTACCGATTGAAAGCCCGACAACATCATCGACGGAAAGAGCCTCTTCATAAATCGCTTTCAACTTCTCTACAGGAGCATAAGTATTTGAAAATGATTGAAAATATGCAATAAATTTTTTTGCCTTATATCGCCTTGCAAGCCTTCCTTTGCTGCTTATCAGCTGATCCCTAATGGAAATCCCTTTAGAATATGCACCTGTTCCCGAACCCTTTGAGTTACAGTATATACAACCTCCTGTTGATATTTTCCCATCCCGGTTCGGGCACGAAAAACCGGCATCTATGGAAATTTTCTGAACCCTGCCCCCGAAATGCTTTCTCAAATATGTATTTAAATCATTGTATCTTTTATTCATTTTGCCTATTCCGACTTGACCATAAGATTATACATCTATAATATTTGTTACTGTATTTAAATGAGATATACTCCCTTATTATATAAATTGAAAATAAATATTTTTTGCAAAACAAAAATAAGGTATCCTTAATTTAAAAACCATACATTACCGCTCCCGATTATCGGGAAGATCTTTTTTTAAAAATGATGTATATAGTATTGATGAACTCGTGAAAACAAAAAAGTATAACCGATGGCTAAGTAACCCCGCCTTGTCGGGACATATACAAAGCATAGTAGATGATCAGGAGTGAAGGCATACATGTCTTATTATAGTAAAAAATACGATATTATAGTAGTCGGGGCTGGGCATGCCGGCTGTGAAGCTGCACTTTCTGCGGCAAGAATGGGCTGCAGTGTACTACTAATGGCAATAGACCTTGACAAGGTTGCATCAATGCCGTGCAGTCCTTCTATAGGAGGTATGGCAAAAGGGCAGCTTGTAAAAGAGATTGATGCCCTTGGAGGTGAAATGGCAAAAGTCACCGACAAGACATCTATTCAATACAGGACCCTGAATACAAAGAAAGGGCCGGCCGTTCAGTCAACAAGAACCCAGAATGATAAAAACCGGTACCACATTACAATGAAGGCGGTGATTGAAAAGCAGCCGAATCTGGATCTGAAGCAGGGGCTTGTTGAGCGGCTGATAGTCGAAGGAAATAATATTGAAGGTATTATTGACCAAACCGGTTTTGTTTATAATGCCGGTGCGGTTATCCTTGCAACCGGTACTTTCCTGAGCGGGCTTGTCCATATCGGTTTTAATTCATATAAAGCCGGTAGAGCCGGTGAGTTTGCATCATATGGGCTTCCGGTTCACTTAAAGGAACTCGGTTTCAATCTCGGAAGAATGAAAACAGGTACACCTCCCAGAATTAATAAGCACAGTATTGATTTTACAAGATTCACACGCCAGGACGTCGATGAGGCTCCAGTCCCGTTTTCATTCTCAACCCATAACTTAGAAATAACCCAGACCAGCTGTTACATCGGTCATACAAATAAAAAAAGTATACAGATCGTCCAGGATAACCTGAAAAATTCTGCTATATACAGTGGTATCATTAAAGGCGTTTCGGCAAGGTATTGCCCCTCTTTTGAAGATAAGGTTGTTAGATTCCCGGAAAGGGACAATCATCAGGTTATACTCCAGCCCGAAGGACTAGATACTGATGAAATATATGCAAGCGGACTAGGGAACAGTCTTCCCATGGAAATACAGCTGGAGTTTGTAAGATCAGTTGAAGGGCTCGAACATGCTGAAATCATGCGGCCTGCCTATGCAATTGAATATGACTATGTTAACCCTATACAATTATTGCCAACTTTAGAAACTAAATTAATTTCAGGACTTTACATGGCTGGCCAGATTAACGGCACTTCAGGTTATGAAGAGGCGGCTGCGCAGGGACTCTATGCAGGCATAAATGCAGCATGCAGGATACAGAAAAAAGAACCATTTATTATAGACCGTTCACAGGCATACATGGGAGTTCTCATAGATGATCTTGTTACAAGGGGGACAAAAGAACCTTACCGTATGTTTACTTCAAGGG
>Ga0209249_1003982_pt1 | contig 10057 bp, 5 predicted proteins | sample SaaInlV_200m_DNA_4_FD_184653 | JGI IMG/M metagenome (GOLD analysis project Ga0209249, IMG submission 184653) | Marine microbial communities from expanding oxygen minimum zones in the Saanich Inlet - SI037_S3LV_200m_DNA (SPAdes) (version 2) | ecosystem: Environmental > Aquatic > Marine >... | reverse complement strand
ACATATATTTTTTTACACCAATGATATTAATCTTTATTTTGGTATCATTGGTGTTTTATCAACATTCGACTTTGAACAACTTCATTTAATTAATTCAATTTTCGTTGGGCTATAAACGATGGCTGCGTCAAAATCCTTTTGCTTGCCTTTTGCTACTTTCTTAACCGCATCTTCTATCGCTATCGCCACTTTCTTTATACCAGTAGGATCGGTTCCAGCTTTTGCTATGTTTTTATTGGAGTTTTTAAATTTTGCTTTGCCAACAACCACATATGGCTGTGTTGGAACGGCATTCATAAATAACAATTTACCTTGGTGAGCAATAGTAGCTTTTCCATTTTGTGCATGAAGGCTGAACACCATAAAAAATGCACAAACAAAGGTGATTAATAGATTTTTCATAATGAATTAATTTTTAGTGTTTTGTGTATCTCTCTCAAAGTTAAGCATTTGAAACTAATCAAAGATGAATACTTGAAAGCTATATATACCCGATTTGCAAAAAAGGTAAAATTATAAGTTTACCAAATTGTGAGCGAATACTTCGTGTGCTACTTTGCCAATTCCCAACCCTGACAGGGATATGAACCCTGTCAGAGTTAAAAAGTTAAATTCTAACAAAATCGAATAAAATCTTTTATTTATCAGGCTTAAGTGCCCTTTTTAGCATACAATATTATTTCGTGGAGATGGTAATCATACTAATTGTTTTGCTATAATATCATTTGCTTGAGCATACATGCTTTACGATTGATCTCATTTTTATTATTAATATTCAATAAAATTTATTTTATCTTAATTACTATACTTTTCACTTTGGTGTGTTCTACAAACAGACAGGTCTATATTAAGGTCTAATGCGATAGAATATTTCAAGAGTTAGTGCTTAAGGCAAATTCATCTGGTCCAAACAATGCAAATAGCATTAAACTAGTCGATTAGATAATAATTAAATATTTGATAATCTAAATATTAAATTACAACATGCAATTTCTTTTTATAATTATAATATTATTAAACATTCCTTTTTTTTACATGTTTATAAACATAGAATTATTTATTATATTTATTACTGATTTGACGTCTTTTGTGTTTTAATTTTTCAAACTAAAAAAGCAACTATATGAAAAAATTATCATTCGTATTGTTTGTAGCAACAATACTTACTTTTACATGCTGCGATTCACTGGATATTGATCCCATAATAGATAATCCTGTGATTCTTGATATTAAGGTAAATACAACATGGGAAACAGGTAAAACCTATGTCATTGATGGAAGGTTAAATATTGATGGAGCAATTCTGACAATTGAACCTGGTGTAATCGTAAAATTTAAGGAAGGAGCACAAATTGAAGTTGGCTCTTCTTCAACAGGATCTGCAATAATAGCCATAGGTACAGTTGATCAACCAATTTTATTTACATCAAATGCGGCAATTCCTTCCGCAGGAGACTGGGATGCAATCTTTTTTCACAGTGGAACAGCATCAACTACACTTTTAACGTATTGCAATTTTGAATATGGAGGCGGATACTCCGCATATTCAGGAATAATCGATTTAGATGAAGCAGAAATTTCAATGGAGAATTGTACAATCAAACACAGTGCTGCATATGGCATTGTAATGGATGCTCAATCAAAATTTAAATCTTTTACTAATAATGCTATTAGCAATACAGTAAACCATGTAATTCAGTTATATCCTAATGCAGCCCACACTATTGGACTTGGGAATGTGTTTACATCAACAAACCCATCTATAGGTATTTTAGTAAAAGCAGCTACTTACAATCTTGCCGAAGAAACCTGGTTAAAACAAACTGTTTCTTATATTATAGACGGCACCATGTATTTACAAAGTAATGCAGGTTCCATCCTAAACATTCAGGAAGGAAACACGATTGCTTTTACAAATGGAAGTCAGATTGAAGTCGGCTCCTCAAGTAGCACATATGGTACTCTTAAGGCAATTGGAACTGTTGCAAACCCAATTCTATTTACATCTTCAGCAACATCAAAAACGATGGGAGATTGGGATGGAATTTTCTTAGAAGATGGTACATCAAACAATTCTGAATTTGCTCATTGCACATTTGAATATGGAGGTGGTTATTCTGCTTATGTAGGGATGGTCGATTTAACTGATTGTTCAGTCATTATTAATAATTGCAGCTTTACCAATAGCGCCACTTATGGTATATCATTAAACGATGAATCTTATTTTGTTTCATTCGATAATAATACTTTCTCAACTTGTATCAATCATCCTATTAAACTGTATGCAAATTATGCACATACCGTTGGAACAGGTAATGTATATAATTCAGTATTAGGAATATTGGTTAAAGCAGATATTTACAATCAGGCAAGTGAAACATGGAAAAAACAATCATGTGCATACTATATTGATGGAACAATGTACATCCAATCAGCAACTTCAAGCGAACTAATTATTGAAGCTGGTAATAAAATCCTTTTCACCAATGGTAGTCAAATTGAAATTGGCAGTGCCTCAAGTACATATGGCAAATTAGTAGCTGTAGGAACACCTGCAGAAAGAATCCTTTTCTCCACAGCAGCACCTTCAGGAAGCGCAACTGCTGGTGACTGGGATTGTATTTTCTTCGAATCAGGCACATCAACGGGTTCAATTTTAGACTATTGTGATGTCTCTTTCGGTGGTGGTTATTCAAGTTACTCAGGCAATATTGATTTGACCAAAACTGGTACAACTGTCACAATTTCTAATTGCACCATTACAGACTCCGAAAGTCATGGAATCTCTGTTGATGACAAATCCAATCCGACCCTTTTAAATGTTACCTACGCAAATAATGTGGGTACTGATTATTATGTTCGATAAAAACAAATAGTTTTAATATAAAAAAATCCCCGATTGTTTGATCGGGGATTTTTTTTACACTCTCTATTCTGCCGCATTTTGCTATTGTGGACAACTCTATAACCCCTTACTCAAAAGCAGATCATCAATTGTATTGCTCATATACAATTTCTCTTCAAACAATAGTTCGAGCATTTGCTCGGACTTGTTGCCAAAGTAATAGTTAAAACAAAAAAAAATGACTTGTCACAAGCAAATGCTCGCGACATTAAAGTATAATAATTAATACATTTAAATATTAACATTCAAATGGTTTGAGCATTTGCTCAGAATACAAAATAAGAAATCATCTATCCTGCCAAAAGTTTTCAAATTTGGCCAAATCTAATGACCCCTCACGCAAAAACAGGTCATCAATTGTATTGCTCATATACAATTTCTCTTCAAACAATAGTTCGAGCATTTGCTCGGACTTGTTGCTAGCAAATGCTCGCGACATTAAAGTGATCTGAACCCTGTCAGAGTTAGAAACTTAAACCATAACAAAATCTTATTAAATCCTTTATTTATCAAACTTAAGTTCTATTTTTAGCATGCAATACTTCAAATGGTTCGAGCATTTGCTCAGAATACAAAATAAGAAATCATCTATCCTGCCAAAAGGTTGCAAATTTGGCCAAATCTAATGACCCCTCACGCAAAAGCAGATCACAATTGTATTGCTCATACAATTTCTCCCAAATAATAGTTCGAGCATTTGCTCGGACTTGTTGCCAGCAAATGCTCGCGACATTAAAGTGATCTGAACCCTGTCAGAGTTAGAAACTTAAACCATAACAAAATCTTATTAAATCCTTTATTTATCAAACTTAAGTTCTATTTTTAGCATGCAACACTTATTTAGACTTGTTTTAGTTATTGAAAATGTGATATTTATGTTTGGAGAAATGAATTTTTCAAATATATTTACCCGACAAAAAAAATCAATTAAAATCACCTAAGCTATTTTATAATGAGGATAACAAGGATAACAAAAGAGAAAGCTCAGGAAACTATAGACAAAAAGGTAGATCTTTCCCTTCTCGATCCACTAATTGAGAAGTACAAATCAAAGAAAGGCAATATGATACCTTTACTTCAGGGAACACAAAGCATTTTTGGCTTTTTACCTGAAGAATCATTCTATTATGTTTCAGAGCGAACCGGATTAAAAACATCCGACATGTTTGGTGTAGCAACATTCTACGCTCAATTCAGATTGGTTCCTGCCGGAAAGTATATTGTTAAAGTATGTCATGGTACAGCTTGCCATGTGCAAGATGCGAACAAGATTACTGAAGCGCTTATAGAATCTCTAAAAGTTAACGATGGAGAAACAACTCCTGACGGCTTATTTACATTAGAATCAGTAGCTTGTATTGGTTGCTGTTCTTTAGCACCTGTCATGATGATTGGTGATGACACCTATGGGAAGCTTACAGAAAAATCATGCAAAAAAGTTATCAGAGAGATTAAGCTAAGCGAAAACAATTAATGCAAAAAGAATGAGTAAAACAAAAGTAATTGTTGGACTTGGTAGCTGCGGTGTTGCAGCAGGAGCCGGCAAGGTATACGATAAATTGGCTGCCATCAAAGATGCTGAGAATCTTGATTTCGAATTAAAGAAGACATCTTGTGTGGGTATGTGCTACAAAGAACCATTGGTTGAGATAGTGGATGAATCTGGAACCTATTTATATGGTGAGATAGATGAAGATAAAGCTTTGGAATTGGTTGAAAAGCACGTTCAAAATCATGAAGTGATTAAAGAATATGTGATCAAAACAGATCTTTTCGACACCAGTGAAAAAGATTTCTATGAAAATCAGGTCAAAATATGTTTGCGCAATTGCGGATATATGGATCCAGAAAACATTGATGAATACGAGGAAAGAGATGGTTATAAAGCCATCAAAGGTCTTGTAAACAACAATGTAACACAGGAAAAACTGATTCAGGATATTATTGATTCAGGCATCCGTGGCCGAGGTGGTGGTGGTTTCCCTACCGGAATGAAATGGCGTTTCGCAAACAAATCAGTGTCGGATGAAAAATACATCATTTGTAATGCTGATGAAGGTGATCCCGGTGCTTTTATGGATCGCTCTGTATTAGAAGGAGATCCTCATGCCGTTTTGGAAGGAATGATCATTGGTGCTTATGCCATTGGTGCTACCGAAGGAGTTGTTTATTGTAGAGCAGAATATCCACTTGCACTAAAACGTTTGGATATTGCAATCAAGCAAGCACGTGAAAAAGGATATTTAGGGAAGAACATATTCGGAAAAGAAGGATTCAATTTCGATATGTTTGTGAAAGAAGGAGCTGGGGCATTTGTTTGTGGTGAAGAAACCGCACTCATGGCCTCTATTGAAGGTGAAAGAGGTATGCCTCGCAAGCGTCCTCCATTCCCTGCTGAATCTGGTTTATGGAAAAAACCTTCCAACATTAATAATGTTGAAACATTTGCCAATATCCCCTGGATCGTTCATAATGGACCAGCATCTTATGCTCAGTATGGAACTGAAAAAAGTAAAGGAACTAAAGTTTTTGCACTAGCTGGAAAAATCAAACGTGGTGGATTGGTTGAAGTTCCTATGGGTATTTCCATCAATGAAATTATTTTCAAATTAGGTGGCGGAATTCAGGATGATAAAAAGTTTAAAGCTGTTCAGATGGGTGGACCATCAGGTGGTTGTATTCCTTATTATCTAGGCGAAACAATAGTCGATTATGATTCTGTGAATGCTACCGGTGCCATTATGGGATCAGGTGGTATGGTTGTGATGGATGAAACCACTTGTATGATTGATGTGGCTAAATTCTTTCTTGATTTTACGCGTAAAGAATCTTGTGGGAAGTGTACTTTCTGTCGAATTGGAACCAAAAGAATGCTTGAAATTCTGGAAAACATCACAACAGGAAAAGGTGAAGAAGGTGATATTGAGAAGCTGGAAGAATTAGCATACCAAATTAAAGATGGATCACTCTGTGGATTGGGGCAAACAGCACCAAATCCAGTACTGACTACCATTAAGTATTTTAGAGATGAGTATGAAGCTCATATAAATGATAAAAAATGTCCTGCCTTGGCCTGTAATGAACTGCTTACATATGAGGTAATTGATGAGACATGTACCGGCTGTACAGTTTGTGCGAAGAACTGTCCGACTGATGCAATATCGGGCGAAAGAAAAGAAATACATTTTATTAATCAAGAACTCTGCATCCATTGCGGTGTTTGTTATAGCAAATGTAAGTTCGAAGCTATTGCACTTTCTTAATCAAAAACAGCATTAAAATTTCAAAAAGAAATCAAATGGACAACAAAATAAACATTATACTCAACGGAAACAATGTTCAGGGTTTAAAAGGAGAAAGTGTTCTTCAGCTCTGTAGAAGATTGGGTATTGAAATTCCAACATTGTGTCATGACGACCGTTTGGAACCCTTTTCATCTTGCTATTTATGTGTGGTCGAAATCAAGCAAATGAGAGGATTACAACCTGCCTGTTCGACTAAGATATTCGATGGCATGGACATTTTAACAACGAGTGATAAAATCAACCATTCTCGTAAAGGAGCTTTGGATTTATTGCTTAGTAATCACTATGCCGATTGTGTTGCGCCTTGTAAACAAACTTGCCCAGCTGGAGTAGATGTACAAGGTTATATATCTCTCATCGAAAAAGGATTGTATTCAGAAGCAATTAAACTAATCAAAGAGGTGAATCCATTGCCTGCTATTTGTGGCCGTGTTTGTGTTCGCCCTTGTGAAGTGGCTTGTAGAAGAAACCTATTGGATGAAGGAACCGGAGTAGGTATCGATTATATGAAACGCTTTGCAGCTGATGTTGATTTATACTCAGAAGGCAAATATGTTCCTGAAATAGCACCTTCTACTGGTAAAAAAGTAGCCATTATTGGTGCCGGACCAGGTGGATTATCTGCAGCCTATTTCTTACAGCAAAAAGGACATCAGTGTGATATTTATGAAGCAGCTCCAAATCCAGGTGGTTGGTTGCGTTACGGTATTCCTGAATATCGTTTACCAAACGACTTATTAGACAAAGAAGTTGAATGTATAACTGAAATCGGAGCCAATATTTATTACAATCAAAAGTTAGGCGACAACCTGCACTATAAAGATCTGAAAAGAGCTTATGATTCTGTAATCCTAACCATAGGTTCTCAAAAAGGAACTTTAATTGGTTGTGAAGGCGATGATGCTGAAAATGTATTTTCAGGAATTGATTTCCTCAAAAACATGGAAATGACTGGTCAGCGCTATGACTTCACAGGTAAAAAAGTAATTGTTGTAGGTGGTGGTAATACCGCCATGGACTGTTGCCGAACATCCTTACGTTGTGGAAGTACAGATGTGAAAGTAATTTACAGACGTACAGAAAAAGAAATGCCAGCTAACCCAATTGAGATTCATGAATCAAAATTAGAGGGTGTTGAATACTTATTACTTACCAATCCAACTTTGGTAAATAAGGACGATAAAGGTGTGCTGAAATCAGTGACCTGCCTCAAAATGGAATTAGGTGAGCCAGATGCATCAGGTCGTAGAAGACCTGTTCCTGTTGAAGGTTCAGAGTTTGAACTGGAAGTTGATTATATTTTAGCTGCCATTGGACAAAAAACACAAGCTGACTTTTTAGATGATATAAATTCATGTTTGGATAAACTCAACGAAGAAGTAAAAGTAAATCGCTGGGGAGATTTAGATTGTGATCGAACCACATTACAAACTGGCGTTAAGTCAATTTTTGGTGCAGGGGATGGAGTAAGTGGTCCAGCTACTATTATTGAAGCTATTGCTCAGGCAAAAATTGCCTCCAGAAGTTGTCATCAGTTTTTGATGGGTGAAGAACTCACTCCTGAAAAAGCTGAATTTATCAGTACAAAAGATAATTACAAACCACAAGTTCATGACGAATATGTTGGACGTTTTGCCCGTCAAATGCGAGAAGAAATGCCAACAATGGATACTAATGACAGGGTTAACTTTAAAGAAGTTGAACTAGGTTATGATGGTGAATCCATTGCAAAAGCAGAAACTGCTCGATGTTTAGAGTGTGGATGTACTGAATACTTTACTTGCGATCTCAAACGCTATGCTACTGAGTATGGTGCAGATCAACAAAAGTTCAAAGGTGAATTTGGCGATTATGAGGTCGACTTCAGACACCCTTATATTGAAATCGATAATAATAAATGTGTACTTTGTAGCCGTTGTGTTCGTATTTGCAGCGAAGTAGTTGGAGCCAATGCATTAGGATTGGTTGAAAGAGGTTTCGACACCTATGTTGCACCAAGTATGGGTAGCTGCTTACAAGATACTTCTTGTGAATCCTGCGGACTATGTATTTCAACCTGTCCCACTGGAGCTATTACAGAGAATGTGAACTTCAAACCAGGTCCGGTTAAACTTGAAAAAGTTGAAACCATTTGTAACTATTGTTCCTTAGGTTGTGAAATTGAATTGCATCACCAAAGTGGCTATGTAATGAAAACAACAGGTAAACAAGGTTTAATCAATTACAGTGGAAACTTGTGCAAATATCCAAAATTCGGATATGAATATTACAATAAGGAAGATAGAATTACAAAGCCGTTACTGAAAGTAAATGGCAAATTCGAAGAAATCAGTTTTGAGAAAGCTTATGACTTAGTTTACGATAAAATCAAAAGCGTAAGTGCTGATGAAAATGCTTTCTTTGGTGGTGCACGATTAACGAATGAGGAGCTTTATTTGATTCAGAAATTAGCTCGTTTAGGTGCAAAAACCAATAATGTAAATAGTTTCCATTATATGCATGGAGGAAATGGTTACTTATCAACTTCCTTAGCCAATGCACCATTTGCTGAAATGCGTGGTGCAAGCAAGCTTTATATTTTAGGAGCTGAATTAAATGCCGACAATGCTATTGCTGGATTCAAAGTAAATAATATCAAAACTCAAAAGGGTATTCCTGTTGAGCTGATTACTTGCCAGGAAATCAGTAGCATGGAACATAAGGTAGATGAAGTTCACAAAGTAAAGTCATATTATCATTTGATTAAAGCCATGAACTATCATTTAGTAAATAAAGGATTGGAAAACAGATTCTTTATTGATGGTAATTGTACAGGATTCGAAGAGTATAAAGAAAAATTATTAGCGGAAGATTACCAGAACATGATAGTCGAATCTGGTGTGAAAGATCAAAAACATCTTGAAGCATTGGCTGAAGCCTATAATAAGGAAATGAATGCCATTATTCTTTACTCTGAGAAAGAGCTTACTCCACATGCCTGTTATGAATTGTTTAATCTGGCCATGATTACCGGAAAACTCAATAAAAGTTCAAATGGTTTAATTGCCTTGAAAGAAAAAAACAATTCTCATGGTTTGTTGGATATGGGTGTCAATAGTGATCTTGGTGTTGGTGGTGTTTCAATTGATGATGATCAGCTTATCAATAAAATGAAAGAAAGCTGGAAAGTGGATGACATTCCTGTGGAGCATAACAAGCGTAGCGAAGAATTGCTGAATAATGCTGCTATCAAAAACATGTTCATTTTCGGTGAAGATCCTGTTGGATGTGCAATAGACAAAAACAATATAGGCAAGTGGTTTAATAATGCTGACTTTGTTATGGTTCAGGATTATTTCCTAAGTGAAACAGCACAAAAGGCCGATTTGATTTTGCCAGCCTCCTTCCCAACCGAATCAGGTGGTAGCTTTACAAATACTCAAAAGTATATCCAGGAATTCAAGCCTGTATTTAAGGCAAAGGTAGAAGCCTTAAATCATGAACAATTAATTGCATTATTAGACAAGTTTAATTCAAACGGATTAAAAGATATTGATGATGTTGCCAGCGAAGCTTTTTCTTTATTAAAACAAGAAAATAACGATGAGCAATATGCATTCTATTTTACTGATGGAGAAAAACCAGTTGAGCGTTTGTTCAAGCATGGTTGCGACCTGTTGGTGAAAATGTTTGATGAGAACTTTGAAAAAGAAATGTCTGAATAAAAAACTTGCCACGAAGACACAAAGCCACTAAGTATCACTGAGCTTTGTGTGCCTTAGTGACTTTGTGGCTGTTAATGATTAAACTAAAATAGGAAAATGAAAGATTTTAATTCCATAAATGAGATATTAGATTTTGCCATCCA
>Ga0209249_1003971_pt1 | contig 10081 bp, 8 predicted proteins | sample SaaInlV_200m_DNA_4_FD_184653 | JGI IMG/M metagenome (GOLD analysis project Ga0209249, IMG submission 184653) | Marine microbial communities from expanding oxygen minimum zones in the Saanich Inlet - SI037_S3LV_200m_DNA (SPAdes) (version 2) | ecosystem: Environmental > Aquatic > Marine >... | reverse complement strand
ATTACCAGCCTTCTCCTCCCCCTGATAAAAAAGTGTGCGACATCAACCGTTTAAGGTGTGCGGCATACTCCGTTTAAACTGTGCGACTTGAACCGTTTAAGGTGTGCGACATGGTGCGTTTTATGCAGTTGATTTCAAAAAAATCTGAGAGAGTGATCATGTGATTAGCATTTTAACATAGGAGGGTAAGAAAAACTCATTCTTTGTTATCTGATTAGTTATAAGTTACTTGTTTCTTTTTAGGAGATAAAAATGAATACAGTTTTATGGATTTTTCAAGGAATTCTTACCTTTATGTTTTTGATGGTCGGCACGATGAAACTGATGCAGCCCAAAGAAAAGATGGCAGATAAAATGGGTTGGGTTGAAGATTTCTCGCAAGGTCAGATTCGCGTTATTGGTATATTGGAAGTATTGGGCGCACTTGGTTTGGTTTTGCCCATGCTCACGGGCATTTTACCCATCCTGACCCCACTGGCGGCTCTCGGTCTTGTATTCATTATGCTTGGCGCTTTTTCTACACACATGCGTCGTAAGGAAATCGTCCCGATGGGCGTAATGAATCTGATGCTTATGGCAATGGCTGCTTTTGTCGCCTACGGTCGTTTTTAGAAGCTAATTCTCAGCACCTTCTTTCACTGTGTATGAAAGAGCCCGTTCTCGAAAGAGGCGGGTTCTTTTAGTTAATTTTCTTCTTGATCTCTCTTTCTCCAAGCCAATTGAAAATATTCAAGATCCATCGTTGGTTGCCTGCCCAGCCAAGCAGTGCGCCAAAAGTGCGCTCAAGTAGCCCGTTCGCTTGAAGGATCGGCATCGCGCGAGAGAAGTCCACTTTGCGCCCATCGAGCATAAATTTGTATCGACCCTCTCGTTTAACTTGTGGGGCTTTTAGCAAGAAATCTCGCAGGCTCTCACGCTCTTCTGCACTCCACCAGGCAGGCTTGTCGGATGTAGCTTTATAGCGGCAGATGTGTGCCAAATCTTGCAGCATCTTTTCTTCCCTGACACTCATTCTATGTTTCTCAGATGCAAAATATGCTACGTCCGGGTCTGTGTCAACAAGAGGGTATAGCCAGAGCCGATTGACGGTTGTGCGAATGGCGTTCTGCGTGCTTGGGATGGCGAAATTGTTGAGAAGCACATCGTCACGATAACTTGTCCAATGGGATGCCACATCCGGTCCGATGCGCATTCCATCGCAGAGACCGAGGGAGGGGATGATCGGCGCACCGCAGGTCAGTAAGTAGGCATCGCCCAAAGCATCGCGTAGCGCCCGCAACCCCTGACGATAGGCTTGCTCCCGTGGCAGATCAGTGTGCCGTACCCCGGGCAGGGCGCCCGCATAAAGAAAATCCAATTTGACGTAATCGTACCCCCAAGAGCGGACTTGGCTCATAAGTGCGGATAGCCACTCTAGCACGTTGGGATGGGTTGTGTCGAGAGCGTAGAGCGGTTCGTTCCAGTTGAATCCGGCTGAGATGAGTTTGCCTTTTTCGTCACGCAGTAACCAGTCTGGGTGTTGACGGTAGATGTTCGAACTGGGCACCACGATGAGGGGCGCTAGCCAGAGTCCCGGCGTGCGTCCCGTACGGCGGATCTGCACGGCGAATCCATCTATGCCCTCGGGGAACTTGTCGTTCGGTATCCAGTCGCCGATGGCACGCTGCCAGCCGTCATCCACTTGAAAAACATCAAAGGGCAGGTCACCGAGATCGTCGAGAGCTTGGGCGAGGTTTTTTTCGGAGATATGGGTGTAGAAGCTGTACCATGAGCACCAGATGGAGGGAGGCGTGGTGTGGAGAAACTGAGTTTTTTCAAAAAACTCGGTTTCTTGGAGTTTCAGCGCATATTGTTCAAAAACTTCCTGCCGATCTCCTTCAGCAATAAACCATTCGCCCATAGTACTTTCATATTGCCCGGTGAGCTGATCTCCATCGAGAAAGACGTGTGCGTCCAGTCCGAGTGCGCCGAGCAGGATTATTTTGCCGTTTTCCATCTCAACAGCGCCAACCGATGAGCCGTGCGGTCGTTTTTCGCGAATGTAGTCGGGGTCGTATTGCATGGGACGCAGACGCGCGGGTTTGGGGATGGCGATCTTTTGCTCAACATCCTGCCAGGCGGCGAGGGACCAGCTTTGCCAGCCGTGCCGGTAGTAGCGTTTTGCGGGTGATGGAAGGGGGATGGATATATTTCTAGTGTTTTCGGTTTTATTCATGAGTTTTCTCGTGAGAGCGAATATCTTTTGAGTATTCTACTTTGAAGAGGAACGCTTGTCATCTACCTACGATGTGAGTATAATACGCCATCTAAAGGCGATGATGGAAACGAGTAAATTCATCCAGACAGTCAGCGAACTCGGAGATGGTGAGAGCCGAGTCTGTCAAGTGAATTGAAAATCCTTCCGGAGCCGCGAACTGAAAGACATTGTTGAGTAGGTGAGCCGAAGTCATTCTTCGTTACAAGGATGAACGTATAAGCCAGAAATGGTCGTACGGATTGAGTGCCCGTTTCGACGGGAATCAGAGTGGTACCGCGTGAGCATAGCTCTCGTCTCTGTGGAGACGTGAGCTTTTTAATTTAACATATCTGTCATTGCGAGCGGAGCGAAGCAATCTCCCTCTGTGGATTGGAGACTGCTTCGTCGCACACCCGTCCCTGCGGCGAGTGCAGGGGAAAGCGCGCTCCTCGCAGTGAGAATATATTTTCGGAGGTTCTGTATGTTCAAACCCGTATCCCCTAAACTAGACGTTGCCGCCATGGAAGCGGATGTCCTGAAGTTTTGGAAAAAGCAGGAAATTTTCAAGAAAACCACCGCTGCAAATGAAGGCGGGGAGGAATATGTCTTTTACGAAGGTCCGCCGACCGCCAATGGGAAGCCTGGTGTGCATCATGTTTTGGCGCGTGCGTTTAAGGATATGTTTCCGCGTTATAAGATCATGCGTGGCTACCATGTCTCTCGGCGTGGGGGCTGGGATACGCACGGTTTACCGGTAGAAGTCGAAGTTGAGAAGAAGCTCGGCTTCACGAATAAGCAGCAGATCGAAGATTATGGCATCGACAAATTCAACGAGCTTTGCCGTAATTCTGTCTTTACCTATATCCAGGATTGGGAACGGCTCACTGATCGCATTGCCTTTTGGGTGGACTTGAAGACTGCCTATGTCACCTTTACGGATGACTATATTGAATCTGTTTGGTGGATTTTGAAGAATTTCTGGGAAAAGGACCTTCTCTATCAAGGCTACAAAGTTGTGCCTTATTGCCCACGTTGTGGGACTCCACTCTCTGATCATGAAGTCAATCAGGGCTATAAAGATATCTGCGAAGAATCTGTTTTCGTGCGGATGCCACTTGCAGATGAAGAAGGAACGTCGCTGCTCGTTTGGACGACAACACCCTGGACGCTGCCCGGCAACGTTGCGGTCGCCGCCGCGCCGGATGTGGAGTATGTCAAGGTCGAAAGAGAAATCGGGCTTAACGGTAGCAAGACTAAAGAACGTTTGATTCTCGCCCGTGCTTTAATGGAAAAAGTTTTTGGTGAAGAAGAAGTCAAGGTTATCGATTCGTTCAAGGGCAAAAAATTACAGGGCGTTAAATACAATCCGCTTTTCACGTTTATGCCTCCTGATAAGCCCGCACATTATGTCGTTTTGGGCGATTTTGTAACTACTGAAGATGGCTCTGGCCTTGTGCACATGGCGCCCGCTTTTGGCGCAGACGATATGGATATGGCGATGGAATTTGATTTGCCCGTCATCCAACCCGTTGCACCTGATGGCACCTTCTTCCCTGAAGTTCGTCCGTGGAGCGGTGTCTTCGTCAAGGATGCCGACCCGATGATTATCGCCGATCTGGAACAGCGCGGCTTGATGTTCAAGGTGCAGGATTATGAGCACAGTTATCCCTTCTGCTGGCGTTGTAAAACGCCATTGCTCTACTACGCACGCGAAACCTGGTATATCCGCACCAAGTCGCTCAAAGATCGTCTGGTTGCGCTCAATGATGAGATCAACTGGGTTCCCGCGCACACCAAAAAAGGACGTTTTGGTAACTGGCTCGAAAATAATATTGACTGGGCTTTGGGACGTGAACGCTATTGGGGTACGCCGCTCCCTGTTTGGGAGTGTGAAGGCTGCCACCACCAGCATGCCATCGGCTCACGCGCAGAACTGAGCGAGCTTTCAGGAAGCGATTACTCCGATCTTGACCTGCATCGCCCTTACGTGGATGATGTCCACTTTGCCTGTCAGGAGTGTGGCGGCAAAATGAATCGAGTGCCTGAATTGATCGACGTTTGGTTTGATTCCGGAGCAATGCCTTACGCTCAGTGGCACTATCCATTTGAGAATAAAGAAGAATTCAAAAAGCAATATCCCGCCGATTATATCTGCGAAGCCGTCGATCAAACGCGTGGATGGTTCTATTCTCTCCACGCCATCAGCACATTGCTTAACGATCAGGTTAGTTTCAAGAACGTTCTTTCGCTGGGGCATATCCTCGATGGCGAAGGCAAAAAGATGTCGAAAACGCTCGGCAATATTGTTGATCCGTGGGAAGTTCTTGACAATCACGGCGCCGATGCCTTCCGCTGGTATCTCTACACCGCTACCCCGCCCGGGCAGCCTCGCCGCTTCTCGGCCGATCTGGTTAGCGAAGTCGTGCGTAGCTTTACCCTCACGCTCTGGAATGTCTATTCCTTCTTCGTGACTTACGCTAATCTGGATGCGCCCACGCTGGTGAAACCCGCCAAACTGGACAATCTCCTTGATCGCTGGTTGCTTTCCTCGCTGAATACTTTAGTACGGGATGTGACAGATGCCTATGAAAATTATGATGTCCCGGCCGCGACTCGACCGATCTCGGAATTTGTCGATTCGCTCTCGACCTGGTACTTGCGATTGTCTCGTCGACGTTTTTGGCGCTCCGAAGCGGATGCTGATAAAGAAGCCGCCTACTATACGCTTTATACCGCGCTAACAACGCTTGCCAAGCTCCTCGCTCCGGCCATGCCTTTCGTCGCTGATGAGCTATATCAAAACCTTATTCGTTCTTCTGATGAGAACGCGCCCGAATCTGTGCATCTCTCGAATTGGGCAGAACTCGACGAAAGCTTGATCGACGAAAATCTCAACAATGAGATGGCAGTTGTGATGAAACTGGTCTCGCTCGGACATGCCGCTCGCCAAAAAGCGGAGCTCAAAGTCCGTCAGCCTTTGGCAGAAGTCGCCTTCTTCGTTGGCAACGTGGATGAACGCGCAGCAATCGAAAATTATGCTGAGCTTATCAAAGGCGAGCTAAACGTCAAAGCTGTCCGCCTTCTCGATGCGAGCAGCGAAGCGGTTAGTTACAGCGTTAAGCCTTATCCCAAGCAGTTGGGACAGAAATACCAAAATAAATTCCCTGGTGTCCGTAAAGCGATTTTAGCGGCAGACGCTGAAGACGCGGCACGCAGCCTTTTAAGCGGAAGCCCGTTCAAGGTCGAGTTTGAAGGCGAAACGCTTGATATTTTGCCAGAAGAGGTCGAAGTCCAGGCTGAAGCGAAAGCTGGTTATGCTGTCGCATCCGATGCGGCTTATCTGGCGGCTCTCGTCACAGAGCTGACTCCTGAACTCCTCGCCGAAGGCATGGCGCGAGAATTCGTCCGCCGTGTGCAGGACATGCGCAAAGCCGCCGAATTTGATGTCTCTGACCGCATAAATATCTTCGTGGAAGCCTCGGACGACCTGCAAAATGCCGTCGATGTACATCGTGACTACATTATGGGCGAGACGCTGTCCACAGAACTTGGCTTCGCTGATGCCCCTGCAGGTGCAACGCTGGGTGTAGAGATCTTTGGCAATGAAGAAGTCAAGATTTGGATTTTGAAAGTCTAATATTAGTAGCCTTGCGAAGGTTCAAAACCTTCGCAAGGCTTTTTTTATGACTAATCAAAAACTCAACCTCGACTGGAAAATCGCCACCCTTACTATCGTCAGTACAACCTTGCTGATTCTCGATAAATATCACACCTTCACGACGTCAAAACTGATAGACCGCACTATTCTCTATCTGATCATTCCCCTCTTTTTCACGATCTTTATTTTTCGAGAAAATCCCGCTAAATACGGTTTCCAAATCGGCGATTGGCGCACGGGGCTAAAACTAACTTTTGGCGGCATCTTCCTGATGACGCCCATCCTGTGGTGGCTTCTCCGCGCTGATGGCAGTATGCAGGGCTACTACGTAGGGCTTGCCTCTGGTCTGCCCTGGAACACCTTCCTTGACCTGCTCGGCTGGGAATTTCTCTTTCGTGGCTGGCTGCTTTTTGGCTATGCCCGGAAGTTTGGCGCAGAAGCCCTTTGGCTGCAAGCCGTGCCCTTTGCCATTGCCCATGTCGGCAAACCGGAGATCGAAACCCTCTCCACCATCTTTGGTGGCTTTGCTTTTGGCTGGGTGGCGTGGCGCACAAAATCTTTTCTCTATCCCTTCCTCATCCACTGGTATATCGGCTCATTCACGATTTTGCTTGCGGCAGGTATACTTGGATAAATAAAATTTTTGAGGGTATCTAATGAAAGATTTTCTTAACACCATTATCGGAATTTTAGTCGGGATGCTCCTCGCAGGGATCATCTGGCTCACAGCGCGCCAACCCAGCGGGGATGCAGTCGCGCTTCGCCCTCCACCCACACCTGCTCCCATTTCCGTACATATTACGGGCGCCGTAGTATCTCCCGGTATCTACGAAGTCCCCGAAGGGAGTCGCGTTGCCGACGCAGTTGCTGCGGCTGGTGGTTTCCTGCCCATCGCCGATGATGAGAATATCAATCTGGCTGCACTGCTCGATGATGGCGCACAACTGAATATCGAAAAAGCAGAGTTTTATAATGCTGGCGGAGGCACAAGTCGTGTCAATATCAATACTGCCAGCCTCGATGAATTAGACACCCTGCCTGGAATAGGGCCTTCAACAGCCCAAGCAATCATCGACTACCGGCGTCAATATGGCAACTTTCAACGTACTGACGAAATTACCAATGTTAGCGGGATCGGACCAGCCACCTACGAACGTATCAAGGACTTAATTACCGCAGGATAGTAAGTTACAAATCTCTGGATGTTAGGATGAGGGGAAACGATAGTCTATCGCTCATCAGCGCGTAACAGCAGTTAGTTAAGGAGAAATTATATGCCCTTCGATCACTTTGATCTGCTCGCCCCTATTTACGAAAAAGTTATCCCCGCTTCTGCAACGGAAGCCATGTTGCGTGAGCTAAATCCCAGCCCAAGTTGCCGTCTTCTTGACGCAGGCGGCGGGACGGGCCGCGTCTCTGGCTCTTTGCAGGAGCATGTTGGCTCGGTGGTGCTATCCGATATTTCGATGGGGATGTTGAAGCAGGCCGCGGAAAAAGATAATTTGCGCCCCACCTGTGCATTAACCGAGGCAATGCCCTTCGCCGATGATTACTTCGACTGTGTTCTCATGGTGGATGCTCTTCATCATGTCAATGACCAAGTCCAAACGGCGCGCGAACTCTGGCGCATCATCAAGCCGGGCGGGCGTATCGTCATCCAGGAGCCGGATATTCGTAGATTCTCGGTTAAATTGATCGCAATCGCAGAGAAGCTCGCGCTAATGAGGAGTCACTTTCTTGCACCGCAAAAAATTGCCAATCTTTTCCCCTTTGACGGTGTTGAAGTAGATGTGCATACTGAAGATTTTAGTGCTTGGGTGGTGGTGAAAAAGAAGTAGAAGTTTTTTGAAAGAACAAAGCGCCTCTTTGCGAAGAAGCGCTTTGTCGCTAAGTGACTTTTTGTGCTAAGAGATTGTTTAATAAATCAATAAACCCGAAAGATTTCCAAGATACGCTCAAAAAAACAGGAATTTGCATTAGCTCAATACTCATCCCAATGACTCATCACTGGGTGCAGATTTGGGAAGAGCGTGTTTGCCAGTTCAAGGACTTCTTTAGTGCAAGTAATATTTTCCTGCTGGAAAATTTCGTTAGACTCATCAGAGCCAATCAGCAGACGTCCTAACGCTGCGCCGCCTATAAGTTTGTATTCAGCCGACTCACTTGTGATATTGAGCTTGCCTGCCGTTATAGATAGCGTAACTTGCTGATCCCCAGCATCCAATGCTAATGCCCCCGTCCAACTGGCAAGGTGTGATTTTTCTAATCTGGCTTGCAATGCAGGCGTAAGCTTTTCAATCAAGCTGTAGAGATTGATGATCTTGACCTGCCAACCTGAATGATAGAAGTATTTGTCCTCTACAATGCAAGCGCCACGCCGAATGATTTGCAGCATGGGATGTGGCTTTGGCAGGGTAAAGAATGCTAGCGTTTCATAGTTACCTTTCCGGAAAAGCTCGCCTAGGACAGCTAAACCTTGCTCTGCATCCCCGGTTGCTTCCAGACATTGAAGCGACTTCTTGTCTTCGCTTGGTTCAGCACGCACGTATCCGATCAGTTTCTCTTTGCTAAACCAGCCGTATGCACCCATATCGCCTACCTCAAGCATCCTATAAGTTGGGCGCAGAACCGTGCTGCTGAAATCAGCGTATTCCCGATTATAGAGTGCGATGATTTGGTTCATATGCTGCGGGCCAAGTACTTCATAAGATTGTTTGATCGTAAATTTGGGGATTTCTTCGGCGTTCAGGCGATAGGTAACGTAGTTCCAGGCGCGGGCGTATCCAAACTTAGCATAGTGGCGCCCACGCAGGATGCTTAGGTCATATCCGCTTTCTCGCATGGCTTCGAAGGAAGCCAACGCCGCCTTCTGCATAAGACCTTGCTTGCGATATGCCTTACGTGTGACTACTGCTCCCACACCAGCGACTTTGACCTGTGCTGCTCCTAAACGCATGGGAAAACCCCATACGCCCCAATGGTGGATGAGATCATCTCCATCAAAAGCCAGGCGGGATGTATCCCAATCATAGTGACAATTCGCGAAGTAGACCTTACTGATTTCTTCTAGATGCTGCCCATTTGCATAGGTGTCTGATGTAATTTTGGCAACATCCATTAGATGATCGTCTTTTTTTGCAGGGGTGATGGGGTAAGGCAGAACGTTTTTTGATTTCATACATGCTCCTGTTCACAGAAACTATAAGTCACCATTATTGGATGCTTCGAAGGTCTTGAATGCTATTATTTTTGTGGCACAAATTTTTCTCGCTCTGTATTCCAGATGTAGTACTCGAAATGTGGGAGAGACAAGTTTTCTGAATAATTTTCAAAATCCCAAGTGCGGACTTTTGCTGTGCAGGGCGAGATACCATCGCACAGGATAGTAACGCCATCTAATGCTGCTTTATAAAGCATGCCTGCAAGATGGTCTGTTTTTATCAACTGTACTGGCATAGGAGATTGATCTGTGATATCGAATTTGTATATTGAAATTGTCTGATAAGGCGGTTTTTCTGCTTGGAGCGAAGCAAAGGTTGTCGAGAAGATGATATATTGCTCTGGACTTTGTGGATCAAGATTTTGAAGCGAAATTGTTGCGCTGCCTCGCGTACAAGATTCTGTCAGATATGAATGATTTACACCACCTGAATAGTAATAGTCGGCATAGAGTATAGAAATAGAACATTCCTTGTCTTTTGCTTGTCCTACTAGAAGTTTTGTGCTTTCGTCTATCCCGTCCAGATAAAAGACATCATCTCTGTCAACCAACCCGTTGGTTTCTGCTTGAGTAAAAACACTTGAAAAATCTTCAAGTAGAGGCATTTCGACAAGTGGGTAAATATATCCAGTGTCAAGGGAGTGTTCTGCAAAATTATTCTGCCAAAACAAATAAGAACTGCGTTGATCTACCCAGTAAGAATCTCCGCTTGTTGTTTGATAACTCCTCTGATATTCTAAGCCATTTAATTCATAGATAGTTCGGGTTTCTGTTGAAAGTCGTATGTTTTCTCCAACCCATCTCATGAAGCTTGCAGTTTTTAAAATCCTTCCATCTTCTTGTTTCGCCTCAGGTGAAAATGGAATTTTTGGCAACAAAAATAAGACACTTTCCTAGCCCGCAGCCGAAGAAGCTGTGAGCAGACTATTCCTGACGGGGGATGATGTACTTTTATGGGCGGCAATTC
>Ga0209249_1003969_pt1 | contig 10086 bp, 8 predicted proteins | sample SaaInlV_200m_DNA_4_FD_184653 | JGI IMG/M metagenome (GOLD analysis project Ga0209249, IMG submission 184653) | Marine microbial communities from expanding oxygen minimum zones in the Saanich Inlet - SI037_S3LV_200m_DNA (SPAdes) (version 2) | ecosystem: Environmental > Aquatic > Marine >... | reverse complement strand
ATCAACTTTCTATTTTTTAAGGAGTGCTGCAATAATTATAAATACAAATCATAATACCGTTATTCAATAACATGAATAATTATTCTAATTCATACTTTTCCCTGATTTTAAAACAAAAAAAATAAAATTATCTCAGCTCTTTCAAAACATAAACCAGCTTTGCAATAAAAAGGACAGAGTAAAACCAATAAACTTCCTAGAACTATAACTTGTCAGTCAGCTATTAAATAAACCATCAAAAAAATGCTTACAAATTTCAACCTCGAAAACTTCATAAAAACCCGGGTAACAAAAAGACTAATTAGTTTGTTACAACCCGATTTAAATAATTACCAAAAAGAATTATCGTGCCGAATAAATGGTAAAAAGATTTTGGTAATTGGAGGAGCCGGTTCCATCGGATCGTCGTACATAAAAGCCATCCTAAAATTCAACATTAAAAAAATGGTTGTTGTCGATATCAACGAAAACGGTTTAACCGAATTGGTGCGCGATTTACGAAGTTCAACAGAATACAATATCCCATCTGATTTTATCACTTACCCTGTCAACTTCAGCGATCAGGTTTTTGATAAGCTTTTTCGCCAACACAGTCCTTTCGAAATTGTCGTTAATTTTGCAGCTCACAAACATGTCCGAAGCGAAAAAGATATCTATTCAATAGAAGCCATGATAGAAAATAATTTGTTCCGTACCCGCAAATTATTGGATTTACTGTTGGAGTTTCCGCCGGAACATTTCTTCTGCGTCAGTACCGATAAGGCAGCAAATCCGGTTAATATTATGGGAGCAAGTAAAAAATTAATGGAAGAATTGATAATGGTTTATGCCGATAAATTACCCGTCAAAACTGCCAGGTTTGCAAATGTAGCATTTTCCAATGGCAGTTTGCCTCTTGGCTTTTTAGAACGGTTAAATAAAAAACAAGCCTTGGCCTGTCCACTTGGCATCCGCCGATTTTTCGTTTCACCACAAGAATCTGGTGAGTTGTGCCTAATAGCATCGATTTTGGGTGAGCCAGGCGATATATTTTATCCGAAATTGGACGAAGAAAAAGATATGATTCCCTTCGACCGCATTGCACGCGATTTAATAATATCGTTGGGACTAGAGCCTGAAATTTGCTTCACTGAAGAAGAAGCCCGGCAAAAAGCGCTGGTTCTTTCTGAAAAACCAGGTTCCTGGCCCATTCTATTCTTTAAATCAAACACCTCTGGCGAAAAGTCTTTTGAAGAATTTTTTACCGAAAATGAAATTTTGGACACTGAATCATTCGTTAGTCTTGGGGTTATTAAAAACTCTGTAAAACTTAGCAAAAAAAAATTAGACTTAATTATTAATAATCTTGAAGATTTATTCAAAAAAGAAACTACAACAAAAGCAGAAATTGTGGATGCACTTAAAGAATATCTGCCAAATTTTGTACACATAGAAACAGGAAAAGGACTGGATTCGAAAATGTAAGCGCAATTATTTGTTTTACTTTTAGATTAAGGACAAAAACAAAATTCCTGTTTTAAACGAATAATTTTAAGGGCTAACCGAAAAAGACCAATTACAATCCGCATTATAAACCCAGTAAATCGCTGATTCCTTTCATTGCATTTACCGAAATTTCCGCAAATTCATTAATTGGGATTCCAATTTTTTCACATTCTAGTATATTTTCCCGTTTAACTGAAGCGGCAAAAGCCTTTTGTTTCATTCGCTTTGTAACCGATTTAGGTTTTACACTTGCAATTTTTTTATCAGGATAAACAAGTGTAACGGCAGTTATTAACCCGGTAATTGTTTCGCCTGCTGCCAAAGCGTGCTGAAAATGCGTAAACCGTTCTTTTCCGGTGGCCATTTCGTTATGCATTACAATAGCATCCAACATATTGTCGCTTATTACTCCTTGTAACATTTTTTCTGCATAAGGCCCGTGAGTATATGGATCTGCATTGGTAATTTCTACGTCAATATCGTGTAAAAGTCCAGCTATCCCCCACTCGTTTTCATTTTCGCCCAAACGTTTTGCAACAGCCCTGAGAACAGCTTCCGATGCGTAACTGTGTTTTCGCATGTTCTCAGCTTTCACATTTTCTTCCAATAATTTTACTGCTTCTTCTCTTGATATCATTTTAGTTTAATTTACGATTTCTAAGTTCTGGATTTAACTGGTAAGCTTTTTCGATGTTTTCAAGCCCTTGTTGTTGTTGCCCGTTTCTGATTTGGGAGTTGCCAACATAATAATACATCTCTGCATTTTCTCCATGCCCCTGTAAATATGAATTGCCAGATTCGATTGATTTAGAGTAATTTCCTGTTAAAAAATTTACAATACAATTACCAAATAAAATCCCTTTATGTAATGGGTTTGTGTCAAGCCCCTTTTGCAAATAAAATAATGCCACGTTGAAATTTTGTTTTTTGACCGCAAAAATATTGTATCCCACATCAAAATAGAAATTTGTCATATTGTTTTTATCTGCACGGTGAACAAGCCAGGCACAAAATTCATCTACAAAAGGAACATGTCGGACGGCTGAGACCTCCCTAAAAACGTCAAGTAGCCTTTCTTCATTTTTATCAATTTTATAAATCTCGGCAGCAAAAGCGGCTTTCATTTTAAGTGCTTCGGCATATTCAGGATAAATTTCAAGAGAGCGTCCTATGTATTTTTGCGACTCTATAATTTTCTCCATTTTAATTTCATGGTCTTTTTCAACAATAATTTCATCGTAGTAACTTATGGCATAAAAACAATTCGATCGGGCACTATTTTTAGAGACCTTTACCGCAACCCGGTTTAAACTCATAATCTCTTTCCAATCGGGAATTCTACCAAACGATTTATAAAAAAAACCAACAAGCAAAACAGCAATAATAACAAACATTGCTGTTTTTATTTTTTTATCCCGAATGTATTTTTCAAATAAAAATACTATCAGCACTGAAAAAGCAAATGAAGGGATAAACAGAAACCGCTCGTTCATAAATGTGCCTACATTTATGGCTACATTTGATACAATTGAAATGGTAATAAAAAAGAAGAAGATAATATATGCCAATTTGTTTCTTTGTTTGATACCTTTAACAGCTACCCAAATTAGCGATGCAATTACAATAAATGCTACAATCGACAAAGGATGGTACAGTTCCATGTATTCTATGTGAAAAGGGTAATAATCGTGGGTCAAGGGGTGAGGGAAAAACAGGAGTTTAAGGTAAAGTAACAGTGTAAACAGAATTGTTCCCACTTTCTGGCCAGCCGATGCTTCAATGTACGGATCATTCATTATTCCGGTGGTATTCACATTATTGTTCAGCAAAAACCCCAATGCACCATTACGGATAAGTAAATAAATTACTGTTGGGATTAATAGTAGCAAAAAGAAACGTAATACTGTTTTTAAAGAGGAATTGCGAAAAAAATAAAATGAAACTGGAATCGCGACAAGCAATGGCAATGTACTTTCCTTTGCAAATAAACTCAACAAAAAACTAATTCCGCTAATTACCATAAACAGCAATTTCTTTTTGTCGAAATAAATAAGTGCAAATAAAAATGCGCCGATTCCAAAAAGAAACGCGAGGATTTCATCAAGACCTTTTATGTTGGCCACTGCCTCGGTGTGTACCGGGTGAGCAGCAAAAAGAAGAGCCGCCAAAAATATGTACGGTTTATTATCAAATTTTATACTATCCTTGTTTTTCTCCGAAAAATTAAAAAGCCGCGAGAGTGTAATGTACAGCAATAAAATACTTGCCAGATAAAACAAAATGTTCAGCAGATGAAAGTAAAAAGTATCCATTCCAAAAAGCTCGTAACCCAGTGCAAAAACTGCCAGGCTTAGTGGGCGGTAACGTCCACCAGCTAATAAATCAGGCTGTTTCCCTAAAAACCCAGTCATCGAATCGTTTCCGAATATTTCGGCAATGCCGTCAATTCCCTTTTTTACAAAGTTATTGTGGGTAATTACTATTCTATCGTCGAGCACAAAATCAAAGTTGGTAGTTTGCCAATACAAACCAAAAATGGCAATACCAAGCAGTAAAAAATGTATAAATGTTTTATTGAAATACTTCATTTCAGCAAATACGTTTTAATTTCACCCCTAAAATAGTTAAATATGATTGAGATTGAACGCAAATTTTTGGTTGATTTTAAAAAATGGAACCCAATTGGCAAAGGAACAAAGATATTACAAGGATATTTATCCGTTGATCCTGAACGGGTTGTCCGTGTCCGTTTATCTGGCGAAAGTGCTTTTTTAACCATAAAAGGAAAACCGGAAGGTATTACCCGAACCGAGTTGGAATACAAAATCCCAACTAATGAAGCCATTATTTTAATAAAAATGAGTTTGAACCAAGCCATTGAAAAAACCCGGTATAAAGAGAAAATTGGGGGCTTTACCTGGGAAATAGATGTATTTGAAGGGATAAACAAGGGACTGGTTTTAGCTGAAATTGAGTTAAAAAATGAAACTCAGAAATTTGAGCTTCCTGCCTGGATTGATAAAGAAGTATCAAATGATTATAGGTATTTTAATGCCTGGCTTTCTAAAAACCCTTATACAAAATGGAAATATTAAGGAACGGGTGTGTACAAACTTTATTTTTCGTAAAAAATAACATTAATGCTATTTTTGCGTTTTTGAACAAAAAGCTATAAAACCATTAAATATGTTTTCAGAAAAAGTAAAATATATAATCTCATTATTTCTCTTTTTTTTATTGGCAACGCAGGTTAATTCGCAGAATACCCTTGACGACCAGGATAAAAAAACACTTGAGAAAGGGATTCAACTCGTACAAAAATATTTCCAAACGGAAAATTACTGGACACCTGCAAGTTCTGAAATCGGAAAAACTGTGCAAGGTTTAATTCATTTTATTGAAGGTGAACCGGTTGATTCGCTTTTAACCAAGCTAAACAAATCTAACAACGATATTACATTTAATTTTGTAAACCGTTTGCCTGAAAATGTTCCCGACAGTTTGAAAATCCCTGGATATTATCCATTTACAAACATCGAAAAAGATATCGAAAAAATTGGCATAGATCTTCAAACAATATTTCAGAAAAGACAAATGGCCTTGCCAATGGAATTGATAACCAATATTAACGACAAAGTAAATATTATTGAACCTGGCGAAGGAATAAAATTATTTACCGATTCTGTTTACATATTTCCCGACAGTTTACAAAATCTCGATGTTATTCCCGATTCTCTGATTAGAACCACCGATGATTTTCAACGCATCATAAATTTAAACAATATCAGGGTTAATTATATCGAACAAAAAAGAATAGCTTACAACGATTCGATTGTAAAATCGTATCGCGATTCGGTAATAAATATTTATCGGCAGGAGCAATTCGAACAGCAATATAATTTCAGAAAAAATGAATTTATTGATTCATTAACTGTGAATAATTACCAGGTATTAAAAAACTATAACGATTCGATTGTTAGCGCCGTAAATGATTCTATCTCTTTTATAATCAGGACACTTGCCGACTACGCAAACTACATTGACACCACCCGGTTAAAAGTTTCAAATTTAACCAACGAAGATTCTGAAATTGTGTTAAGTAACCATGGGAAGAATTTTACCAGGGTTTGGCTAAAAAACGAACAAAACGATTCGTTAAGTGTGTTAATCAGGAACCTGGATAAAAGTTCAATCCAAATGCTCATTGACGATGGGATAACATTTAACCGTTTTACGACACAGGAAACCAAAGATTTTGATTTTAATTCTTTGAATCAAAAGGTTTCAGGGTTAACAAATTTGGGGAACCAGTACGAAGTAGAAACCCCATGGAGGATTGGAGGGGACGGGACAGTTGGTTTTACACAAACATATCTTGAAAACTGGAAAAAAGGTGGTAAAAGTGCCTTGTCGCTTTTAATTGTGTTGAAAGGGTTTGCTAATTATTCGCGTGCCGACGGAAAAGTTAAATGGGAGAATACCGGAGAAATCAGGAACGGATGGATAAGGCCGGGAGGGGCGGAATCGGAACTTCAAAAAAACGATGATAAATTTGAAATTACTTCGAGGTTTGGGGTTAGCGCTTTTAAGAAATGGTACTACAGTACTGAGCTAAATTATAATACACAATTTTTTAACGGATATATTTATCCGACTTCGGCAAATCCCGATCCTATTTCGGCTTTTATGGCACCCGCCCGAACATTTTTTAAAGTAGGGCTCGACTACAAACCCAATAAAAATTTCTCGTTATTCCTTTCGCCCTTAACAATTAAAAATGTTTATGTGAGAGATACTGTAGCAATCGATCAAACTAAATTTAGTGTCGAAGCCGACCGAAGGAGCTTTTGGGAACCAGGGCTAAATGCCGACTTAAAATTTAAAAAAGAACTCACCCCGGAAATTTCGTACGAAACTAAATATAAAATGTTTATTAATTATAAAGAGCCTTTCCGGAAATTTGATATTAATTGGGAAAACCTGTTGATTATGCAGCTCACCGATTATATAAATATGCGGATGATGGTCCATTTAATTTACGACGACGATGTTCTTTTTCCGGTTTACGATGTTAACGAAATTCAAACAGGGGAAAAAGCAAAACTTCAGATAAAACAATTTATTACCATCGGTTTTTCATACAAAATAAACAGGCAGGTAACACGCACAAAACGAGTTCGTTAAATAAACAAACTGATTGTTAAAAATAAGCCATAAATTACACTCGCAATTCCGTTGGTAGTAAAGAAAGCGAGGTTCACCTTGCTCAAATCAGTGGCTTTTACCAGTGTGTGCTGATAAAACAACAAGCCTGAAAAAAGAGCTGCCCCCAACCAATGAATCCAATTGCCTGACGCAGTAATTGCTACTGAAATTACAAACAGTACCGAAATAAAATGAATAAATTTTGAAAGGTTCAAGGCACGCCGTTTTCCTAATAATGCAGGGATCGATTTTAGTTTTAATTCATTGTCGAAATCTTCGTCCTGCAAGGCATAAATAATATCGAACCCGCTTACCCAAAAAAATACTACAAAACTTAATAAAAGTGGCAGCCAATCGAATTTGCCAGCCACGGCAAGATAAGCACCCATGGGTGCGATTGCAAGCCCCAGGCTGAGAACGAAATGGCAAAGCGGAGTAAATCGTTTTGTATAACTATAAAATAAAATAACAAACAAAGCTATCGGCGAAAGGTAAAAACAAAGCGAATTAATAAACCAGGTTGTTGCAACAAAAAAAATAACATTGATAATAACAAAAAACAAAACTGATTTGGGTTTTAATATTCCTGCAGGAATTTCACGCAGTGCAGTACGCGGGTTTAGTTTATCGAATTCACGATCGAGAAAGCGGTTGAAACCCATGGCAGCATTCCTCGCAAAAACCATACAAAGCAAAACTAAAATAAGCAAACGAAAACTTAAAGCGGAGTCTTCTTGTTCAAGTGCAAAAAAAAATCCTAATAACGCAAAAGGCAATGCGAAAATAGTGTGCTCAAATTTTACAAGCTTCAAATAATTAGTAATCCTCACCATAATATTTTACAATTTTGCTCAAAAATAGAAAGATAAAATCAGACACTGTTTAAAAAGATGCTCTTATTTCGAAACTGCATAATCGACTACTTTCCAAAATTCCAGCGAAAACCCGCTACCATAATATTCATTGAATGATTTAACCCCTTTCTCACAGAAAAATTGATTTGAAAATTATCTTATATTAATCTTTTGAATAGCATTTGAAATTTATTTTATGTTTTTTACTTTTGCCAAAAATTTATATTGAATTTATATTGGCTTAATCGCTGTATTAGTTTGAAATGCATATTAAAATTGATTGTATTATTAAATATCACCTCTGATTTAATTAACAAATACAATTTATAATACAGGTTTAAATATCGTGATTAATTATAAACAGAGAAGTTTCAATTTAAAACATTTAAAAAGGGATATTTTTTAAAAAATTAGACAAATTAAATTTACATATATTATTGAAAAATAGTTTCAAAATAATTATTCCAGGATTCAATTAAAATAAATATGAATATTGTACAATAATGAAAAGAAGTGTTAGTTATAAATAAAACTAAAAACCACTTTTTTCAGTAAACAGTACATTACTGCTTTAACCAAACCGATAGAATAATATGATTGTTGTTACAGGCGCAGCCGGATTTATCGGCAGTTATTTAGTGGGAAAGCTTAACCAGGCAGGATACGACGACCTGATTTTAGTTGATAAATACGATGACCCCTGGAAAGATCTAAATTTGCTTCGTAAAAAATATCGAAAATTCATCGAACGGGATGACTTTTTTAAATGGTTGATTAAGAATTCGCACAAAGTGGATTTTATTTTTCATTTGGGTGCCCGCACTGATACCGTTGGACAAGAACCGGAATTGTACCAACAATTGAATTTGATTTATTCGCAGCGGCTTTGGAATATTTGTTCCGAAATTCAGGTACCACTTTTATATGCTTCTTCAGCAGCAACTTATGGAAATGGCGAGTGTGGTTTCTCCGATAGCCATAGAAATATTTCAAACCTCCGCCCATTAAATTTATATGGTTGGTCGAAACAAGATTTCGATATTTGGGCATTAAAACAAGTACGAACACCAAAATTCTGGACCGGGTTAAAGTTTTTTAATGTTTACGGACCAAACGAATATCATAAAGGGAGAATGTCGTCGGTAGTACTTCACGCTTTCAATGTAATTAAAGAAACCGGGCAAATGAAATTATTTCGTTCGCACCACAAAGACTACAACGACGGGGAACAAAGCCGTGATTTTATTTATGTTGACGACATTGCCGACGTAATGATGTTTTTTATGAAAAATCAGGAGCATTCGGGAATTTACAATGTAGGAACGGGAAAAGCACGATCATTCCTCGATTTAACGCGTTCGGTTTTCGAAAGTATGAAATTGAATCCTGAAATTACGTTTATTGATACCCCGGTTGATTTGCGCGGAAGGTATCAGTATTTTACAGAAGCCGAAATTCAGAAACTCAGGGATATTGGTTACACAAAACCTTTTACGGAACTCGAAGAAGGTGTAGAAAAATATGTTGGGAATTATTTGAAATCTGAAGCTTGTTATTAACCTTCAAGTTAATTTTTATAGGCTTATCTTCATTTTTTCACTTTTATTTTCATACGAGTAACCTTGTTTTTCTATTTAAATACAGGCTTTAATTATATTGAGATGAAAAAATTTATTATTCACTTTGTATTTTTTATAGTAGTGGTGGGTGACCTCTTTGGCGAATTTTATCAAATTAAATGGTTAGATTATTCCTTCAAGCCCATGATAATGGTTTGGATTGGAAGCTATTTTTTATTCAATGCCCGTCGCCTCGATAAAAAAATGGTACAGCTTGCATTTGTTGCATTTGTTTTTTCATGGTTTGGTGATATACTTTTAATGTTTGGCGAAAAAAAGTTTATCTTTTTTTTAACCGGGTTGCTTTCGTTTTTGATAGCTCAAATCGTATATATCTTTCTTTTTCTCCGGACCATAAATATTTCTGAAAAAAAACCTTTTCTGAAAAAGAAACCTCTCTGGTTAATCGTGTATATCGTTTACGGATTATTTGTTTATATTTTACTTTTTAACAATCTGGACACCGTATTAAAGGTTGCAGTTTTTATTTATATGGCAGCATTGCTTAGCATGTCGGCAATGGCCCTAAACAGATATGGAACTGGCCATCCAGCCAGTTTCAATTATGTTTTTATAGGCTCCATTTTGTTTATTGTTTCCGATACTTTAATTGCATTGAATAAATTCCTGGCACCCATCCCGTATGAAGGCATTTTTGTAATGACCACCTATATTTGTGCCCAATACTTAATCATGAAGGGTTTATTAAAACAATCTGCGTAAAAACGTCCTGGTCCATTCAATTAGAATATTTAATTCAAGATTTTAACATTTTATAAATGTGCCGAAATTGTTAAGGGCATCTCTAAAAACTCATTTCTTTCAAAAAATGAAGATAATGAATAATATGCAAGGCATAATTTTTTAGAATAGCCGTAGCTATTTCAAAAAATTATAACGCAGTCAGATTGTTTATTATCTTC
>Ga0209249_1003962_pt1 | contig 10109 bp, 4 predicted proteins | sample SaaInlV_200m_DNA_4_FD_184653 | JGI IMG/M metagenome (GOLD analysis project Ga0209249, IMG submission 184653) | Marine microbial communities from expanding oxygen minimum zones in the Saanich Inlet - SI037_S3LV_200m_DNA (SPAdes) (version 2) | ecosystem: Environmental > Aquatic > Marine >... | reverse complement strand
ATGGTATTGAAAAATATGTGTATACAAAATTAGTTGTCCTTAGCAGTGCTGGAAGTTGTTGCAAAGTAGTTATGTCATACAGTATGTGTTGCCGGAATTCATCTATTACAACCGGAGCTGCAAATCAGAACTTTTACACAGCCGCAAACTTAGATAGATGCTTGAGTAATTGCGATAATGCACCTTCCTTTTCACATGATCCTGTATCCATCATTTGTATTGGGCAAGATGCAACTTTTGATTTTGGAGCTTATGATACCGACAAAGATTCAAATGGCAAATTATTGGATTCCTTAAGTTACGAATGGGTTCATCCACTATCAAGTGCAAGTTCAAATATTAGTTATGTTGGCCAATATGCATACAATAAACCCATTTATTTCTGGGGATTTCCAAGTTCAAACCTTCCATTCCCCAGGGGATTTCATTTAAATGGAACAACAGGAGAAGTCAGCTTCCGACCCATGAAAATAGAACAAACAGTTATGGCTGTTGCTGTAAAAGAATGGCGAAAAAACAGCAGTGGAAATATGGAAATGATTTGCTCAGTTCGTAGAGATATTCAAATTATTGTCATTAGTTGTCAAAATAATAATGCACCAATTTTGTCAGGCCCTTATTATAAAACTGTAGCAGCGGGCAGTTCTGTTATTTTTCAATTCAGCACGCTTGATTATGATACCAAAGATACCTTAACCTTATGGTGGAGTGAAAATATTGACAATGCCGCCTGGCTAACATCCAATGGGCAAGAAAAACAACCTACTGCCTATTTAGTTATCCCAACCGATGCATCTGATATAGGTAATACATACAGGTTTTCAGTAAGCGTTAAAGATGATGCCTGTCCGGTACAGGGAAAATCAAGTAAAGCGTACCAATATACCGTGACCCCACCAGATTCAAATGCAAATCCTGTTGAAATACTGTATCAGCTTGATACATGCGGCTTCTATACCTTTAGTGCCTCCGATTCCGGGGCACAAAATACATGGCATATTGTTGATGGTGTGCCTATTATTTCGAAAGGAAAATCTGTTACTCATCGATTTGCAAGCCCTGGCAGCTATTCTGTAATCCTGGAACGATTCGAGAATAATGTGTCATCTATCATTTCAAGTCTTGTTGTAACTAGTTCAAGTCCATATTTAACGCTTGAATTACAAGATACTTTTCAAGTTCAGCCAGGATTTCCTCCCACTGTAAATCCTGTAATTAAAAATCCAAATCAACTAAATTCATTTAAATGGCATGATGGAAACACAACAGTCTTAAACAGAACCTTCCCCTATTTAGCTACAATACCAAAACAAAAAATAAAGTTAAGTCTTAGCGATTCGGTTGGATGTATAGTACAAGACTCCAGTATATTATTTCATGGATATGCATCTGTTCAGGTAGGAGAAGATATTATAAAGTGTAAATTGGGCAATACACTAGTTACAGCAGATGTTACAATTTTTGATGTTGCGAACAAGACATCAAATTATGGATGGTATAAAGAAGGTTCGACTGTTAAAATATCATCATCCTATTCTCTTAATCCACAGGATAGTGGAAACTTTGTTTATATTTTAAGTCTCCAAAACGGATATACAACTTCAGATACGGTTCATGTAGCATTTTGGCCAAAGCCATCTATTTACGTTGGTCAAGACACTGTTGTTTGTAGTAATAGCGGAGCAATTCCCTTATTCGCCCATGAAACATATAAATTATCTTATTGGTCAGGATTTGGAATTGATTATGATAGCAATGGAACTTTCATTGATATTCTAAACAACAGCTTTATCAATAACCAACCTTATCCATATAACTACTCCTATTCTGATTCTAAAAATTGCAGATATACTTTTACAAAAACGCTGACTGTTAAGCCAAAAGTAGCCAAACCTAAAATTGGACCCTTTGGCCCCTATTGTATTCACAGTAAAGCTTACGACTTATTTGGAAGCACAATAGGAACATTCTCCGGTCCAGGGATAATCAATCAGCGCTATTTTAATGCAGATACTGCAGGTATTGGAACACATGAAATAATCTTTAAAGCAGGATATGACTTATGTCCTGAATATGACACCACTTATATTACAGTAAACGACATTCCTCATCCTGCGTTAGCAACAAAAAGTGGGATTACTGAATTTTGTGCTGATTACGGGAAAATAGAATTAACCGGAACACCATTGGGAGGTTGGTTCTATGGGTATAAGGTTATTGGAAATACAGTAAATACCAAAGATCAAAATGGAGATTTTAATGTTCACTATGGATATACCGATTCCAATGGATGTTCAAATAATGGCTCCTTAACGATCAAACTGATAAACAAACCAATGGCTATCGATTTACAAACTGTGAATGGTCAATCTGAATTTTGTCCAGATTATGGCATTATTGAATTCATAGGAACTCCGTCAGGAGGTTTGTATTTAGGAAATAATGTGGTTGGGAATACTGTTAATACAAAAGATGAGCATGAGAACTTTGATGTGTATTATAAATACACAGATACAATTGGATGTTCAAATATTGATACCCTTACAATTCAACTGCAAAACAAAGCAATCCCAATTGATTTGAAAACTGTTAATGGGCAATCCGTATTTTGCCAAAACTATGGAGAAATTGAGTTATTGGGAATACCATCAGGAGGAAGCTATTTTGGATATAATATAAACGGAAACAAGATTAATACCAACGATCAATCAGTCAATTTTGATGTTAGTTATTACTATACTGATTCGAATGGATGTTCAAATAGAGATACCCTAAATCTCAGCCTGATTGACACCGCTGATTTTAACTTTAGTGCAAAACAAATTGTTAAGCAGAGCAATCAGTGGAAGGTGTTTTTCAGCATGAAGGCCAATGCAAATCCTCAAAGTTTCAAGTACTATTATTGGAAATTTGGCGATGGAGAAACATCTCAAGCAACCAATCCATCACATACTTACAAAGCCCCGGGCAATTACAGTGTCAGTCTGAGAATCATAAACGAAGATGGATGTATGGGAACAGTAAGCAAAGAAGATTATATTTCAGTTGTTGTTGGTGTGGAAGAAGAAGGATTTCAGGAGGCTATTTCAATTGTCCCAAATCCGGCTACATATGAATCCCTTATTATTTCGCAAAATCTGCTGAAAGAAATTTGGCTGTATAATGCATTAGGAGATGAAATTTTGCATGCAAAACCAATGACTAAAACACACAAAATACTGAGTCCGGGAAGTGGCCTCTTTTTTATACGAATTGTTGATATTGACAATAATATCTACTTTAAAAAAGTGATATTCAACGACTAAAGCTGTTTGCGTATTACAATAATATTTTAAAAGCAATCAAGTAAACTACGGTCATCAGTATCATTGAGTAGAACAATGCTTTTAATCGAGGCAAGGTTTTTTGCTGCATAATCTAATTTTTACTCTTATATATTCCCTAACAATAAATTAGGTTACTTGCTATTTAGGGACTTCAATCAAAATCTTTTAGTAAAAAATCCGCATATTTGCGCAATAATTTTTTGTGTATTAACTGATTATAATCAGTATTTTAAGGAGCAATTTAAAGCAGGGTTAGAAGATATAGCATGTTGAAGTTCAATGAATACAAAAACTACAATCACTCAGAGATTGAAGAGGCCGTAAAAAAGTTTTGGAGTGAACACAATACTTTTGAAGAAAGTATCAATACACGTGAAGGGAAAACACCCTTCATCTTTTATGAAGGGCCTCCCTCTGCTAATGGAATGCCAGGCATCCATCATATGCTATCAAGAACCTTAAAGGATATATTTTGCCGTTACAAAACACTACAAGGATTTCAGGTGAAACGAAAAGCAGGTTGGGATACACATGGCTTACCGGTTGAAATTTCAGTTGAAAAATCTTTAGGATTAACCAAAGAGGACATAGGAAAAAAAATAAGCGTTGAAGACTATAACGCAGCCTGTCGAAAAGATGTATTAAAATATAAGGATTCCTGGGATGAAATAACCACAAAAATGGGTTATTGGGTTAATCTTGATGATCCCTATATTACTTTTGAGAATAAATACATCGAATCAGTTTGGTGGCTTTTAAAAGAGTTATATAAGAAAAATCTATTGTACAAAGGCTACACTATTCAGCCTTTTTCACCAGCAGCTGGTACAGGTTTATCATCACACGAATTAAATCAGCCCGGCTGTTACAAAGACGTTAAAGATACAACCTGTGTTGGCCAGTTTAAAGTGATTCGGGATGATAAGTCTGATCATATTATAAAAATACTTGATGCCGATTTATTTTTTCTTGCATGGACTACCACACCATGGACATTGCCTTCAAACACCGCATTGGCAGTTGGTTCGAAAATCAACTATGTTTTAATCAAAACCTTTAACCAATATACAGGAACGGCAGTAAATCTGATATTGGCGAAAGAATTATTCAGAAACTATTTTCCTGAAAAGAATGAAAATTTAGCTTTCGAAGATTATAAGATAGGTGATAAGGAGATTCCATATAAAGTTTTAGCAGAGTTTACTGGCAAAGAGCTGGAAGGAATAAACTACGAACAGTTAATTCCATGGATCAAACCAATGGGAGATGCATTTAGAGTTATTCTTGGCGATTTTGTAACCACAGAAGATGGTACAGGTATCGTTCATATTGCACCAACTTTTGGTGCTGATGACGATAGAGTTGCCAAACAAAACAATATTGTTCCTTTGGTATTGATTGACAAGCAAGGGAAAAGGCAACCAATGGTGGATAGAACAGGTCGATTTTACCCCGTTGAAGATTTGGATAATGACTTTATTGAGCAATATGTAAATAAGGAAAATTACAAAGGCTTTGCAGCAAAATTCGTCAAGAATGAATACGATTCAAACTTAACGGATAAAGATCCAACAACAGATGTTGATATTGTTGTGATGCTTAAGCTGGAAAATAAAGCTTTCAAAATAGAAAAGCATGTGCACAGCTATCCACATTGTTGGAGGACCGATAAACCTATCTTGTATTATCCTTTGGACTCTTGGTTTATCAGAACCACCGCTGCTAAGGATAAACTAATTGCATTAAACAAAACCATTAATTGGAAACCTAAATCAACAGGATTAGGTCGATTCGAGAATTGGCTTGAAAATTTAGTGGATTGGAATTTATCCCGATCCAGATATTGGGGCACTCCCCTTCCTATTTGGAAAACTGAAGATGGAGAAGAAGAAATTTGCATCGGTTCAATTGCTGAATTAAAAAGCGAAATTGAAAAATCAATGGATGCAGGTTTCATGGAAAATAATCCGCTGGCATCTTATGATCCAAGTGATATGTCGGATGAAAATTATAACAATTTTGATCTTCATAGACCCTATGCAGACAATATAGTGTTGGTTTCACCTTTAGGACAGGCAATGAATCGCGAACTGGACTTAATTGATGTTTGGTTTGATTCGGGAGCAATGCCATACGCGCAATTCCATTATCCGTTTGAAAGCCCAGAATTATCCAACTACTTTCCTTCTGATTATATCTCAGAAGGTGTAGACCAAACCCGGGGATGGTTTTTCACCTTACACGCTATTTCCACACTTGTTTTTGACTCTGTTTCTTACAAAACTTGTTTATCGCATGGTTTAGTCCTCGACAAACAAGGCAACAAAATGTCGAAAAGGCTAGGCAATGCAGTTAATCCTTTTGATGTGATAAATCAGTATGGTGCCGATGCCACACGCTGGTATATGATTACCAACGCCCAACCATGGGAGAACTTGAAATTTGACCTCGAAGGAGTTAATGAAGTTCGAAGAAAATTCTTTGGGACACTTTACAACAGCTATTCGTTTTTCGCACTTTATGCTAATATTGATCAATTCAAATTTACTGAAGAAGAAATACCAACTCAAGACAGACCTGAACTAGATCGATGGATATTATCTGAGTTGAATAGCTTAATTAAAACGGTTACTGCGTTTTATGAAGATTATGAGCCTACTAAGGCAGGTCGTGCAATTCAGTCATTTGTTAACGAACATTTAAGCAATTGGTATGTACGTTTAAGTAGAAGAGTATTCTGGAAGGGGGATTATAGCCACGATAAGATATCAGCTTATCAAACGCTTTATCGTTGCTTAATGGATATTAGTCATTTAATGTCGCCAATAGCACCTTTTTTTGCTGAACAATTATTCAGAGATTTAAGTCAGGTAAGTAAAAAAAGCAATGTAAATTCAATTCACTTATCTGAATTTCCTCTTTATCAGGATCACGAAGTAGATAAAGATCTGGAAGAAAGAATGCAAATTGCTCAACAAATTTGCTCCATGATACTTTCGTTACGAAAAAAGGAAAACATCAAAGTCAGGCAGCCTTTGAATAAAATACTAGTACCGATTATCAATAAAAGATTCAAACAACAGGTAGAAGAAGTTAAGGATTTAATATTGAGCGAAACCAATGTCAAAGGAATTGAATACATTGAAGACACCAAGGGGGTTATTACTAAAAAAATCAAACCTGATTTTAAAAAGCTGGGACCCAAATTTGGCAAATTAATGAAACAAGTAGCAGCTGAACTTAGTTTATTAGATCAGGATGAAATTAATCAACTGGAACAAAATGGGAATTGTTTGCTGAGCATTGAAGGACAAGAAATGAACATTGAGCTGTCTGATTTGGAGATTATTTCAGAAGATATACCTGGTTGGTTGGTTGCTAATTTAGGCAACTTAACTGTTGCTTTGGATATTACAATAAGCGACAAACTTAAATTCGAAGGATTAAGCCGAGAAATCGTAAACAGAATTCAAAATTTAAGAAAGTCGAAAGGATTTGAAGTGACCGACCACATTGACATTTTAATTGAAAAAGAAAGCATCATAGAAGAATCAATAAATCAATTTAAAAACTATATTTGCAGCGAAACTTTAGCAGATAGTTTAAAGTTTATTCACACTATTAGGGAAAACAAAGATATTATTGAGATTGATGACCTTAAATTAGGTGTAAGCATCACAAAAGTTTAAGACCATGGAAGAACAAAAATTAAAGTCCAGGTATTCCGATCAGGAATTAGATGAATTTAGACAAATCATTAATGTGAAACTTCAAAAAGCAAATGATGAACTTAAATTTCTTCAAGATTCAATTCTGAACCCTAATGAACACGGAACTGATGATACACATCAGGCTAATAAACTTTTGGATGATACCAGTTTTTCTCTTGAAAAAGAGAATCTGAGTCGTTTAGCGGACAGACAACGCAAATTTATTTCCAGCCTTGAAAATGCCTTGATTCGGATAGAAAACAAAACTTATGGTATTTGTCGAGAAACTGGAAAACTTATTGCAAAAGAAAGGTTACGTGCTGTTCCTCATGCCACATTAAGTATAGAAGCCAAACAAAAGCAATCCTAGTTTTGAAATACATAAAACCTTTACTAGTAATAATTATTGTTTTAGCTGCCGACCAGATTTTCAAACTCTGGGTGAAAAATAATATGCAATTAGGGGAAGAAATTGACGTAATTCCAAATATGTTCATTCTTCATTTCACTGAAAACAATGGTTTTGCCTTTGGATTTGAATTTGGTGGTAAAATTGGTAAATTTATTCTCACTTCCTTTAGAATAGTAGCAGTAGGTTTCATTGCATACATCCTCATAAAAATGATCAAACAAAATGCACCAAGCGGATTTAACATCAGCTTGAGTTTGATTTTTGTTGGTGCCATTGGTAATATTATTGATTCTGTAATTTATGGGGTAATTTTCAATTATGCACCTTTGTTTCATGGACGCGTAGTTGATATGTTATACTTTCCCCTAATTAAAGGAAGTTATCCCGACTGGTTTCCTGCTGTAGGAGGCGACCCTTTTATTTTTTTCCGTCCGGTTTTTAATATATCAGACACCGCCATTACAACAGGTGTATTGGTAATTTTGATATTTTATAGAGGTTTTCTTAAGAAATTCTAACATCAATTGCTCCATGATTAAGGCAAAGGGCATAATCAAATCATTTGATACATTACAGGTTTTAAAAGGAATTGATCTGGAAGTTAATTCTGGTGAGATAGTTTCAATTGTTGGCCCTTCTGGCGCAGGAAAAAGCACCTTACTGCATATTATTGGAACAATTGACACACCAGATGGAGGTGAAGTACTGATAGATGATGTTAATATTCACGCATTAAATCCCAAGAAATTAGCCAACTTCAGAAGTAGAAATATCGGTTTTATTTTCCAAAATCATCATTTATTACCTGAATTCACCGCACTTGAAAATGTGTGTATTCCTGCTTTTATAGCCGGAGAAAACAAGGCAAAAACAATTACAAAAGCCAAAGAATTACTTTCTTATTTAAAACTCACAGACCGTTTAGATCATCAGCCCAATCAAATGTCGGGTGGTGAATCACAACGTGTTGCTGTTGCCCGCGCATTAATTAACAACCCCAAAGTAGTATTGGCAGATGAACCCTCTGGAAATCTGGATACACAAAATGCGGAAGAACTTCATCAGTTATTTCTTGATTTAAGAAAAGAGTTTTCACAAACTTTTATCATTGTAACACATAATTTACAGCTGGCAAAATTATCTGATAGAGTGATTACCCTCAAGGATGGAATGATTGATAATTTTTGATTGCGAACTAACGTTCTTTCAAGTCTTCTGAAGGGTGACTTGGAAGTTTTTATAAATGAAAGTCTCCAGACTTTCATATTAGACAAAGAACATAAACCCAATTCCGAACAATTGAATAATAGAACACTTGAATAACGATTTCTGAAGTTTTTAGAATCTGTAAATCACGTTCTTCCAAGTCTTCCGAAGGATGACTTGGAAGTTTTTATAAAAGAAAGTCTCCAGACTTTCATATTAGACAAAGAACATAAACCCAATTCCGAACAATTGAACAATAGAACACTTGAATAACGAATTTAGAAGTTTTTTAGAACACGTTCTTTCAAGTCTTCCGAAGGATGACTTGGAAGATTTAATAATAGAAAGTCTCCAGACTTTCATATTAGACAAAGAACATAAACCCAATTCCGAACAATTGAACAATAGAACACTTGAATAACGAATTTAGAAGTTTTTAGAACAGGTTCTTTCAAGTCTTCCGAAGGATGAATGGAAGATTTAATAATAGAAAGTCTCCAGACTTTCATACAAGACAAAGAACGTAAATTCAAATTCAAATCTAAGTCACTGATTTGCATATTTTTGCTCTCGGAATCTCCTTCTGTTAGATCAAATAAGAATTAATTAAGTTTGGAATTTTATATCGCCTTATTCACATGCAAAAAGAATCCGTTTTCCTTCAGATTATTCCAGCCATATTCAAACCGAAATACCATATCATAATAACTTACGATATCGAGCCCAACGCCTGCACTTAACAACCACTTATTTTGCAGGTTAAAGCTTTTATAATGAAAATCATCATACACATAACCATCATCAAAAAACAGCTTTACATAGGCATCAATCGGAATTCTATTGAATTTTGGAAGCGTAATAAATTCTAAATCCAGAACATGTGACAAAAGATGGTACTTTAATTCATTTCTATTCAAAAAGTAAGCTTGACCTTTTATCAAGTAGTATTCAAATGAACGAACAAAAATTCCATGATAGCCAAAATTTGGAGCCAATAAAAAAGATTGATTGCGTCCGCTGCTAAATTCTGTTGAAAGTTGGGTAGCAAAAAACAGTTTTTTACTAATAGGTTTATAGGCGGAAAAAAGGCCAGAAAAATTTACATGATTAACATCATTAAAAATTGAAAGTCCATTTTTTACTAATTCAAGCTTTGAATAATATCCTGCTGTGGGATAATAATGAATATTGGTTTTATTGGTTTCGAAAATATATTGCAAAGCAAAATATTGCTGTTTATTACTGCCATTTTCTAAATAGCTGGGATTTATCTGAGCTGCACTATCACTTATTCCATCCTGATTATAGGAGAAATTAATACTATGCTTGTTGCTAATACTAGGACGATATGAGTAGCGCACATCAAATCGCATGCGTTGACGAATAAATTCATCCTTTCTCAAATAAGAAAGTTCATTTGATTGTAAGGTTGTCAATGCAAATTCGCGATTTCTT
>Ga0209249_1003961_pt1 | contig 10111 bp, 3 predicted proteins | sample SaaInlV_200m_DNA_4_FD_184653 | JGI IMG/M metagenome (GOLD analysis project Ga0209249, IMG submission 184653) | Marine microbial communities from expanding oxygen minimum zones in the Saanich Inlet - SI037_S3LV_200m_DNA (SPAdes) (version 2) | ecosystem: Environmental > Aquatic > Marine >... | reverse complement strand
CACCTGCATCCTGAAAAGATAATCTAGCTAAACCATCTTGTGTTTCTAAATAGCTTGCCAAAACAATTCTTCCATTAATATCTAATTCAACATTACTATCAACTGGAATAACATATTCTGCATCATTAATCCATATTTTTGCACTCTCTGAACTAACTGCATAAATACTAAAATCATAGGAAGATTCATCTATAACTAAAACATACTCTCCACCATTACTTATGATTTCTCTTGATTCTTCTGTAACATTAACTTCACTTCCATCCATGGTTGGTTCCCAAGTTCCAACCACAACATCATCATCGCCAGTACCATCATCAGTACCATCATCATCATCATCATCATCATCATCATTTGAACCGCTAGGTCCACCGGTTGGTCCACCTGTTGGTCCAGGAGGATCTGTTGGAGGGGCGACATAACATAAACCATGACTACTCTCTAAAACTAAATCATTATTAACTTCAATTAAAGATTCATTATATTCTACAATTTCAACAAAAACACCATTAACATAAAAAGAAACATTATAACCATTTGCAGCACCAACAACAACAGCATACTCGCCAGCACCGGAAACTCCTCCATTTACTCCAAAAACATCTGTTCCATTTGTAACATTTGCAGTAATTGAATACCCAGTTTGAACACTAGAACCACATAAAACATCTCCATTAAATAAATTAAAAGTTGGAACCGCATTAACAAACGGCAAAATAAATAACACCACCAATAATAAAATACCTCTTTTCATAGTTTCATAAAATATCTTTTAATATTTAAATATATCGGAAAATATTATAAATAAGCATAATAAATAGGCATTATGATAATAGGTGCAGCAGGAATTGGTGGAGCAAAAGAAGCAGAATCTAATTTAAACTATTTAAGAGAAAATAATTTAGGAGCAGCCGAAGTATCATTTACTCACAGCACTTATCTAAAAAAAGAGGATGCAATAAGAATTGGAAAAATAGCAGAAAAATTAAACATTAAATTATCAATTCATGGTTCTTATTATATAAATTTAAATGCAATAGAAAAAGAAAAAATAACAAAAAGTAAAGAAAGAATTCTAAAAGCATGTCAAATCGGAGAATATCTAAAAGCAACACACTTAGTTTTTCATCCAGGATATTATGGAAAAGATACAAAAGAAAAAACATATGAAAATATAAAAAATGAAATGTTAGATCTACAAAAAACTATAAAGAAAAATAATTGGAAAATAAAACTTGCTCCAGAAACTACAGGAAAAATAAATGTATTTGGAGATTTAAACGAAACCTTACAATTAGTTAAAGATACAAAATGTTCATTCTGTGTTGATTTTGCACATTTAAAAGCAAGAAATCAAGGAAAATTAGAAATAAAAGAAATAATTAAAAAAATAAAGCCATTTAAACAAATACATTGCCATTATTCTGGAATAAATTATGGCCCAAAGGGAGAAAGAAATCATATTCCAATTGATAAAAAAGAAACTAAAGAATTATTAAAAGAAATAAAAAATTTACCTTGTACAATAATCTGTGAAGCTCCAGATACATACGAGGATGCAATAAAAATTAAAAAAATTCTAGAAAAAATTTAACTACTAAACAACCATTTAACCCAATCATCTATTCCTTCATAACTAGAAGAAGAAGAAAATGGAGGTCCAAACAATACATCTCCAACTGCAACCCAATAATTGCCACCAGGTACAAACATAGAAACTGGACTATAAACAAACTCTCCATCAAAAACAGAAGCTGCAAATCCATTTCCTGAAATAGTATTATTCACAGTAAATAAATTCCAAGTATTATCAATTAATGAATATTCAGAACTAACTGGATTTCCACTTAAAACAATGCTTTGATCACTAAGAGAATAAACATAATATCCACGTAAAGGTTCTAACGAAAATTCATCTCCAGAAATTCCACTCCAATCACTTATCCAACCATTATTATATTTCATAACATAAGTTGATTCAAAATCTTCTGATGTCAAAGCAGAATTAAATAATTGCAAAGATACAACATTCCATCCTGAATTTAAATTAATAGTTTGACTAATTGATGTTCCACAATCTAATTCCTCATCAATTAAAGTATCACAATCATCATCCAATCCATTACATACTTCTGTAATTGGACTTCCTGCAGTACAAGAATCAACTACTGAAGCACTAACACAAGAGGTTGAACCAGAATTAGAACATTCTCCCACTCCACATGATGTTGGAACAGAAACATAATCCTGATCTGGTGTTCCACTACAATCTTCATCTACACCATTACAATTACTATCTGAGGCTCCAGGGTTAATTGATGCATTAGCATCATTACAATCTGTCAATCCACACGTTCCACCTTCAACTGAATAAGTATCTCCATCTGAATCTGTACATGTTGGGGCAACACCAGTTATTTCTTCTACAATTTGGGATTGAGTCATAGCTATATTTTTTATTTTTACTTCATCTAAATTCCCATTAAAATAATCTATTCCATAAACTATTCTCCTGCCAATAGAAATAGGGCCATTTGTAGAAGAGAAACTGGTTGCAGAACCAGAATAAGATCCAATTATTGGGTTTCCATCAACATAAATTTGAATATCATTAACACCAGAAATAACTGCTGTAACATGATGCCAATGATTTGCAATAATAGAATCTGCAGAAACTTCTAACTGATATCTATTTGCAGAAACGCTTCCTCCGCCATTACCAAATCCAGCACGAATTTTATTGCTACTAGTAACTTCTAACCATGCACCAGAATAAGAACTATCATCATCAGTTCGAATAATAGAAGAATGACCAATCTTATCAGTTTTAATCCAACCCATTAAAGTCAAAGGCAAACTAAAAATATCGCTATCTCCATATTCAACATAATTATCAACTCCATTAAACAAATATGCCCCATTAACAAACCCAATTGAAGAAACCGGAGAACTAACAGTGGATGAAACTAAATTACTAGAAGAATAATCATTTACATCTGAATCAAAAGGAACATAAAGTAATGTATCCACATCGACAATACAATCACTATAAGAACACCCCGTTATTGTGCATGTTTTTGTTGTACAAGAAGGATTATCCGGACATAATAAATCATTTGGAACTCCCGGCCCACATGCTCCTGCAGAACATATATCATTCTCTGTACAATCAATTCCATCGTTACAAGAATTTGTTGTATGTGAAACTTCACAAGTTCCCCCATTACAAACTCCCTCCGCACAGGGAAGACTATCTAAATAATTACAATCTTCATCCAATGTACATCCTCCAGTTCCAAGAATAATAATAATATCATTTTCTAAAGAAGGATCTATTTGAGACGCATAATAATAATCTGAACCGCCATAATTTGCTTTAACATTATAATCTCCATATTGAGTTCTTGTACCGCCGGAATTAGTACTTCCAGATTCATCATAGTCATTCAAATATAAGAAAGCATAACCTTCATTATTAGTATAATCAGAAACAGAATAAGATAAATCTAAAGTTTCTGCAGTAACTAAAGAATTAATTACTGGATTTCCCAAATCATCTTTTACATTTACATGCAAATAAGATTTTTTATGCAAATCATAACTGCCACTTAAACCAGTAAAAGAATAAAAATCAGGATTAAAACCATTCAAAAATTTATTATTTATTAATCTTAAATTATTTGCATCAAAACTACCACTCCCAATTTGAATAGCAGCATCATAATCTCCGGGAGTATAATAAATATTGTCTACCCTGCTAAATGTGTTATTTTCTAGCCACATATCAATAGATGGCCCATAAAAAGAAGTAATCCAAACTGCTTTATCATTAGATTCAAAATAATTATTATATACTAATTTATTATCTTGCGGAACATTAGCAGTCGTTGCATCACCCATATATAAAGCATACAAATGCAAGTTATCATTATCATTTCTTTTTTCAGTATAAAATCTATTATTGAAAATATTATTGTTTGGTCCACTTGCACTGAAAAAAATTCCTGTAGAAATTGGAGTGCATCCAGGGTGTTCAGGGTTAGTATAATACTCTCCCATTATATGAAAATCATTATTATAAACATCAGTATCAAAAGTATCGTCTGAATAATAATCATTTATTCTAATCGCATTAGTTGAATAAGTTAAATCAGTGCCAGTGATATATTCTGGATCACATGGTTGTGCAACAGAATAAAAAATATTATTATATATGCTGACACCATTTGATTTATACACTAAAATTCCACTTCCCCTAATTGGATCAAAAACATTGTTATAAACATCAGAAATATCTGCCGAATAAGTAATAGCATAATGATTTGTTACAGATTGATCATTTTCAATTAAATTATTATAAATTCTAGAATTTTCTCCAACAACATTTATTACTCCTTGTCCACCAGAAGCAATATTATGATGAAAATCTTGAGATCCAATTACTGATCCAGCACGATGTAAATGTTGTCTTGTAGTAATCCATGGCTGATAATTATATAATTCTGAATAAGAAATAGAACCAGATGAACTTGTTCTAATTGCATTAGAATCGATACCAGAAACATTAATTATAACATTTTCTACTTCTAAACTTGCTCCGCCCATGAAATAAGATGTAATTCCAAAGCCAGAATGAACAAAAGAACCAGAATCAATATATCCATTTTTAACAGTAATACTTGCACCAGGGGTTCCAGTTTGTGAAAGATAATCTGGCCCATAACAAGATTGAGAAGAATATGTATCACAATATGCATCATTATAATAATTAATTACTCCCACGCCATGATCATGTGCAGGCAAAATTCCTCCAAGGTCTAAATACATATTATTGCTGTTTGAAGTGACCCTAATTCTATAATTTCCAGCAGGTTGATTATCAAAATCACAAAAAGCCACCATTCCTTCTCCATCAAAATCAGCGCCATATGTATTTGAACATACAACACTCCCTCCAGAATTCAGAACCTCTAAATCGATTCCTCCATTTCCATCCTGGTATAATATTATTCCACGATAATGCCTATTGCCTACCGGCAAATAAACCCAATCAGAAACAACAACACTCCCTGCATTTGGAAGATATAAAGAATAATCGCCCAATAGTGGCATTTCTTGTTTAGTTCCTTGTCTTGCGCCTGAGGCTCCAGAAACATCCCAATTGTCCGGAGATCCAGAAGTCCAACTTTCAAAATTCCAGTTAGGCATCATATTATATCCTTCTGCATAAGTAACTGTATAGCCATTTAAATCTAAAATAACCCCATCTGCCAAAAATAAACAAGACATGGAGTCAGAAATATCATTCATAAGCAAAAAGTATGTATCTGAATTTCCACTATAATCTCCACAAGTAGTTAATTCAACACAATTTGAATGAGCAATATCTGCACAAGTTTTTAAACCGGCAGAAGAGATAGCTGCTCCAGCATTAGCCCTAACATCTTGTTCCAAACCATCTAATGGTGCTTTTTTTATATCGCTTTCAGTACAACCAGAAATAAATATAATCACAATAAACATAATACAGAATAAAAACACCAACTTTTTCATAACAAAATAAAAACAAACTTAGTATTTAAATTTAACTACTAAACAACCATTTAACCCAATCATCTATTCCTTCATAACTAGAAGAAGAAGAAAATGGAGGTCCAAACAATACATCTCCTACTGCAACCCAATATTCTGCACCAGGCACAAATATAGTAACAGGCGTATAATCAAACACTCCACCATTAACAGAAACTGCAAAACCACTTCCTGCAACAGTGTTATTAAATGAAACTAAATTCCAAGTATTATCAATCAAAGAATATTCAGAACTAACTGAATTTCCACTAAATGTTAAACTTTTAGCAGAACTAGAATAAACATAATAACCACGTAAAGCTTCTAACGAAAATTCATCTCCACTAACCCCATTCCAATCACTTTCCCAACCATTGTTGTATCTCATAACATATGTAGATTCTAAATCTTCTGATGTTAAAGATAAATTAACTAATCCTAAAGATACAACATTCCAACCAGAATCTAAATTAATAGTTTGACTAATTCCAGAAGATCCACAATCTAAACCTTCATCGATATTACCTTCACAATTATTATCTAAACCATCACATATTTCTATAGTTGGGCTTCCTGCAGTACAAGAATCACCTATACTGCCCGCACTACAAGAGGTTGAACCTAAACTAGAACACTCTCCAACACCACATGATGTTGAAATAGAAACATAACTTTGATCTGCTACCCCACTACAATCTTCATCTATTCCATTACAACTACTATCTATTTCTCCAGGATTAATTCCTGCATTATCATCATTACAATCTACTTCACCACAAACTCCACCCTCAACTGAATAAGTATCACCATCTGAATCTGTACATGTTGGACTTGAAATATCTCCATCAATCATCACTGCTTGTATGTCTGTTAAAGAGAGTGCACTTTCGTAAACTCTCACATCATCAATTATTCCATCAAAATATGAATCAGCTGAACCCCCGGTATTAAATCCAATTAAAGTATCTACTCCAGTTCCAAGATCTAAATTTCCACCAACTGAATGAAGTTGCGAAGCAACTTCAATTCCATTTTTATAAATTTTAATTGTTGTACCATCATAACTAACTGCCAGATGTACAAAACCTTCTACTTCAGAAATAGATCCACCAACTAATGTATCTGTAGTTCCACCAGCTTTAATTCTAGTTCTAACTTCACCATCACAAACACCCATCATCCAATAATGATCTGCAGTTTGTGTTCCAGAAGCTTTTGAAATAATTCTTGGACCACAAGAATTTACAGCATCTAGATTCACCCATGCTGTAATTGTTATTTGATCATTAACTAAAACATCTCCTATGTTTAGTGAATTAGAAATACCATCAAAATCATAAGCTCCACTTAATTGTCCAGTTATTTGAGTTGGGCATGAAGTACAAATCCCATTATAACTACCAGTAACATCACTATAATCTGAATCTAATGTTAAATGAGTTATTAAAGTTCCAGAAACAGTACAATCACTGTAAGAACATCCAGTCGCAGTACATGTTTTTGTTAAACAATTTTCATTTACTGGACATAATAAATCATTCAATGTTCCTGCACCACATGTTCCTGCGGAACATATATCATTCTCAGTACAAGTAATTCCATCATCACAAGAGTTTGTTGTATATGAAACTTCACAAGCTCCAGCATTACAAACTCCTTCTGTACATGGAAGATTATCTAAATAATTACACTCTTCATCTATTATACAACCAGTTGGACAATCTTCATCTATTAAAGTATCACAATCATCATCTAATCCATTTCCACATATTTCTTCAGTTGGAATTATTTCACCAACACAACTTCCCCATGTTCCTCCGGAACATGTTTCTGTTCCCGCTGAACATTCACCAACGTTTGAACCACAAGTTCTTGTTTCTCCATCTGTGCAACCAACTGCCGCTGTAAAGCTGATTGCTTTTCCATTTGAAACTGTTCCATCTGAATCTATTACAAAAAGATAATATGTTTGATCTGGATTTAATGCTCCTTGATTTGCTGTGAATTGAATTGTTGTTCCATCCCAAGTTGTGTGAGGAATTTGAATTTCACAATGTGAACCACTTAACTCTTTTTCAGCCCAAGTTGAAACATCACAAATTTCAATACGAGAAATAGTATTATCCAAATATACATCATCATAATAATAATGAAACATCCCAGTAAGTCCTGCAGTACAACCCTCATTTCCGCAAGCATCCATATAATATGGCAAATTAAACGCATAATAACCATTATCCCATTCAGACAAAGAATTATAATTCACATAATCATAAGCTTCAGATTCTAATTTTCCATCAAGACGAACATTATGCCAACCATCGGCTGAACCTGCAACTGAAGATCTCTTTCCTTCAATTTCTAAAGCATGCCAATTATTTTCAATAATGTTTGTAATATAATCAGTAACATCAATGCCTTGTGTCCGATCTGGACTTATCCACACAAGAGTTTGATCATAATTTACTTGAGTATTTACTGAAATAATTGGTCTATTATGGACTTGATCTCCTGGAGCCCCAGCAAATCGTCCAAGTTTACCAACCCTCGCATTAAGAAATGGATCACTAGTTGTATCGGCATTTCTCCAACGCATTTTATAGTTTGCATAAACGGTATAAAATTGATTATTTGGTAAAATAAAGTGGGCATTGCTAGTTTTTCCAATTTCAGAATCTGCATGACCTGAAACTAATCCAGAATATACATACGTTCCAGTATAAGTAGGGTCATTAGAATTTGAAGATTGTAAAGAATAGGAAATTCCATTTGTAGTACTTCCAAGTACATTTCCTTCAGCTCCACTTTCAAAATCATCCCAAACATATGGCGCAACTGGACTCTTAACACCAAACTCACTTCCAGAAATACTAAAACTATCTCCATGATTTAAAACACCTAAATTAGAAACATCACTAACATGGGGAACACCAGGAATAACTTGACTAACTTTTAAAATATTTGAACTTTCAATATTAACAGAAGAATCTTCATTTAAACTTGCAACAAAAACATATTCTGGATCTGAATCTCCGCCATCCGTATCATCAACCCATTCTGTAATCCAAGTTTGAGTTGCAACTCCAGAATTAAAAGTTGTAGAACTAGGATTAGTTACTGCAACAGGATCTAAATCAACAAATAATAAAAAATCATCCGTGTCAAACAATTCAAAATCTAATTGTTTTCCATCACAGTTATTTCCATTAACTGTTAATGTTACTTGTGCACCTTCATCAGCAGTTGTTGTACTCCAAGACGCTGAAGTTAGTGAACAATCAGGAATGGCTCCTGGTGAAAAACTAACTGGTTTAGCGTTAGAAACTTCTCCGTTCTCATTTACAACAAACAAATAGTAAGTTTGACCATTAGAAAATCCACCTTTATTTACTGTTAAAGAAATTTCGTCATTTAACCAACTGTCGGGAATTTGCATTTCGTAATGGTTAGTGTTGGTATTTCCGTAAGGATTGTATTCTGAACTTTCGGAAATTATTATTCTTGACATACCTTTATCAAAATACACATCTCCCCATAAAAATTCAAAATCATCATATTGATTACTTGATATACTAGGATCATAACCCATCATTCTTATGTAATCATAGGGACCGTCTCCAAAGCATAAATGGTCTAATTCACCGGAATATTGTCCATTAATAATTGCATAACTCGTTCCACTATTTGATTCTACTTCAGTAACAACTGCAACATGAGTCCATTCGGCAATAGGCATAGAAAAATAAGTTACTGTACTGGTTGCCTCATCATGACAATCATTACCACTAAGAAAGAATTCTGTTCCTCCAGAATATACTTTTGCATAAATTAATTGATTTAGAACACTTAATCCTGGCCATAATCTCAAAAACTTTCCTGAAACGCCACCATATTGCCCCACTCCCAAATCATGAGATGATCTCACCCACCAATCCAAATAGGTAGTGCCACTTGTCCCCGGAAGGTCAAAATCTCTTGCAAAATATCCTTTTCTCCCGTCAGTATTTGCTAAATTCTTTGATTCATAAGATATATGTCCCGCATATCTTCTGTTCAAACTATCATAAAATCTTGGAACCCTTCCATAAACATGGCTAGACCAAGGGCAATTTGCACAGTCTTGTAATGGATTAACGCTGGATCCTCCCCCGGTTACTCCATTTGTAGGAACTATCTCCCCATCTGCTGTTGAATAAGAATTGTACGCACCAATATTTGTTATTTCATCCCACAGTAAAGGTTCATCTTTAGTTCCAAAATCCGAACCAGATATAATAATAGTCATTTCGTCAGATAAGGAATATTGATTAGAAACAATATCAACAAAAGGAGCAGCACTCACAGAAATAATAAAAAATACAAATAAAAATAATAACACCAATTTTTTCATAATAAACTTAAACAATTACAATTTATAAATCTTTTTTAATTTTAGTTATAAAAAACCCATCAGTCCCATTATCTTGAGGCCATATTCTCAAACATTTTTTAACTCCAGAATTATATTCTTTACCATTAAAAGAAATAATTGGAGAACCAT
>Ga0209249_1003959_pt1 | contig 10111 bp, 2 predicted proteins | sample SaaInlV_200m_DNA_4_FD_184653 | JGI IMG/M metagenome (GOLD analysis project Ga0209249, IMG submission 184653) | Marine microbial communities from expanding oxygen minimum zones in the Saanich Inlet - SI037_S3LV_200m_DNA (SPAdes) (version 2) | ecosystem: Environmental > Aquatic > Marine >... | reverse complement strand
CGTCACGAACTGGATGTCTCGCGTGGTGTCCGCCTCGTTGAAGACGGTGTTCCACACGTTCGAGGGGTTCAACTGACCCGAGATGGCGTCTTCGTAGCCCGGCGGGGCGTACTCGCGCCCGCGTCCGATCCAGAAGCGGAACTTGCCGTCACGGTCGCCGATGTAGCCGCCCGAGATCGTCTCGTCTACCTGCTCGAAGAACACGACGGTGTCGTTGTAGAACGTGAGCAGCGTGCGTGCCGCCCGATCCTTGTCGAGCAAGTCGCGGCGCTGAGACGGCAGCCCGAGCGTACCCTTCTCCCAGTTCTCGTCGTTGGTCGACACAGACAGCGTGGGACCGTTCGAGGACTGCCCCCGCTTCATCTCGCCGACTGCCTGGGTGATCGCTTCCGCCAGGTAGCTCGTCAGCGTCGTCGCCCGGTAGTAGAACGAGTCAGGGCTGTCGAACGTGTACGACGCGGTCAGCGTCCCACCCAGGTAGTCGCTCTCGGTCGGGATGCTGTTGTACTTGTAGGCAGCCGCCCACCGCGGGAACACCACCGACCCGCCCGAGAAGAACGGTTCCTGCACCCGGATCTTCGTGTACGACAGCAGGAGCCTCTCATCAGGTCCGAGCGGATCTTGCAGGGGCTCCAGCAACTTGATGACCCCCGTCTCGGGGTCCACCTCGAACTCGGTGCTCTCCGCCAGGCGGCGACCAGGCTGCTCGACCCCAGCAACCGTCTCACCGAACAGCGTCAGCGTGACGCCCTGCGAAGCGACGAACGGACCGACCCCGAGGAACTGCCGCGTCTCCGGCGGATACACCGGGCGGTAGGAGAGCCGCACGGTGGGGTTGTTCGCCGGGTCGACCGGGTAGCGGAACGGGCTGGTGAACGTGACCTTCGTGCGGGTGCCGTCCTCGCTCAGTTCTGCCTGAGCGATGGTGAACGGCATCCCGGCGAACTCCATGACGTGCCCCGCCACTGCGAAGCTCGTCAGGTCGCCGAGGAATGTCGCCGTGCTCTGCTTGGGACTGATGGGCTCCAACGGGAAGTCGTCGAGGTCGATCGCCTGCATGAACCCCGCAGGAGCGGTCGTGACGACGGGCGTGCCATCCGGGTCGACGGACGGGGTGATCGGACCCGCCGTCAGCAGTGCCAGCACGTCGTTGCCAGGCGACCGCGACCCGATCTCGTTGATGGTCGGCGGGTAGATGTCCACCCCTGTCTTGTCCGTGTCGGGGTAGTAGGTGATCCCCTTGACGTAGACGCTCTCGGCACCCAGGCGGAACATCTGCCCGACCGTGAAGTCGGCAACTCGGTTGCCTCGAATCCCGAAGCTGACCTTGCCCGCCGGGATGAAGAACGGCGGTCGGTAGACCGGCTTCTGCGATGTCTCGTACGCCCGCTCGCCCCCCTGTGCATCGAACACCGCGTAGGACGCCACCGGAGTCGCCCAGGTCGGCAGGTCACGGTCGAACGAGAGACGCTGGCCTTGCAGATGGCCCGGCTCGTCCACCGTGAAGTCGGTCGTGCCGAAGTTCTGCTGCTTCGGACCCACGTAGACCACCGGCGGCGTGCGGGTGTCGATGACGTGCTCGCCGTTCGGGTCCAGGTTGTACTCGTGGTTCGTCAGCCTGGTCGTCTCTTCCAACCGCACGAACACCGGCAGGAACTCGACGATGGTGTCGTCCGGACCGCCCACACGAGCGCCCTCGACATCCGCCAGCCAGTATTCGATCTCGACCAGGTTCCCCTTGAGCATCGGCTTGCGGAAGCTCACCGACCCGACCATCGGCGACATCGCCATGTCGTCCGCGGTCATCTGCTCGGTGAAGTACAGCACCTTGCCCGCGTGCGTTACCGCGTCCGCCGCCGAGATGCGGATTGCTCCCGTCCTGGGATCGTATTCAGAGGTGCCGCTCTGCAAATTTGCAGAGGTGCGAAGCGTCTCGACCAGCACCACCCCGCTCGAAGCCTGGGACACCAACAGTGTGCTGTTGAACTTCAACTCGCCCCAGGGGTGCAGCAGCCCTGCGGTGTCCGTCCAGTCAGCGGTCAGGTACTCGACCGCCACCGGGTCTGCCGAGAAGGTCGCCACCGGAAGGAGCCCGACGCCATTCAAGTAGAGGGCCGACCCGATCTGGATGTCGAACGCCCCCTCTGCGACATGCGTTGTCGTCGTAGGAAGCACGAGCAGGTTGTTCGCCATGACCCCGAGGGTCGTGACCGTCGTCGGCGTGAGAGTCGCCGTGACCCCGGTAGCTGCGTGGACCGGACCGAACCGCAAGCTCACGGGGCGTCCCGTAGCGTTGGCATCCTCGACGTCCGCCACGAAGTCGGCTGCCGTGATGGCACCCAGCGGAACGAGCACCCGCACCTGGAACGTCTCGGCTTCGAGGTGGCTGAACGGCTCGTACACCTGGTCGGCGATCAGACCCGGGTCGTACAAGCTGTCCGGGAACCCTGCGAACGCCTCCCACGGCATCGCCCGCTCGGACGACGCGATGAACGCGGGCAGCACCTCGACGTGGTACTGGTCCGTGATGGACTGCACGATGTAGGAGCCGGAGTCGACTTCGAGCCGGTCGCCCGCCGAAAGCAGGTTGAAGTTCGCGGACAAGTCCGTGAACGTCGTGCCACCCGAGACGTACGTCCCCAGCCCGCCCGAAGAGACCCGGGCGCCGTAGCTGGTGATGAGTTGGGTGATCCCCGACTGCCCGTCGTCGGTGAACAGGTAGTCCACGTCCTGCTCTTGCATGACGTAGGCACCACCGTCCTCAGAAGCCCAGAGCCCACCATTGATGCCCGGGGCACCCAGCAGTGTCTCGGGCACCACAGCGGAGTAGCCCAGGTTGAGGGTCGACGTGCGCTGGACAACCGCGTTGGACGAGGCGGCGGCACTCAGCCAGACGAACTTGCCCTCGGCGAACCTGTGCTCGATCTCCTCGTAGTGCCCGAGCCTCTGGTCGATGACCCGCAAGTCGTCGCCGTTGAGCACGACCGTCCGGAGGTTGAAGAAGATGCCGTCATCGTAGCCGGCGATGTCCTCGACGGGCGGGTAGTCGAAGAAGACGAAGGGCGTGCCCTGGACGGTGTCCGCGAGCACCTGGTCGTCGAGCCGGTACTGGGCGAAGTAGTCGGCGGTCGGCAGACTGCGGTCGAGATTGAGCAGACTGCGGAACAGCCCCATCGAGATGCCGGCGTCCGACAGCCAGTTGATCAGACCACCCTCTGCACGCCAGCCCGGAAGGAACCCGAGAGCCGCGGCGCCGCTCAAGTCCTTGGTCGCACCCCAGCCGATTTCGACGAACCCGGTCGTCGGGTCCAGTTCTTCCAGCACGACACGGTCGCCCTCTGCCCGGCAGATGCCCGTGCCGAACTGGGCGACGATGAGTGCCTGGATGGACGCCGCTACCTCGGCAGCGGTGAAGAAGGTGTTGTTCGGCAGGGCGGCAAGCAGCGTGCTGGCGTGCCAGTCGTGATCCGTGCCGTCGATGGCGAAGTACAGCACTTCGTCCCCGTCGAACCGGAACACGATGCGGCTCTTCGAGTAGAGCGACGCCTTCATCGTGAACGTCGCGGGGTTGAGCGACGCCTGGAGGAAGTAGACCGCCTTCCCCTCGAATCGCTCCCGGTCTGCCGAGCCAATCTGGACCTTCGAGTGGGGCACACCCGTCAGCAGCGTTGCCTCGCGAGCGATGTACGCCACGCCTCCGGGAACGTCGAGCGGGAACTCCGGCAACTCGCTGTTGCGGTCCACGACCGCCAGCTCGGAGATCGCACCGGCATTGGAGAAGAGGAACGTGTCCCCCACGCCGTCTTCGATCTGCCGGATGATCCCCAACGTCTGCGGCGGAACACCGCCCCCCGGCGGAGGCAGCGTGTCGCCCCCAGGACGCACCGGAATCGCCACCGCAGCCGGTGCGACGCCCTCTGGGTCGGGTACGGCTCCCGTGCCGTCAGGGAGCCGCAGGACGCCGCTGAGACCCAGCCCCCGGTACAGCTCGGTTTGAGGGGGGTGATCTTCGGGCCACTGGATGGCGTCCGGCAGGTACATCATCTCGGTCGCAGACAAGGTGGTCGTCACGCCGTCCGACTGGACCAGCGGTCGCGGTCCCTTGGTCGGCTGCGGGATCGCGTTGAGAGCCACGCCGTCGTAGGCGATGGTGGCACCCAGGAAGTGCTTGTTGAACGCCGTCAGGTTGGTGGGGTCGGCCTTGGCTTTATCCGCCACCGCCAACTTTACCTTCCCCGTCGTCAGCGCCACGGCGCAGGCACCCTCGACCGGGTTGATCGAGTCGAGAGCCACTTCGTTCGTGACCATCTCGACGGACAGGGGCGTCCGGTTGTTGATGCGGACGAAGGGGTGGTCGGTCGGACCAGGTACCGGAACGAGGAACAGGTCGTCATCGTCGATGTCGCCGATGATGCCGTCCGCGGTCTCCGCGAACCCACGGTAGACGTACCAGAGCGTCTTGCCTGCCTGGAACTCGACGTAGCGCGGGTTGAACTGGAGGATGCCGTTCGTCTGCCCGACGATGCCGGCGTACCCGCTGCCCGAGAAATCGTAGGTCTCCGCCGCGTCCGCGTCCGACACGACCACCACACCGTCGAACCCGTTGGTGTCGGCTGCCGCGACAGGCAGGCTCAGTCGGTTCGGAGCCGTCCCCAGCCGAAGCATCGCGTACTCGTCGCCGACCAGGGCGTTGCCTGGCAGCACGGCTCCCACGGGGAGGTTCGTGAGCGGCGGGGAGAGCTTGTACGCCGTGTCGAACAGCAAGCGACCCAGATCGACCGGCGCCGACCCCTTGTACGGCATCCACCGCTGGAGGGCGTCGCTCCAACCGAACCGCGTCTCGTAGCGGTCGTTGCGGGTCCACCAGAACTTCACAGCCGACAGGGTGTAGCGGACGCCGACCACCGTGTCCCCGCGTGCCAGGGACAGTCCTCCATCGAGCAGGGTGGACAGGTCGCTGAGGACCAACCCCGTGTCGGGGGCGGTGTAGACGTTGCCGTCCCTCAGCGTGACGATGCCGGACAGAGGATCTTGGTCCGTCACCAGCGGAACGACGACGTGATACGGAGCCGTCCCCTGCCGCCCGGATGACGGTGCGCTCACGCTCACCCAGCCAGCGTCGTCGTACGTCTCGTCTCCGCGAGCGATGACCAGGTGGGTGATCTGACCGATCTGCCGCCCGCCGTCATCGGTGGCGATGACCTTGAGCGTGCCGTCGCCGTAGGTGCCCACGGTAAGCGTGCCGACTGGGACGGCTCCGGAACCGTCCTCGACCCACCAGGCAAGGTGGTCGTCGAGCATCCCAAGCTGGGACGAGAAGGCGGTCCACACCAGGTACTCGTGCGGCGAGGTGCCCGGAGCTTCAAGCACCGCAGCCCGGTATTGGTCCCCGGCAAGGTCCATGATGGCGGGGTCCGCCGCCGCTCGATTCAGCGCAGCGGTATGCACGTCACGGACGACCCCGTTGTTGGGGTCGCTCGTCGTAGCGGCGTTGCCCGGAGCGTTCCGGGGGGCACGAAGGACACGGCCTGTGAAATCGAAACCCATGCGTTAGACCATCACCGAAGTCGATGTCCCCGTTGCAGGGGAGATACTTGGAGACCCAACCACACTACCCGCACCCGTGGCGGTCAAGAGCAGGGTCGCAATGCCTGTCGCCAGCCCCCGAGCCATCATCGAAGACGCCGAACCAGCGCCTCCCATGAACGACACCATCTGGGTCAGCAGGATGCTCGTCAGCGACGACGCATCCGCTGCGACCACCTTCGAGACGTCAGCCCCGATGCCGACGCCTGCCACCCCACCCGCATACTGCCCAGCAGCCGAGATCGTTCGTGGGACCGCCTGACCGATGACCGCCCCGAGTGAGAGCCCCAGTGGACCCATCATCCCTGCCGAAACGAGCCCCGCGATGACGATGTTGGGGTTCGGTGCCAGGATGATCTTGGTCGTCAGGGGGTTCATCGCCCCAGCTCCGGCTGTGCCGACCGCGAGTCCTTGCAGCCGGACGGTCGGTCCCCACTGCACCATCGCCGTCGCAACCGCCCATGCAAGCTGGTCGAACACGATGCCGCCGAACCCGAACATCGAGGCGTGCCGCGATGCTGCCAGGTCGGCGTAGTAGAGCTGGGGCGTCAGTGCCATCAGACAATCACCACCGTTTTCGCCCCGATGCCCCACGTCCCGAAGGGCAGGTTCGTGAACGGCTCCCGCGACCCAGCGGCCATGACTGGCCCAAGGTCGGGGGCGTTGCCCGGCGACTGCAAGGTGATGAGGGCGCCCGACTTCACCGTCGTCGGTCCAGTGGACTCGACGAGAGCCGATACCGTCCCCTTCATGATCGCAGCACCCGCGACCGCGTTGAGCTTCACGTTGCCGGTCGTGGCGTCGCCTGCGATGCCGGCGGCGCCGATCTCCAACGTGTTCTGGAGCGCCCGAGCCTTCCAGGTGCCCACGTCGGTCTCGTAGCTCATGTTGCCGATGAGGACGTGCGTGGAGTGGTTGCCTAGCTTGAACGTCTCCTCGCGGTCGCCCATCTGGTACGTGACTTCCTCAGCCACGACGCCGGGGAAGTTGGGGGCGTAGTTCCGCTCGTGAAGGGCACCGTTCGTCGGCAGCAAGCCCTTGGGGCCGGTGAAGTTGTCGGACCGCTTGCCGCTGACCGCGAACTTCATGTCCTCGGCGGACACGGTGAGCTGCTTCGCCGTCGTGATCTCGACCTGGTCGTGCCCGACGATCTTGGTCGACTTGCCGTTCGCCTCGACGGACTGACCCTTGAGGATCAGCGCCTTCTCCGCCCGGAACCGACCGTTCGTCCTCGCGTGGATGTCCACGCTGGGAACCCTGCCCTCGCCCCCGTTGGTCCCCTGGAGGCGCTCCAGCGTGGACTCTGACCCGCGCTCGGACCCGCCACCGTAGATGATGACCGGACCCTGCTCGCTGCGCAGGCGAAGGCTGTTCTTCGAGAGCGTGCCGAAGTGGATGCCGCCCTTGAGCAGCAGTTCGAGACCGCCCCCGACTGCCAGGCGCATCCCACCAGCGATAGCGGCGTCCAGCCCGTAGCCCGTGGGCGGACCCGAGATGCTGGTGCGAACCTGCCCATTCTTGTTGACCGACCACCAGGTCGGCGGCAGGCGCCCGGACACCGGCGTCATCCTGAACAGCGTCGCCGCGTGCTCCTCGATCGGCGTCCCACCCGCCTGCCCCGGAGCAGCGATGCGGGCTGCTTCGATGCGGGGGCTCAACCCACCGGCATCGTCGAACACGCTGGCGACCAGGGGCATCCCGTACTGCTCGCGACCCTTGGCGGTGAATGGGTCGTTGCCGATCACCGACCCGTAGACGTGCTCGATGAACGGGCGGTTCGGCGAGGTGCCGGGCGTGTCCGGGTCGGACGACGGCAGCCGCTCGGCGTCAAACCCATCCGTCTGCTCGGTGACGGGCAGCAGTCCATCGGAGGTGTGCGTCACCTCGATGCGGTGCTCGACCAGCGTCGGGGCGCCCGGGGTGAGGACGGTGTTCCCCTGTCCGGTCCCGATTCGGTAGATGGTCTTGCCACCGTAGACCGCGTCGGCGAGGTACTTGCCGTCTACCGCGACGCCTTCTTCGTCGATGTAGCCGCCGCTGTGCAGGAACACGTAGGGGTCAAGGAACGACGGGATCTTGAACATCGTGCCGGTGAGGGTGCCGTTCTTGTTGAACGACCGTGCCAGCGTCGGCTCCGGGGAGAGGATGCCGTCGAGGACGCTGGCGTTGTCCGCCAACTGCTCCTCGTGCAGAGGAATCCCGCCGAGCGACTGGACGGGTCCGTCCCACCGCTTGCCGTCGCTGAACATCGTCGTTGGCAGTTGCAGGGCGTCGCGCTGCACCATCCCTGCGTAGACCCGGGTGCCCGCCAAGGCGGTGAACTGCTGGAGGGCTCGGGTCACGACCGCCTGGTCGGCGTCGCGGAGGATGAACTCGTTGCCGCGGCGGTTCGAGAAGGAGACGTCCTCGTCGAGCACCATGTCGGCGCCCTGCGAGCTACTGGCGACGATGTTGCCCGGCTGGATGTGGCGGAGCTTGTGCCGGATCTGGTCGAAGATGCCGTGCAGCTCTTCCTTGTTCCGGCTCGTGCCCGCGTCGTGCTCGTCCTCGGTGAAGTTGGACAGGGTGAGCCAGTCACGACCCGGCCAGACACCCGGCACGATCCAGGTGAGAATGACGGGCGTCGCCGACCCGCCGAACTTCTCAGAGGACTCCTGCGGCAGCCAGCCGACCACGCAGTAGTCGCCGATCTCGGGCATCGCCCCGAGGAAGTGGCGGCAGCCGGCGCCGGGGTAGGTGAGCGGGACGGGCACTCGCTCGAAGTCGTCTTCGGTCCCGATGACGGTGCGCAAGGAGACGTAGTGCTCCTCGTAGTCCACGCCAGTGACACGAGCGACGCCCAGCCCGAGATTGCCCCCCTTGTCGGGGTTCATCTCGTCCAGCTTCTTCTTCTTGGCGAACGGCTGGTTGACGAGGTCGCCGCGATGGACCCGCCCCAAGTCGTTCCAAGCTCTGCCTAGCTCGTCAGGCATCAGTCATCCTCCAACTCGTCGAGAGTCGCCTGGAGCGGTCCGCCCTCCCTCGCGTAGTTGTAGTCCGCGTCATCCAGCGTCTTCTCAAACACGCTCGTCCGCGTCTTCGCATCGAGCCCTTGCACCCCGAGCGCATCGGTGAAGGCGTTCCCGCTCTGCTGCGTGTCGATGCCGAACACATCGGTGAACTGCCTGACGATGTGGCTGCCGCCGTTGTCGAGCACCTTGCCCCTCAGAGCGTCTTGCTGCTGCCGCCAGGACTCCGCAGCCAGGGAAGCCGAGTGAGCCACCCAGCGGGTGCCCGCGTCCGCTGGGTCGGTCCCCAGCCCCTCGTGAGCGGGTGTCCCTGCCTGAGACAACGACAGGAACTTCTCCTGCCCGAAGGCGGCGATCTGCACGTCTGCCTCGGCAGCCTTGCAGCCGCAGACCCGACCCCGCTGCTGGACGTTCATGTCCGCGAGCGAGTACGCCGCGTTGAGGACTGGGATCTTCTGGATGCCGTCGAGGTTGCCCTCCGCGAAGATGTTCGACAGCGAGAACATCAGCACGTTGGGGTCGTCGCTGTTGAGCAGGAACCCGAAGTCGAGGATCTGCTTGTCGGTCAGGTTGGCTTCCCGAAGCTGGCGAATCAGTTCTTCATTCAGGTACTTCGCCGCCCCTGCACCCTCCAACCTGCCCGCGTCGGCGACGGGGACGGTCTTCTTGACCCCGTTGATGACTTCCACTCGGTTCGCAGGCGTCTGGATGTACCCCTTGTTCTGGACGAAGAACCGGAGGATCTGCTCGACCAGGTTCTTGTCGAGCAGGCTGAACACGTCGGTCTTGTGGAGCTGCTCGAACACGCCCCCGGGCTCGATGCTCACGTCGCGACCGTAGCGGTACGTGCCGATCACTTCATAGCCCCGCCCATCCGACACGGGAAACACCGGGCTGAACGTGGTCTTCCGACTCACAGCGGTCTTGCTGACTTTGACGGTGTCGCCCGCAACCACCTTCGCGTCGAGGGTCTTGGCGAAGACGTTGTTGAACGTGTTGAGCACCAATTTGATCTGCGCAGCATCCGCCCCCTGTACGTCGAGAACCGGCGCCACCTTTTTCCGGATTGCTTCCAAGCCAGCAACAAACTCGATCCCCAGCCGACGCCCGGCTTCCGCTCGAACCTTCCCCCCTGTCGCTTTGCCGCCCTCCGCACCCAACGAAATCTTGTTGGGGTCCGGCGCACTCGTCCCCAGGTTGTAGTTCAAGTCGCCCAACGACTTACTCATCGCGACAGTCGCCTTGAAAATGGGCACGGACGTGGGGAGCCAAGGAGGATTCAGCGAGAGCCCCGTGATGTCGAAGCTCATCCTTGTCGCCTCAGCCCTCATCGCCTTGATAGCCGACAACGTCCGGTCATAGAGGATGTTCCACGACCCCTGGAACACCGTCGTGAAAGACGCGCTGACCCCCAGCGAGCTGCTGGTCCCCGCACTCCTCAAGAACGCCGCGGCTTTCGCTTTCACATCGGCGCCCATCGTGCCGATATTCGTGGTGCTGGCAGTCGACGTCTTCGT
>Ga0209249_1003955_pt1 | contig 10114 bp, 9 predicted proteins | sample SaaInlV_200m_DNA_4_FD_184653 | JGI IMG/M metagenome (GOLD analysis project Ga0209249, IMG submission 184653) | Marine microbial communities from expanding oxygen minimum zones in the Saanich Inlet - SI037_S3LV_200m_DNA (SPAdes) (version 2) | ecosystem: Environmental > Aquatic > Marine >... | reverse complement strand
TTATTTCTTCATCACTATCCAAGAAAAATACCCAGTCATATTTTGCTTTTTTGAGAGCAAAATTTCTCTCTTTGGCAAAGTTCTCTATAGGTCCAGAGCGTTTTACTAGATTAAAATGATGAGCTTTTTTGAGTTTCTTCCAGTCATTATCACTGTGATAATCCACAACCAAGACTTCACTGGCTGGTTGTGCAGAAGCTAGTGCTTTTTGAAATCTAGAGTCGTTGCGATGTGTAAGGATAATTACACTAATGGGAATAGATGATTTTTTCATTATTTCTTTTTTAGTATACCAAGAAGAATAAGTGGAAGAGTTAGTAATCTGGCTACTAGAATTCCATATACAGCCCCAAGTAATAAATTAGTATTTCCCCACCAAATAATCAGTACTAACATGATGCTCAGTGAGCTAAATAAATGTAAGTTCATGATTTTATATTGTTTTCTGGCCAGGAATAACGAATAACTCATGTTGCTAATACTTTGAACCATGCCAGCAAAAACAAGGGGTCTTACCAGTGGGATAGCTGATAACCATTGGTCTCCCAAAATAAACGAGACAAAGAATCCTGGAAATAATATTAATGGTAAGGAGGCAAAACTGATAAAAGCTACCAAAGCTAGCAATGAACGATAAAAAGCTCTTTGTAATCTTTCTGGAGAATTTTCCAGTTGAGTGAAAGCAGGCAAAGTGCTGTGATGAGCTGATTTGGAAAAATCATAATTAACTTTATGACTAAGGGCATATGAATTATGGTAAATTCCCAAAGAGTGAGTTCCAAACATTTTTCCCAAAACAAAATCATCGACATTTTCATTAAGGTAATTAAGAACAGTAGAGACACTCAGCCATTTTGCATTATTAAGAATAGCTTTTCCTTTGGATGGAACATAAGCAAATTTTGGTTTTAGCTTGAAAAAGCTAAAAGAGATAATCACTTCATAAATAGCTCCAATAATTAATCCTCCTACCAAAGCCCAGACAGAGTGAGTTATTAAACCCAAGACAATTACAGCCAGACTTTCTACCAGGACCAAAGAAAAACGATAAAGACTATCTTGAAAAAATCTCATTTCTTTATGCAAGGTGACTATGTATGGATTGATGAAACCTTTAATTATAGGAATAAGAGCTGCGACACCGATCAAGCCTAGAAGCTGTGGCTCTTGGTAGTAGCTTTGCATAAAAAGACCAAGTAACAGCATGATGCTACCTATGATAAAACCACGAATAATAGCTATTACCCAAGCAGTATCCAGAAAATATTTCACTGATTTTTTTGATTGAAGGATAGTGACATTAATACCTGTCTGAGTCAGACTTTCAGTAATACCCAGGGTAATTGCAGTAAGAGAAAACAAACCAAAAGCTTCTGGGTTCAAAAGTCTAGCCAAGATATACATTTTGATCATAGCCACACCAACCAACAAACCCTTATAGAGAGTTTGCCAGCTAAAGCCAGCCAAAGTTTTTTGTGTATAGCTCATAGAGTGAGTTTATTATAGAGAAATTGCCTTGGACGTCATAGTACCGCAAGTGTCATAATAAATTTGTTATTTAAATAATTCAAATAATCTTAAAATAAAATTTAAACAAAACGGAGTTCATATATGGATAGTTTCTCACAAAAAGCTGGAGCATTTTTTACAGATCTAATGGAGACAATAGTTATCTCTGCTTCGATTTTTTTGATTGTTTACTTGTTTTTTATGCAACCTCATCAAGTAAATGGTCAATCAATGGTACCTAATTTCCAGAGTGGTGAGTATGTTTTGACAGATAAAATAAGTTACAAAATGGGTAATCCACAACGAGGTGATGTGATTGTTTTTCATGCTCCAGAAGCTGCACATTGTGCTGCTGGTACTGGCTGTGATTTTATCAAGCGTGTCTTGGCAGTTCCTGGAGATACCTTGGAAGTAAAAAATAATGCTATCTATATAAATGGACAACTTCTTCCAGAGCCATATATTCCTTCAGATTTTAAAGTTTTACCTGGTGCTTATACCAAAAATGGGCCTGTTGTTATGGGTGAGAATGAGTATTTTGCTTCTGGTGATAATCGTCCATACTCTAGTGACTCAAGAACTTGGGGACCAATTACTAAACAAGATATTGTTGGTAAAGCATTTTTCAGGTATTGGCCTGCTCCAGTTGTAGGACCTATTAAAAGTGCTAGCTACCCATTTTAGAATTTTCTTTTGAAATTTTTTTATTAATTAACATTAACTAAATAGAAAATATTTAATGCTCAAGTTATTACTACTAGGAATTATTATCAAAATTACTAAGAGCTTTGTTCTGTGGGTAAAAACTTTTTCCCAAAAGAGAAAGTCTTAGGGTCAAAAATCTGAAAAGCATTATCTATGCAGTAGTCTGCTATTTTGGTTCTTCTGAGCTCTGTGACTGTAGCTCCAACTTTGAGTAGTTTTCCGATGTCATGAACAAGAGATCTAATATATGTTCCAGAACTTACCGTTGTTTCTAAAGAAAAGAAAACTGTTTTTGTATTTATATCTTTTTTTAGTTGTAGCAATACAAGCTGTTTAATATTAACTCCTCTAGAGGGTAAAGTATCCTTATCTAAAGTTTCTTTTCTAGCCTTATCATAAAGTTTTTCTCCATTTTGTTTTACTGCAGAGAATGGAGGAACTGTCTGTTGGATCTCTCCACGAAGTTTCTGGAGAACTTCTTCCATAGCACTAGAATTTATGTATTTTAGTTTTTCCCAAGGAGTTTCCTTAATAATTTTTCCAGTAATATCATAAGTATCTGTCTCTATTCCAAGCTTTGCTGTGCAGGTATAGGTTTTATCTTGTTTCAAAAAAGAATCTTGTAGTTTTGTGTAAGTTCTTCCTACTAGAATGATCAATAAACCTGATGCCAAAGGGTCTAGAGTTCCGGTATGTCCTACCCTACGGATGTTTGTAATGCCACGCATCTTATTTACTATGCCATGACTACTGATTCCAGCTGGCTTATCAATCAGAAAGATTCCTTCAGTATCTTTTGCGGGTGGTTTCGATTGTGGAATCTCCAGAGTCATGAGAGAATTATATACAGATTATATGACTAAGTTACAACAGCAATTAAAAAGCAGCTTTCCTGATTACTTTTTTGAGTTCGATGTTTCTATGTCTAAAAAGACATATTTTAGAATAGGTGGTCCTGCAGAAGTTTTTATAGAACTTGATAAGAAACAACAAGTTCAGAGTTTAGTAAAATGGTGCAAAGATAATAATGAGAAGTTTATTTTCTTTGGTGGTGGTAGTAATGTGATTGTTTCTGATAGAGGTATTAGTGGTGTTGTTATAAAACTTACTAATAGTGAGATTGAGTTTGAAAAAAAAGAATTAGACAGTTTAGAAAAAGCAAACATAACTATTGGAGCTGGAACAAAAATGCCTTTGGCAGTCAAGAAAACAATAGATGAAGGCTATACAGGTCTTGAATATTTTCTAGGAGTTCCAGGCACAATAGGTGGAGCTATCTATAATAATGCTCATTATCTAGAGGATCTTATTGGAAAACATGTTTCTAGAGTAGAAATATTGAATAAAGATGGAGAGTTCCAGTGGCTATCTCATGATGAGTGTCAATTTGCTTATGATTATTCTAGATTTCAAAAAACTAAAGAGATAATCTTTAGAGTAGAGTTTTCTTTGGTAAAAGGAGACAAGGAGAAATCAATGGCTTTGGTAAGAAAAGCTACAGAGTATAGAGCTAAGACTCAACCTCTTGCTTTACCAAGTTCTGGTTGTATTTTCCAAAATGTGCCCAATAATCCAAAGCTTCGTGAACAATTTCCTTTGTTTGCTGAAAGACAGCATGTACCAGGAGGATTTCTTATAGATCAAGCAGGACTCAAAGGTGAGCATGAAGGTGGAATAGAAGTGAGTGATAAGCACGCCGCTTTTTTTGTAAACACTGGACAAGGTACTGCAGCAGAAGTAAAGAAACTTATTTTTAGAGTAAAATCGGCTGTAAAAAATAAATTTCAAGTAGAACTCAATGAAGAAGTATTCTGGCTTGAGTAAAAATATTTAAATTAATAAACAGTAGTAGATAGAAAGAAAAACGTCTATGACAACTGGCAAGACATCATTTGTAATTACTGGAGGAACTCCCCTTCGTGGTAGCGTTAGAGTTAGTGGAGCAAAGAATGCTTCTTATAAATTAATGGTAGCAGCTTTACTTGGTGAAGAAGAATCTAGAATTCTTAATCTGCCAGCTATTTCAGATGTATCTATGGTGGCAGAGATTATTCAATCTTTGGGAGGAGAAGCCAAAGAAGCTGGTGAAGGGACTTACCTAATAAAGACAAATGGAATTAATAGCTTTTCTTTAGCTCAGAAGTATGGTGATATTTCTCGTGCTTCTACTATTTTTATTGCTCCTCTACTAGCTCGTTTTGGTGAAGCTAGAGTTCCACTACCAGGTGGAGATAAAATAGGTAAAAGACCATTGGGTAGACATTTTGATGGTCTCAAAAAAATGGGAGCAAGTTTTGTTCAAGAGAATGGAATGCTCATCGTTAAAGCAGACAAACTAGTAGGAACTCGTTATCGTTTTGATAAAAATACTCATACAGGCACCGAGACTCTCATCATGGCTGCAGTTAGAGCCGAAGGTACAACCTATCTAGAGAATGCTGCTCTAGAACCAGAAATAGATGACTTGATTTTATTTCTGAATAACATGGGAGCAAAGATTCGTAGAACTGCTCATAAAACTATAGAGATTCAAGGTGTTAGTGAGCTCAAAGGAGCAATTCATCGAGTTATGCCTGACCGTAATGAGGCTGTTAGTTATGCTTGTGCAGCGATTGCTTCCAAAGGAGACATTATTGTTGAGAATGCTAGAGAACAAGATCTGATAGCATTCTTGGAAAAACTAGATGCTGTTGGGGCTGGATATGAAGTCGGTGATTATGGAATTCGTTTCTTTTATAAAGGTCCATTGAAAGCAACTGATCTTTTGACAGAAGTTCATCCTGGATTTATGACAGATTGGCAACCACTTTGGGCTATATTAGTTTGTCATGCGAGTGGTACAAGCACTATTCATGAAACAGTGATGCAAAATCGTTTTCAGTATGTTGATGTTCTCAGAAAAATGGGAGCCAAGATAGAAGAATATACTCCAGAATCGGCAGAAGATCAGAAAGATTTTTATAATTTTAATTGGGAAGATCGTCAAGATACTGATGTTAGAGCTATAAAAATTTCTGGTCCTACAGATTTCAAAGGTGGTGAATTTACAGTTCATGACCTTAGGGCTGGAGCAACTATTTTACTGGCTGCTATGAGTGGATCTGGAGAGACTATTCTCCATAATGTGGGACAGATAGAACGAGGTTATTCACAAATAGATAAGAAGTTAGTTTCTATGGGTGCCAAGATCAAACGGATAGAAGAGTAAGGTGTTTCCCCTGAGGGTGTAAGTCTTTTAAAAAATAAGATACAATCCTAGACAATATGGGTTCACTCGCGCTTTTCCTAGGTTTACTTATTTTCTCATTTATTATCACAAGTATTGTGATTGTGCCTTTTATTGATTTGCTTTATCACCTTAAGTTTCAACGTGCAAAACAAGTTACCAGAGATGTTTTTGGTAAGCTCACCCCTATTTTTGATAAATTTCATGGTAAAAAAGCCGGTGTTCCGGTTGGTGGAGGTTTGTTAGTTATCTTGGTTGTTTCATTATTATTTGCTATGTTCTTACCACTGATGGGAATCTTTGGAATAGATGTCACTAGCATTTATGCAGCACCTTCTTCTGAGGTGAATATTATTTTCTTTACTTTTCTTTCTTTTGGAATCTTGGGACTTTATGATGATATTAAGAAATTCTTTGGTTTTGATAAAACAAAGTTTTTTGGTCTGAAAGCTCCTTTTAAGTTATTTCTTCAAGTTTCTTTAGCTCTAATTATTTCTTTAATGCTCTATTTTCAATTAGGTATCTCTATCCTACATATTCCATTTATTGGCACCTTTGATATGGGTATTTTTTATATTCCTTTTGCTGTTTCGGTTATTGTAGCTTTTGCTAATGCTGTAAATATTACTGATGGTCTTGATGGCTTAGCTTCTGGAGTGTTGATGATCTCTTTGTTTGGCCTGTGGTTTTTATCTGCCTCTATTCTTGATATTCCATTATCTCTATTTTTATCCTTATGGATTGGAGCTTTAATCTCGTTTTTATATTTTAATGTTTATCCAGCCAGAATGTTTATGGGTGATGTCGGAGCCTTGGCTTTTGGAGCGACGCTGGGTGTAGTTGGTCTTTTACTTGGAAAAGTAGTAGCCTTAGGAGTTATTGGTTTTGTGTTTGTATTTGAGGTCGCTAGTTCTTTATTGCAAATAATTACTCGTAAATTTTGGAATAAAAAGCTTTTTCCAGCAGCTCCTTTTCATCTCACTTTACAGTCTTATGGTTGGGAAGAACCAAAGATAGTTCAAAGAGTTTGGTTGATGCAGATCATGCTTACTTTATTTGGAGTTTGGTTAGCTGTTATTTAGATTTTTCCTTTCATTAGATATATGGGTATACTAGGTTTATGAAATCCCGTCGTAGATCAAAGACCAGGTCAGCTTCTGAAAAGAAGTCAGCTTTTTCTTTAGAAAAAATATTTTTATTCACAACTGTTTTTTTATCTATCTTGGGATTATTTTTTATTTTTGAAGCTTCTACTACAGAGAGCTATAGATTAGTTGGACATCAATATCATTTTTTAAAACAGCAAAGTATTGCTTTGTTTCTTGGGTTAATTGCTCTTTTTGTTACTCAAAAGTGGCCATTTTCGTTTTGGCAAAAAACAGCTGGCTTATGGTTTATAGCCGGACTAACTCTTTTATTTTTAGTTCTTATTCCTGGGTTTGGTATAGAGCTTAATGGGGCCAAACGATGGTTTGTTTTGGGAGGGAGAGTTTTCCAACCAGTTGAGTTTTTTAAGTTCACTCTAATTCTTTTTTCTGCGAATTGGATGTCAAAGAATCCTAAACCTCAGACATTTTTATTTTTTACTGGCTTATTTTCTCTACTTTTATTATTACAACCAGACATGGGATCTTTATTAATTTTATTATGGATTGTATTTGGGATGTTTTTTCTGGCAGGAGGTCATTTAGGATTTCTAGCTGGAGTTAGTTCATTGGGTATTGGTTTATTAGTGATCGCTATTTTGTCTTCTTCATATAGATTTCAAAGAGTAACTACTTATCTTGATCCAGCCAAAGATCCACTTGGTGCGGGTTTCCATATTAGACAGATTACTTTGGCACTGGGTCATGGTGGTTGGTTTGGTGTTGGGATCGGTAATTCACAGCAAAAGCATGCTTATATTCCTGAAGCTAGTAGTGACTCTATTTTTGCTATCGTTGCCGAGGAAATGGGTTTTGTAGGGGCCACAGTTATTTTATCTATAATGATTTTTTATGTTTTCTTGATTTATAAAATAGCTTCTTCTCTACCAGAAAGAAGTTTTGAGCAGTTACTTGTTTTTGGAATTTTTCTTTGGTTTGGTGGACAGATTTTACTTAATATTTCTGCCGTAGTTGCCCTAGTCCCTTTGACTGGTTTACCTCTGCCCTTCTTTTCTTATGGAGGAACATCTTTACTAATGACTTTGGTTGCAACAGGAGTTTTACTTGGGGCTGTTAGAAATCAAAAAGCTAGATTACCCAGTAGAATAAGAAAAAAGGTATAATGAATTATTCGGGAATAATATAGATATGAAAATTCTTATAACAGGCGGTCATCTTACTCCAGCTCTTTCATATATTGATTGGGTCAAGAAAAATCAACCCAAAGATAAGTTAGTTTTTGCAGGCAGAGATTTTAGTCAAGATAAGCTTCAACAAAAGGCTGTAGAAAAGTATGAAGTAGAAAAAAGGAATGTATCTTTTATTTCCTTCTCGGCAGTTCGTTTTGGTAAATCATTTTTTTCTCATATCTTAACTGAAGCTCCTCTATTTTTGAAAAGTATTATCAAGGCCAAGAAAATATTAAAAAATCAAAAAACAATGGTTGTTGTTAGTTTTGGTGGCTATGTAGCGGTTCCTTTTGTTTTGGCAGCTTTTCTTTTGAAGATTCCTGTAGTCACTCATGAGCAAACAATGGTCGCTGGTTTTGCAAATACAATTATTGGTTTTTTTGCAAAGAAGATAGCTGTTTCTTTTGAAGATACAGCCTCAGAGTTTCCAGAAGATAAAGTTGTAGTTACTGGGAATCTTTTAAGATCTGGTGTGTTCTCTAGTCGTCATCAAAAGCCAGCTTGGTTCAAAAATAATAGTGATAAACCTATTCTATTAATCATGGGTGGTAATCAAGGATCACAAGCAATTAATGAAATTATTTTGGAGTCTCTTCCAGAGTTGGTTCAGAACTGGACTGTAGTTCATCAATGTGGGAAACCAACTAAGGAAAGAAACTATAAATTAGTTCTAGAAACTGCAAAGAGTCATTTGTCTACAAAATATCAGGATTCATATTTTGTAACTGAATGGATAGATGGTAGAGATTTATTTTGGTTATATAGAAACTCTATAGCAGCAGTTTCTAGATCTGGTGCAAATGCAACTCAGGAACTAGCTGTTGCTGGATTACCTACTATTTTTGTTCCATTACCAATGGCTCATAAAAATGAACAGCATAAAAATGCTCAGTGGTTAGTTAATATAGGTGGAGCTATTTTGATTGACCAAGCTGGACTAGATTCAGAGAGTTTATCGATTGCTTTGGATAAAATAAAGACTTTTCAAAAACCAATGAAAGAAGCTTTATCAAAATTGAGTTTTTCTAAAGATGCTGCAAAGAAATTCTATGAAATAACTAAAGAGGTTACTCTAAAATCGTGAAAACATATCTTCGTTTCTTACTAAGTCTACTAGGACTTAGTGTTGGAATATTTTTATTAAGTTTTGGGATTAGAATCAAAAAAGTCTCATGTTTTATAGGTGAGAAACCCAAAGATAAATCTGTAGTTTGTAGGCAATTGAAGTTTTTAGAAGGAACTTCCCTTTTATTTAGAGATTTGTACACCGATCAAAAAGTTTTGGAATCAACTATTATTACTGAAACAAAAGAAGTTTTTGAAATAAAAGAGATAGTTTTATCTTTAAATGGAGAAATTATTTTTTATTTTGAGCAAAGTCCCCCACTTTATAGAGTTGAGTTAGAAGGAAAAAAGTTGTTATTTACTTATTCTGGAGAAGGAAGACAAGATGACGAACGAGTAATTGTTCCAGAGTTAATTGATGAAAATGGTGTTTTTGCAGATGATTTTGAGTATAACCATAATTTTTTGGTTGTCTTTCTACAGACTTTAGATAAAGAAAGTCTTTTTATTCAAGAAATTTATTTTATTTCTAATACTAAAATAAGGATGTTAGTTCAAGATTTCCCTGATTTTATTATTAATTCAGGACAGGATCCAAGGGAACAGGCTTTGCGTTTCAAGAGGATTTTCAGAGAACTAAAACCCAATGAAATAGATGTTTTATTGAAGGAAATAGACCTCAGATTTGAGCTTCCAGTTCTAAAAACAACAGAAAGCAGTGATTCTGCAGAATTTCTCATCGACAGTCATCAGTAAATTTTGTATCATAAAGACCATACAAATAGTATGATATTCTAGATCTATAACATATGCCTAAAAAAAGAGTTATTACCGCCATTGATTTGGGAACCGAAAAATGTGTCACTTTAATTGCTGTCATCGATGAAGAATCTGGTGAACTAAAAGTAGTTGGAGTATCCGCCGTCCCGTCTAAAGGAATGAAACGAAGTGTGATTGTAGATCTTGATAAAGTCTTGGCTACGATTAGTCAAAGCCTAGATGCTGCAGAAAGAATGGCCGGATTTGATATAAAGAGTGTCCACTTATCTGTATCTGGAACACATGTTTCTTCCAAGAACTCAAAAGGTGTTGTGGCTGTAGCTGCTCCAGATCAAGAAATTACTGCTACTGATGTTGAACGTGTTATTGAAGCCGCTAGAGCTATTTCTTTACCTGCTGATAGAAAAATAATGCATGTTATTCCTCGTGATTTCAAAGTTGATTCTCAAGAAGGAATTAAAGATCCAGTCGGCATGACTGGTGTCAGATTAGAG
>Ga0209249_1003951_pt1 | contig 10125 bp, 5 predicted proteins | sample SaaInlV_200m_DNA_4_FD_184653 | JGI IMG/M metagenome (GOLD analysis project Ga0209249, IMG submission 184653) | Marine microbial communities from expanding oxygen minimum zones in the Saanich Inlet - SI037_S3LV_200m_DNA (SPAdes) (version 2) | ecosystem: Environmental > Aquatic > Marine >... | reverse complement strand
ACAAAGAGCCTGGAGTGTGGTCCTTATATCATTAAATTGAATATCCTGGCTATGAAGGGAACGTCCGGATGTCTGAATATGATATTTAAGCATCTGAGATCGTTCCGAGCCGGAATATTTATGTTTCATGGCAATCGACCAAATCCTTCTTGCAACACGTCCGATCACTGTATATTCCGGATCCATACCATTTGAAAAGAAGTAGGAAAGATTAGGAGCAAAGCTGTCAATAGACATACCCCTTGACAGATAATATTCCACATAGGTAAATCCATTGGCAAGTGTCAGTGCCAGCTGGGTAATCGGGTTGGCTCCTGCTTCGGCAATGTGGTATCCAGATATTGAAACGGAATAGAAATTGCGAACATAGTTTTCAATAAAATACTGCTGAATATCTCCCATCATCTTCAATGCAAACTCAATTGAAAAGATGCATGTGTTCTGCCCCTGGTCTTCCTTTAAAATATCTGCCTGTACCGTACCGCGTATATTTGACAATACATTTGATTTTATCTCTGCATATTGTTCGGCAGATGGTTCGAAGCCTTTATCAGATCTGAATTTTTCAGCCTGCTGATCAATTGCGGTATTCATAAACATGGCAAGTATAATGGGAGCAGGCCCGTTAATTGTCATTGAAACCGAAGTAGAAGGATCACAGAGATCAAAACCTCCATATAGTACCTTCACATCATCAAGGGTACAGACACTGACACCGGAAGTCCCTACCTTACCGTAAATATCAGGCCTCAAATCAGGATCGTAGCCGTAAAGGGTCGCTGAGTCGAAAGCCGTAGACAGCCTCTTGGCCGGATAGTTTGAAGAAAGAAGTTTGAAACGGCGGTTGGTACGTTCAGGATCACCTTCACCGGCAAACATACGAGTGGGATCTTCACCAACCCTTTTTAATGGAAAAACACCTGATGTATAGGGAAAATAACCGGGAAGGTTTTCTCCTCTCAGGAAACTATATATTTCTCCTGGGTCCTTGTAAGAAGGAAGTACAATTTTCGGAATCATGGTATGGGAAAGTGATTCGGAATATAGCGGTATACGTATTTCTTTATCCCTAACATGATATACAAAATCATCACCGCTGAAAGCTTCACGGGTTTCATTCCACTCACTGATAAGAACTTCTGTTTCCGGTTCAATATCATTTTTTGATTTTCTTATCTCTTCATTTAAGACGGCTGTCAACTCAGGGGAATCATTTCCTGTACTTTTGGATAGTGTTTCAACAGTTTCCTCAAGATGCCAGGTTTTTCGGACAGCTTCTGCCTGTTCATCAGTTTTTGAATGATATTTTCTGATCGTATCGGAAATCTCTGAAAGGTAGCGAATCCTTTCAGGAGGGATAATGATTGTTTTTGAAGTTGATGTTGAGCTTTCAGGTTTTGGCAGATTAGAATCAAACCTGATGCCTGTCTTGTCATAAATTGAATCAAGAGCTGCATGGTACAATGCAGTAACACCGTCATCATTAAATTTTGATGCAATTGTACCGAAAACAGGCATCTCTTCAGGACTTTTGTCATACGCATTACGGTTTCTCTGCATCTGCTTGCGGACATCCCTTACGGCATCTTCGCTCCCCCTTTTTTCAAATTTATTAACTACTATAATATCAGCAAAATCAAGCATATCAATTTTTTCAAGCTGGGAGGGGGCACCGAATTCACTTGTCATCACATAAATTGAAAGATCTACAAGATCTATTATTTTTGAATCTCCCTGGCCGATTCCGGCAGTTTCAGCAATAATGAGGTCAAAACCTGAAGCTTTTGTGACATCAATTGCATCAACAAGAAATTCAGGTATTTCAGCATGAGACTTACGGGTGGCGAGACTTCGCATATATAAGCGGGGACTGCCGATGGCATTCATCCTTATCCGGTCACCAAGAAGAGCACCCCCGGTCTTTCTACGGGTCGGATCACTACTGATTATAGCTATTCTGATATCCTGAAGATCATGAAGGAACCTTAATATCAGTTCATCTGTCAATGAAGATTTACCGGCACCTCCTGTACCTGTAATTCCAATTACAGGTATTTTAAGATCTTTTATTTTTTCCTTAACCAGGTCTTTAAGACCGGCCAGATAAACATCATTGTGAAATTCCGTGTCTGCTACTGCACTTATCAGGTTTGCAACCTTAAGTTTGTTATCAGATGAAAGTCCGTCAATATTTATATTGTCCTTATCTATAGTAGAAAAATCAATTTTGGAGACCAAATCATTAATAATCCCCTGGAGTCCCATACTTGTACCGTCTTCAGGAGAATATATTCTGGTAACACCGTATTCTTCCAGTTCCCTGATTTCATCCGGAACAATTACACCACCCCCGCCTCCGAATATTTTAATATGTGAAGCATCTTTTTCTTTCAGGAGATCAATCATATATTTGAAGAATTCAACATGTCCGCCCTGATAACTTGAAATGGCAATCCCCTGAACATCTTCTTCAATAGCTGCATCCACAATCTCGTTAACAGACCGGTTATGGCCAAGATGTATAACTTCCACTCCGGTGTCCATTAATAACCTGCGCATAATATTTATTGAAGCATCATGGCCGTCAAACAAGGATGTTGCTGTAATGACCCGAACATTGTTTTCCGGTTTGTATGGTTTAATATTATCAAACATAAAATCTCCTGATATTAATTACCAGCCATATTTTGGCTCGCTTTTAGTCTTTAACAGATCGATCAACCATCTCCGCAAGGTCAAGGATCTTTATTTCATCTTCAAGGTTTTTTTCTTTGATGGCATCATCTAACATAATCAGGCAGAAAGGGCACGCTGTTGCAAAAGTTTTAGCATCTGTCTCCAAAAGCTGATCACAACGCATACTATTTATCCTGCTACCGATATTCTCTTCCATCCACATGCGGCCGCCACCGGCACCACAGCAAAAGCTCGTATTCTTTTTGCGCTCCGTCTCAACAAGTTTAGTTCCCGGTACTGAACAGGCTATTTCTCGCGGTATATCATAAATTTTGTTATAGCGCCCCAGATAACAGGAATCATGATAAACAACCGCCCCTTCATGATCCATATTAAGCTCAGGTTTAATTCTGCCTTCTCCGATCAATGTTTTTATCAGTTCAGTGTGAGAAATAACTTCGTAGTTGCCACCAAATTGATGATATTCATTTTTTAAAGTATTGTAGCAATGAGGACATGAAGTGACTATTTTTTTCACCCCGAGCTCATTCCACAACTCGATATTTGTCTGTATCATTGTCTGGGCCAGGTATTCGTTCCCAAGTCGTCGGGCTGTTTCACCGCAGCACATCTCGTCATTGCCCATACAGGCAAAATTTACATTTCCCTTTTGCATAAGGCGAACAAGTGATGTGGAGACTTTCTTGTTACGGTCTTCAAATGAACCTGCGCATCCGACATAGTAAAGATACTCAAAGTCAGGGTTTTCAGCCGGCAATTTAACACCAAGGTCTTCAAACCAGTCCCCACGTGAATTGGATGCCAGAGACCATGGATTTGACATATTCTCCCAACCTTTAAAAACAGCGGTTAATTCTTTCGGGAAACGACTTTCCATCTGTACAAGATAACGACGCATGTCAACAATATTTGGTATGTGTTCTATGAGCACAGGGCAGTTTTCAACACAGTGGCCACAGGTTGTGCAGGACCAGAGTACGTCGTCCTTGATGACTTCTCCTGTGAGGATATCTGTATTTTCAAGAATTTCAAGGCACTTGTCGGTTTTTTTACCAAGTTTATTCCAGGCAGCTTGCAGCATAACTGAAGTATTTTTCTTAAGGTGATCACGCTCGTCCATTATGAGAAATTTTGGGGAAAGAGGTTTTTCCGTAAGGTGAGCCGGACAGTTTGCCTGACATCGACCGCATTCTGTACAATTATACATGTCCATAGCGCGTTTCCAGGAAAATTCATCCAGTTTGCTCACTCCGAAAATTGCATCATCACTTTCCAGGTCCTGCTTTTCAAGTTCGCCGTTTTTTTCCGGATTACCGGCAAAAACGCCGGGAAGTGATAATATGACATGAAAATGTTTTCCGTATGGAAGATAGTTCAAAAAAGCAAACACCAGTGCGACATGTCCCCAAAGGCCCATTGAATGAAGAAAAAGCGTTGTCTCGGATGCATTCCCAAGGCCAAACCCCTTCATTATATTCATACCGATGACGCCCATGAAAGCTGTTTTTTGTTCAGGATTATCCGGGAATAAAATAAACAACGTACTGCTGTAAAGAACATCTAACACCATCATGACAAATATCCATACAAGGATCAGGTTAGCCTCCCATGAGAGCGTCATCCGTTCAGGTTTGAGTATCACACGCCTGAATAACGCACCGAGTGTTCCGATCATAACCGCCAGAACAAAGAGGTCTTTTATGAAGGCATAAGCAAGACCGGGAGTTGTCCCGTGTAAACCCGGAATAGACCAGTTCGGCACAAAGCCACGGCCGACAAGGTGTATTGTGTTTATACTTACAGCTAAAAACCCCCAGAAGATCAATACATGGGCAAGACCATGCCATAATTCAAAACGTCTGAAAAACCTTAACTGACCAACTGCATATTTGATCATTGTCACAATACGTGAACCGGGCTTATCCCACCTAATATCCGGCTGCATTACCAATAATGGCAATATGCGACGAAACATGGATAATGAAAAAAAAGCAATTGTAATAAAAAGTAAAACACCCATTAAAACTGGATTCATAGGTCACCTCATATCAGGACTCACGTAAAAAAATAGATTTTACGATAACCTTATAGCTCCCGGCCGGAAATAAAACTTCATACTTCAGTAAAAATATAACCCATAGATAAGTATAAATCTTCATAATATATGGCATAGTGGCTAATCAGAAACAAAGGCATACATTTAGTATGTCGAATGTCTGGCCAAATAATATAAAGCAGTAGATGGAGACTATTTACGACTCCATCAAGATTTCTCTTTCTTTATTGCTTCAGTTAATTCAGGCATGATTTTAAAAAGGTCACCCACCAGACCAAAATCAGCTACATTAAATATAGGCGCTTCTTCATCTTTATTAATTGCCACAATTACCTTACTGTTTTTCATACCGGCAGTATGCTGCATGGCTCCTGAAAGACCTATTGCAAGATAAAGCTCAGGGGCTACTATTTTTCCGGTTTGTCCCACCTGGAGGTCGTTGGATACCCAGCCTGCATCAACGGCTGCACGTGTTGCTCCCACAGCCGCACCAAAAATATCAGCAAAATCTTCAAGCAGGGTAAAGTTCTCACCACTCTTCATTCCCCGCCCTCCCGAGATGACAACATTTGCCTCGGTCAGGTCCGGACGATCACTTATGGTTTCATGCATTTCGATAAAACGGGTTCTGGTATCAGGAAGAGAAACACTTACAGGCTCAACAGGTGTATCTCCACCCGAAGGTTCAGCTGCGTCAAATGCGGTTCCCTGAATTGTGACGACTTTTATGCTGGTTTGTACTTCTACAGTGGCAACAGCGTTACCGGCCCACATTTCACGGGTGAAACATTCACCGTCAAAACTGATAATACCTGAAGCCATTCCGGCTTCCAGTTTGGCGGCAACACGGGGCATAAGATCTTTCCCGGTAGTACCTGCGCTCATTCCGACAATTTTTGCATCACATGCCATGGCTACTTCTGCAGTTACATAGCCCCAGGTTTCGGCGGTATAATGTTCCAACCCTGAATCATCTGCAAGATGGATCTTTGTGGCCCCGAAACTTTTTAATTCATCAGCGATACCGGTAACGCCATTACCTATAACTAGAAGATGAAGTTCTGCTCCAAGTTTCTCCGCAGCTTCCCGGCCAAAAGATATTGAATTAAGGGTGGCTTTTTTCAATTTACCCTTTTGGTGTTCTGCAACTATACAAATACTTGCCATCGTTATTTTCTCCTTATATCTATCGCCGTTCATGTACCTTTACGGGCGAATACCTTTTTTATTCAGGTTATATTATTTTTGCTTCTTCTTTAAGAGCTGTAACAAGCTCGGCCACATCCTCTACAATTCGTCCAGCCTGGCGTTGCGGAGGTTCGGTAAAATTCTTGATAACAACCTTTGGAGTAATGTCGACACCAAGCTCTGAAACGTTTATTTGTTTTATCTCTTTTTTCTTTGCCTTTAAAATATCAGGCAGTTTGGCATAACGAGGTTCGTTTAAACGCAGATCGGTACTGATAATCCCGGGAAGATCTATCTCAACTACTTCAGTGCCGCCGTCCACCTCACGATGCACCCTGGCCTTACTTTCCTGGATTTCTATTTTTGAAGCAAAACAAGCCTGACCCCAACCAAGATATTCAGCCAAAATCTGGGCGGATTGATTATCATCGATATCAACTGCCTGTTTGCCCATAAGTACGATATCAGGTTTCTCATCTTCCACCAGTTTAACCAGTATACGGGCAACAGCATCGGAGTCAGGGTCCTCTTCGGTCATGACCAGAATACCTCTGTCACCACCCATTGCAAGTCCGCTTCTAATTTCAAGCTGGGCATCCTCATTGCAGATACTCACGATAACTACCTCGCCGCCCATTGCCTCTTTTATGCGCAGAGCCTCCTCAATAGCGATTTCATCAAAAGGGTTAACTTTGAATTTCATACTCGATAATTCTATACCTGAGCCGTCAGACTTGATTTTTATTTTCATCTCAGGATCAGTGACCCGTTTTGCAGTAACAAGTATTTTCAAACTGTACCTCCTTAATAATCTTTACTATCAATAAGACCTGATAACATGGCATCTGCCGATATCACATCATATCTTTAAACCTTCGATTTTCTCAAACGACTGAAACAGTAGTCCCGTGTAGCAGCAATACGTTGCAATCAAACTTAATTAAATATTTTATTATATATTTAATTTTTCCAAGAAAAACAATAACATTTATTATCTTATTGTCAAGAAAAAAACTATTCTGCATGGATTATATTAATTCAGTCAAAACGGTATACTGCGCGGGTTTCCCTGCAAACCAAACAACCCGCCTCTATAGACGATTGTTGCTTGGTGTTTAAGCATACTAAACCATGCTTCCGGCACGGTATCCATCATGAATTGCGGCCTTTAAAAATCTGGGTGATTTGGCATCCCCCACAACGTAAATATCCCCTGAAAAATCCAAAAGTCTATTTTTCAATGATGCTTCAGGTTTATTATGAAAAACCGGTATGACTATATCTGCCGGAATGAAGAGGCTATCCCCGCCGTAAAGATATTTTACCTCAACGTTTTTTTCATTAACTTTACAAAGCTGTGCTCTTGTAATGAGATTAAAATCTCCCTTTGATAAACGCTCCAGGGCAGGATTTGATCTCAATGCAGGTTCCATAAGAGGGGCAAATTCCCTGCGGCTTGTAATAAAAGTTACTGCAAGCCCCTTTTCCATAAGATATTCTGCTACACCAATAGCCTCATAGTGCCCGACATCATCAAAAACCACTGCTTTTTTTCCAAAGACCATCCCCGGAGATGAGAGCAGGTCTATTGAGGAAAGCACATGCGGTTGTTCCAGACCTCTTGCAGGTTCTCCAGGAATTGCCAATTGGATTCCGTCCATTCGGGGCAAGGATCCTGTGGCAATGATGACGGCATCAGGTGATATCTTTTTTACTTCTTCAGATTCCACGTATATATTGGTTTGTGATTCAACCCCCAGTCGATCAATTTCAGTAATCTGCCAGTGTATAAAGTCATAAAGGCCATGAAGATGAGGTACGATACGAGCCAGATTTATGGTCCCGCCAAGCTTGTTCTGTGCCTCCATCAGCATCACTTTATTACCACGTATGGCAGCGATCCTTGCTGCCTCAAGACCTGCAGGACCTCCTCCAACCACCAAAACTGTTTTCGGTTCTTTTACTTTCTCCAGTTTTTCTTCCCCGAGGAATTGTTCTTTTCCAACAGCAGTATTCACTACACAGGCCATCTTCCTCTGGGGACCATTTACTTCACCGACACAGCCCTGGTTGCAGGCAATACAAGGCCGAATCTCTTCTTCACGTCCTTCGCGTGTCTTAGATATAAGATCCGGTTCGGCAATATGCGCTCTTGTCATACCCACCATATCGGCTGTGCCATCTTTTATAAGCTGGTCAGCTTCTTCAAGGGTTCGAACCCGGCCGATAACAACTGATGGAATTGAGGTTGCAGCGGTAATGGGAGCGCTTGTGGGAATTTCATAACCCATCGGTTCGTGCATGCCGCCTATCATCTTTGGAAAGGCAAGATAGCCGCCCATGGAAACATTTATATAATCAACCAGCCTCTCTTTTTCAAGCCTCTCTACAATCCTGATATTATCCTCAGAATCCAACCCACCCGGCACTGCTTCATCACTAAGTCTTATTCCAACAGCAAAGTCTTTGCTTACAGCTTTACGAACTGCCCGCAGTACCTCAAGTTTAAAACGAATCCTGTTATCAAAACTTCCGCCGTATTGATCGGTTCTTTTATTGGTAAGCGGTGACATGAACTGTTGAATGAGATAACCATGGGCGCCGTGCAGTTCCACACCGTCAAGTCCGCCCTCTTCGCAAAGTCGTGCGGCATTGGCATAGGCATCAATGATTTCCTGGATCTCTTCAAGCGTCATGGGATGAGGAACAACCCTTTCATTAACACCCGGAATATCTGAAGGGGACCAGGGTGGTGAACCGCCAAGGGAAATTGCATGATGACCGGCGTGCCATAATTGCTGAAAAACCTTAGTTCCATAAGGCCTGATTGTCTTCATGAGCTTTTGGTAACTGTTAACAAGGTTTTTATCAGAAGCACTCAGTGAATGATAACTGGTTGGATGAACTGAGAGTATCTCAATAATTGAAAGGCCGACACCTCCCCTTGCTCTTGCTTCATGATATGCAATCATTTTATCATTTACCGACCCATTACCATAATTTGTCCCGTGAGCGGTAAATACAACTCTGTTAGGGATAATACACGACCCAATTTTTATGGGTTCAAGTACACTTTTCAAAGCCATGATATGCCCTTTATAAACTATGCTGATATGGAAAAATACTACTGCTGGATATTATTGAGATTTGACTTTAATGAATTGGAGTTACATTATTGTTTTTCATAAATTCCCTTAAAGAATCATATGGTTGAGCACCAACCAGTCTCTGCATATTCATTAGAAAAGTTGGAACCGCTGTAACATACATTTTTTTAGAACGTAACCAATCCTGGTCTACTGCTTCTTTAAAAGTTCTGTTCTCAATAACCTGTTTAGCGTCCTCATATGAAAGATTGACAGAGTCTACCAGATCAAGCAGCACAAGCGGATCGCTGATATTTTTTTCATCAACAAAATAAGCCCTGAACAGGGTTTCATGGAATTCATCACCTTTTCCGTGAGTTGATGCCCACTTTCCAACCTCCTGCGCCAGACGGGTATTATAAGCTTTTTTAGGATCGTTTAATGGCAGGCCTGCTTGAGCTGCAGCATTCTTCAAATGAGACATCATCTGGTCTTTGTCTATATTACGGCCTGATAATAGCTCTTCAAATGTAAGTCCTCCTTCAGGTATATCTGGATGCAAAGGGAACTCTATCCAACGAATTTCAATATTAAACTCTTTTTTAAGTTTTTTAATACGCCCGGTAATAAAATAACACCAGGGTCAGGTATAGTCAGAAAATATTTCAAGAATAGTTGGTTCAATCATGGGATCCTCTTATTGGGTAAATATAAACAAAAATTAAATTTTTCAAGAATCATTTATTAATTAGTGCCTGAATGAAAATTCAATATTTTTTCAAGTTCAAGGCGGAACCGAAATTTTAACCGCAAGCATACATTTAGTATTCTGAGGATTAAGATTTTGGTTCCAACGCCGAAATTGGGAAAATAAGGGGTTTTGTTCAGGTACTAATTACATAACATCCGGCAAATATTCCGTACCAATATATTTTTCTTTTTCCAGTTCAGCATACTCCTCATCACTTATGTTCAAAAGTTCTTTAAATACATATTCATTATGTTCACCAAGTCCCGGAGGCGGAAGACGTACTTCCTGAGGGGTGCGTGAAGTCTTCCATGGGAATCCGGGATAATTATGAGTTCCGGTCCACTTCT
>Ga0209249_1003934_pt1 | contig 10157 bp, 10 predicted proteins | sample SaaInlV_200m_DNA_4_FD_184653 | JGI IMG/M metagenome (GOLD analysis project Ga0209249, IMG submission 184653) | Marine microbial communities from expanding oxygen minimum zones in the Saanich Inlet - SI037_S3LV_200m_DNA (SPAdes) (version 2) | ecosystem: Environmental > Aquatic > Marine >... | reverse complement strand
CCCCCCGGCGGCGGCCGCCACACGCCGATGAGCGGAATTGGAGAGGCGAAACGGGTAGAGAAGTTTAAAAAAGTAGATAAATGCCGGCATGAGCAGCTTTTCCCAGGGGGAAACCATGCGAAGATACGCCATCAGGGAAATCAAATGGATCTTTCTCTTCATCATTTCCCGGCGAAGCCTTGAAAGAATGCCCGGCATAAGCTCAATATCCGCATCCAGGAGCAGGACAAGGGGAGTTTTCACCTGCTGAAACCCTTGATGAAGCGCCCACAGCTTGCCGCTCCATCCGTCTGGAAGGGGCTGGCCTGAAATAATTTTGAGATCGGTTTCGAACATTTCCCCGGCGAGAGAGGTCGTTTTGTCCTCGGATTGATCGTCCACCAGAATCACTTTAACATCTCTTCCCTGTGCCATGACCCCTGCCAGGGTGGCCTGGATGACCTCCGCTTCATTTCTCGCTGGAATGAGTACCGTAATATTGCTCAAATCTTCGTCAAAATCATCCGGTTCCCCGTCCAGGAATTCACGGGTTGACCACGGCCGCCAGGGCAGGAGAAGGATGATGAGCCATAGAGAAGCGCCTGCAAATGTCAGCAAGGTCAGAAGCATGGTTTTTGATCCTGTGTGGTTTCAAAAGTGGACGGAAGTTCAAAGTAATGGGCCGCTTCCGCTTTTTTCCCCCTTTTGAGGCAGCCTGTGCCATAGATCTGACATTTTCTGGAAAGTTCCGTTAAAGCGTTCTTTTTCTGTGATTCACGGAGCGGGCTTTCCTGAAGCAGTTTCTCCAGTGCCTTGATCCTGAACCGGTCCATGCCTCTGAAGCGTGCGGATAACTGATCCGGGTGGCCGCCTTCTTTGATGATGAGGCTTTGCCGAATCAGAAAAACCGGGTAGCGACAACCAATCCGGAGCCACAGATCATAATCTTCACAGGCGGGTAACCCCTCATCGAAAACACCCACTTCATCGAGAAGTGTTCGCTTGAGCATGACCGCTGAGGGGCTCACCAGGCAGAGCACCAGCGAGGGCTCAAAGATATCGCCTGATGGCTTCAAATGCCGTTTTCCGGGATTGGCGCGCCTGCCGTTTCTGATCCACGTCTCTTCGGTCTGGCAGATCATGGCATGGGGGTTTTTGTTGAAAAATGCCGTTTGGACGCCCAGCTTGTCAGGGAGCCAGTAGTCATCGGAATCCAGAAAGGCGATCAGGGGTGCCGTAGAAACTTCAATGCCCGTGTTTCTTGCAGAGGAAACCCCTTGATTGGCCTTGTGGACCACATATCGGATGCGGTCCTTAAACGGGTACAGCGCCTTTTCAGTCTCATCTCCGGACCCGTCATCCACAACAATGATTTCATAGTCCTTAAAGCGCTGATAGAGGACCGACGAAATGGCCCGGGCCGTTTTTACGGCCCGGTTGAAGGTGGGAATGATAACGCTGACAGCAGCCATATGAAAATTCTCTATAATATAATAAGAAGCCCTGCCAGCAGGAAATTGCATTCTACAAGGCCTTCCAGGACGATCCCGGGAGAAAGCCATTGTTTTTCATAGGTATAAAGACAAAGGAGCAGGGTCAAAAGAGGGATAAGCATCAGATGAAAAATCGAACTGACCAGGCCGAACAGGGTACTGCACACCAACAGTAGTGCTGTACCCGCAAGTATCCGTTTGAAAAGGGCGAGCGTCCGTTTTTCACCCAATGTGATGGGCAGGGTTTCCGTACCCATCATCAGGTCGCCTTGAAGTTGAAACAGACTGAAAAGAACCGCTCTGGCATAACTGAATGAAAACACGACAATCGCTGTAACCACAACGCTCAAAACCGGATCCGATGAACCACTGAAAAGGGGCAGAAGCAACATGACGGCCACCCATGCGAGGGCTTCGGACAGACTTCTGGATCCGGGGATATCCTTTATTTTGACAAATCGGTGCCGATTCCCGGCACCTTCGGGAATCAGGGGGATGCTGTATACCACGCCTAAGAGGCTCAAGCCCACAAGCGTCATAAAAGTGCCGAACCCCGTTATGAAGCTCAAGATAAGGGAGATGCCCATGGCGAATGATCCCATGAAGATCAACAATCTCTTGTACTGCTTTTGAAAGGTTGCCCGATCCGGATCATGGTAGGAAGCAGCGCCTTTGTCCAGAAACCGGTTAAAAACATGCATGGCATAAATGTAAAGTGCGGCCATTAAGGGAAACACCAGGTTTGTCGTGCCACCTGCAAGACGCAGAACAGCATAAGCAAAACTGAATGCACCCATCGCTGCCGCCAGATTGCTGAGTACCAGGAACCGGTAAGCCCGCTTGACCCCATGAACAAAGGGCGTTTCCCTCCGGGCTTGAATGGCTTCAATTTCCTGCATCACATTCTTGATGAGCCAGTGAGGGGTGGAAGCGCCGGCCGCAAGACCGATCACCTTCATTTGGGAAAGGGCCTCACGGGGCAGTTCCTTTTCCGTTTCCACATGAAAGGTGGGAAGATGCTCCCCTTCTGATATCTTGACCAGCCGCTGGGTGTTGGCGCTGTGATGGCCGCCCACCACAACCACCCCTTCCACCCGTTCTTTGAAGGTCCGCACCTCCTCCTGGCGTTCGTGTGTGGCATCGCAGATGGTGTCAAATACCTGAATGTCCGGGAAACGTGCCTGCAGGGCCGAAACGATTTCCTTGAAATCTTCAACATCCTGGGTGGTTTGCGCCACCACAAAGGGGTTTTCCAGAGGCGGAAGGTTTGCCACATCCGCTTTTTTCTCGATAAGGTGGGCGGGTTCCTTGCTGTAGCCCATGAGGCCAATTACTTCCGCGTGGTCTTTGTCACCCACGATGATGGTAGGACGGTCCTTGTTGGACTGGTGCCGAATAATGGCCTGTACCCGGGTCACTTTAGGACAGGTGGCGTCAATGACTTTGAGCCCCGAATTCTGAAGCATCTCCCGTTTCCGGGGCGGGATACCGTGGGCACGGATCAGGATCCGCCCGGCGGTAAGTCCCTTGGTGTCGTCGGTGGCCTTCACGCCTCTGGCCTCAAGGAGGCCCAGGACCTGTTTGTTGTGAATGAGGGGGCCAAATGTAAAGAGAGGGCCTTCTTTTTTGTTGGATTCAGCCATGACCATTTCCATGGCGCGTCGCACGCCCATGCAGAAGCCGGCGGTTTTGGCTAAGATCACTTTCATTTGGGGTTATCTCCTGACACTTTCCGGTTTTCCATGAGGGTGTCAAAGTATCGGTCCAGCGCGTCCGCCATGGTCTGAAAATCCTTGATGCCGGTAAAAGAGCCGCGAAAACGACTGCTGTGGGGCAGACCTTTGGTATATCCCAGGAGCAATCCCCGCATCAGTTTAGAGGCTCTGTTTTCACCGATGATGCGGGACAATAATTCGAAATGTGTCGTGATGACGGCCCTTCTTTCGGACAAATCGGGCGGGCACGCCTCCAAGCCCTGCTCAAGATCCAGAATCTGCCTGAATATCCATGGGTTTCCCATGGCGCCCCGGCCGATCATGACACCATCACAACCGGTTTCCTCTCTCATTTTCAGGGCCAACGCCGGTTTAAATACATCACCGTTGCCGATGATGGGAATCCCCAGGTTTTTCTTGACCTCCCGGATAATACCCCAGTCCGCCTGCCCTGAAAACCCCTGTTTCACGAACCGGGGATGGACGGCGACGGCATCCGCGCCGCAATCTTCAATGATGCCGGCGATTTCTAGAAAATTGGCCTCCAGATGGGACCAGCCCGACCGGATTTTCACGGTCAGGGGAACGGTGCAGACCTTGCGGACGGCCGCGACCATATCCCGAACGGCCGCCGGATTTCGAAGAAGCGCCTGCCCCGTTCTTGACCACTTTTCTGGCGGGGCATCCCATGTTGATGTCCACCAGGTCGGCGCCTTTTTCAACTGCAATTTCAGCCGCCATGGCCATGTCATAAGGGTCTGCACCGAATATCTGTACCGAGAGAGGCTTTTCCTCGGGAGTACTTTCCAGGTAGCGAAAGGTCTTTTCATGACCCCGGGAAAGACCCACGGCGCTCACCATCTCTGTGACCACGAGGCCTGCCCCCAGTCGCTTGGCGATCAAACGAAACGGCGGGTTGGTGATGCCCGCCATGGGGGCCATGATGAGGTAATTTTTGAGTAAGAGGTTGCCTATTTTTAACATGGAATCGGTTCACGGTTATTGAGGGGAACGTGGATGTAACAATTTCCCCTTAAACATTTTGCTATGGTAAATATAGGTCCGCGATATTTATGGCGAAATTAATTTCAGCTTTGGAAAATAGGTTCGATACCTGGGAACATCCCGGGTCATCAACGACATTTCCATAATTGCGGCATGGGCGCCGATGAAGAAGTCAGGCAGTGGTGATTTCTTTTTTCCCCCTTTCCTGCGGTAATTCAAAAAACACTTCCCGGCAAGAAACCCCGCTTCCCAAGGCAGTTGCGCACGGCGAAAATGGGTCAAGGGCAGAACCTCTTCAACCTCTTCAATACGCTTAAAGCCTATTGACACCTCGGCATAAATAATCGGATTGATGACCAGGATATCCGTATCTCCATAAAACGCCAATGTTTCGGACGACCACTGAAACCAGTCCGTATCCTCTGTTACGATGTCGAGAATAACATTGCTGTCAACCAGTATTTCCATCAATTCCCCCGGGTCATGGCCATAATCTGTTCAGTACTCATACCGGCCGTCGCCTTGCCCCGCATCTTTGAAACAATGAGCCTGCCACGGCTGTAATCGCTTTTTGCCCTTCTTAGACGTAACATCTCCCCGTCAATATCAAATTCAACTTCAGTGTTGGGGAGAAAGCCCAATTTTTCTCTAAATACCACAGGAATCGTCACCTGCCCTTTTGAAGTAATTCGCATATTAAATACCCCCCTATCTTCTATTCTTACATTTCTTATTCTTACCACTTATGCCGAAAAAGATCAATGCCAAGATTCCGATTTCACCGGAAAAACCTTCAATCTTCTATTGCTTATTCTTTTGAATCTGTATAATCCGCTACATCTTCGGATCAAAACGTGTATCGGAGTTCAAGCATAAAATTGATACCGGGAATGGGCATGTCACCGGGAAGTTCACCCGCAGCGGTGGGAGAGGTATAATTTTTGTTGAAGAGATTATAGACCGCTGCCCACGCCTCAAGACCTTTCAGCTCTTTGAGGAAGTTCTTTGCGATGAGCGTGGCGTTGGCCGTCACATAGAATGCACAATCAAGCCTAAGGTTGTTATTTCCCGCCACGGTATGCTTTCTGGGATTTTGATGTCAAACGGTTCTTTCCAGGTAAATGGTTTTTGACGGGCCAAATTGGTTCACGCTGAAGAAATGTAACAGGTCGGAATCATTCCAGGCAACACGGGTGCTTATTTTCTTTACGCCCAGCTTTTTCAAGTGTTCCATGAATTCATTAATCAGTTGCCCGCCGATACCCTTCTGCTGACAATCGGGATCAACGCCGATGGTATCCAGGGATGCCTCTTCCTGGTAAATACCATATTCTCCCATATAGACTTCGCCCATTACGAACCCCACCACCGTTCCATCTTCCTCCTCTGCCACCAAGGATGCAGGCAAATAATCTTTGGTCTGGAAAAGCTTTTCAAATTTCACATTATAATACTCCGGCCGTGACGCCTTGAGTACTTTCTCGTCAATTCCCACCACAGCGTCATAATCCTCAGCCTTCATGAGTCTGATTCTAATGGTATTCGTGTTCATGGGGCCCTCCTTTCTCTAAAACGTCAACCGTTGATATTCAACAAGTAAACTTGAATCCAGCTGCCTTCATAAACAAGCCTTCATGGTTTAATTATCCATGAGTTTCTCATGATGTCAACACTTAAACGTTGATGATATTTCTTGCCATATTGTCAAAAAGATGGTTGAGTGTATCAATCATCCCGCTGATTTCATTATATTATCCGATTAAAAAAGGTTCCGAAGTCGGAAGTTGGGTTTTATGATGCCAACCTGCTGCTGTTGAAAGGAAGTAATGTGAATCTTGTTGTTTCATACATTATCATCGGGTTTTATTTTCTAACGGCTCTTGTACTCATGGTTTACGGGCTGAACTGCTATCTGATGGTGTTCTTGTTTCAAAGGGGTCGGAAAAGCGCTGAAATTCGGCGCAGACGCATTTTGAACCGATACACGCATGTGATTAACACAGAACCTATGCCAAGGGTGACCACCCAGATTCCGGTCTATAATGAATATAATGTGGTTGCCCGGGTGATGCGGGCGGCCGCCCGGATGAAATATCCGAAAGGGAGACACGACATACAGGTACTGGATGATTCTACGGACGAAACCCGTGGTCTGATTGACCAGGTGGCGAAGGAACTTCGGAGCGAAGGGCATGATGTTCAGGTCATCCGGAGGAAAACCAGACAGGGGTTTAAAGCGGGGGCGCTGGCCCAAGGAATGAATTTGGCCCGGGGTGAACTGATCGCCATATTTGATGCCGACTTTGCGCCTTCAAAAGATTACCTGCAAAGAATGGTGCCGTTTTTCCTGGCGGATGATCGTCTGGGGCTGGCGCAGGCCCGGTGGGGACATCTGAACAGGGAACGCTCACTTCTGACCCGGGTGCAGTCCATCGGCATCGACGGTCACTTCATGATCGAGCAGTCGGCGCGGAACTGGAGCGGATTGTTCATGAATTTTAACGGGACAGCGGGCATCTGGCGAAAAGAAGCCATCGAAGATGGCGGGGGATGGCAATGGGATACCCTGACGGAGGATATGGACCTTTCCTACCGGGTCCAGTTTCGCGGATGGCACACCCTCTTTGTCCCGGATGTTGTGGTACCGGCTGAAATTCCAGAGGATGTGGGGGCATTCAAGAGTCAGCAGTTCAGATGGGCTAAAGGCTCAATTCAGACGGCTCTGAAACTGCTTCCAGGAATCTTTCTCTCAAACGCATCAATCTTCAAAAAGGTGGAGGCTTTTTTTCACCTGACCCATTATCTGGTGCACCCCCTGATGGTGATCATGGCCATTCTGGCGCTGCCGGTCCTCATGATGCTGGAGTTTTCGCCCAGTCCGGCGGTATTTACTGCCATCGCCATCCTGCTGGGAATGGCCATGGCAGCCCCGAGCACCCTGTATCTGGCCAGCCAGCGGGCCTCCTACGGAAAAGGCTGGGGGCGCCGGGTAGTCTACCTCCCTTTTCTGGTGGCGGTGGGCATCGGCATTGCGCTTTCCAACACACGCGCGGTTCTGGAAGCTCTCATGGGTCGTGAAAGCCCGTTTGTGAGAACGCCCAAGAAGGGAGACCGGGAATTTAAGTGCTATGGGATCAAGCTGCCCTGGTCCGGCATTCTGGAGATAGCCTTGGGCATTTACTGTGCGGGATCCCTGGGTTATTACCTGGCGGCCGGAAAATATCTGGTGGGGCCCTTTCTCGCCGCTTACGCTTCGGGTTTCCTGTTCGTGGGTTTTCTGACGCTGGCACATGCCTCGGGCATCTCAAAATGAAGGGGTTCAGCCATCATAGGGAGTACGGACCGGTTTATTTAAGGTTTATTGTTCCAGGCCTTTTGGCACTCCTGTTCCTGCTCTCCTGCGGGGTGGGGGGCGGGTTCGGTCCTATCGGTGAATTTTCTCTTCCAATACCCGGGACAGGAGGAAACGCGCTTCCCGCCGGGTATTTCATTTTACTGTTTACCATCCAATGGTTTCTCTGCATGGCATTGCTGTTGCTCGTCCCCAGGACCTTTTCATCAAAACAGAAAGTCTTTTTCATATTTGCTCTGGCACTGGTCGGTCGACTGCTCCTGCTGGTCCATGAACCATCCGATGACATGAACCGCTATCTCTGGGAAGGCAAGGTTCTGGCCTCCGGCATCAGCCCATACCACCATGCGCCCGATGATCCTTTTATGAATGCACTGGCGGAAAATGACCGATTTCATGGGCAGATCAATCATCCCCATATGACGGCCGCCTACCCGCCCCTGATGGTCGCTTTTTTTTCGCTGCTGGGGGGCATTTGGCATCACCCCCTGGCTATAAAGGGAATGCTGATGCTGTTGGATATGGGGACCCTGGTATTTCTGGCGTTTCTTCTCTCATACCGCAGTCTGGATCTCCGATGGCTGATCCTTTACGGGCTCAATCCGGTAATCCTCTGGGCATTTGCCGCAAAAGGCCATTTCGATGTCATTCAGTGTTTCTTTTTAACGGGGGCCATCTGTTTTTTTGACCGAAAAAAATGGGGGTGGATGTTTCTTCTGGCAGGTCTTTCCATCCAGGTGAAGTATGTGTCCGCCCTGGCTTTTTTCTTTTTCATTAACCGTGAAAATCTGAGGTATGCGTGGATTACTCCGGTCTCGGCGATCCTTCCCTATGGGGTGTTTTTATGGGTGTTTGCCCATGAAAATCTTCAAGGTATGTTTGCCGGCATAATGCAATTCGGTGAAAATTTTGCTTTCAACGGCTCTATTCACGGCATATTCAGGGTTGTTTTCGGGGAGATCGAACCCGCCACATTGATCTGTAAAATCCTTCTGGCGGTTTTGCTGGGATTGGGTTTTTTCCATTTTTCTCCCGCAAGAAACAGTCGCTACCGAAATGATCCCGTTTCAGGGTGTTTCTATGTTTTGGGATGTGTCATACTGTTGGCGCCAACCGTTCATTTCTGGTATATTTCCTGGGTGATACCCTTTCTTGTGCTGCAACCTTCAAGGCCCTGGATGCTTCTGTGTCTGACCATTTCCTTCTATTTTGTGACCAACGGTGTATATCACCATACGGGCGTGTGGCGGCTGCCGGTATGGGCTTATCTGTGTCAATGGCTGCCGTTTTATGCCCTCCTGATGCTACAGGGGGTGTTTTTTGTAAAACAAATCCGGTCCGAAATGGAGACCGACGCTCCCCGAACCGTGTCGGTGGTAATTCCTGCGCGAAACGAAGAATCCCGCATTGTCTCATGCGTTCGAGAAGCTTTAAAGGACGATGCCGTCACCGAAGTGATCGTCATAGACGGTGGATCTTCGGACCGAACCCGGGAGAAGGCCCTTGGAGCCGGGGCCCGTGTCCTGGAGGATAGGCGATCCCTTGAAGACGGCGGTGGCAGGGGCGGGCAGATCTGCACCGGTATCCGTGCCGCCCAAGGCGACCTGGTGGCCGTGGTGCACGCGGATACATGGGTAAAAGCGTCCGATTTTACCAGGATGTGCAAGGTTCTTGAAAAACAGCCGCGGCTGTCCGGTGGCGCCCTGGGCAGCGTTCTTAAAAGCCGTGATTCGCGACTGGGGCTGATCAATTTTGCAAATGATCTGAGGATGGTGTTTTCGGGTATCAGTTTCGGGGACCAGGTGCAGTTCTTCAGGAGAAGATCTGTTGTTTCCAGGGATCTGTTTCCCCCTATTCCCCTCATGGAGGACGTGGAATTCGGCATTCGTCTTCACGGGCTGGGACCACAGGTGTTTTTTTTCGGAAGTGCCCGGGTTTCCCCCAGGCGCTGGGAGACCCGGGGGTTCAGAAATGCACTTTCGATAATGCGCCGTGTGGCATCGTATCTTCTAAGGCGAATTGGCGGAACTCCGGACACCAAAGCCATGTATCGAAGCTATTATGGGAAAGAAAAATCTCGCTAGAAAGGAATCAATAAGGATGAACATACGATACGCAACCATGGCCCTGATGGTCGTTTCTTTTTTGATAGGTTTAACGCCGAAGGTCGTGGTATGCAGAGAAACCCTTACCGATCAACAGAAAAAAGTCATCGTGTACGGCATGTACGAGGATTATCGAAAAGAATTTCCTGATGTAAAAGAGATTTCACCACGAGAGGCCATGAAAGAGATAGCTCAGGGGCAGATCCTGTTTGTGGATACCCGAAAACCCGCAGAAATGGCGGTGTCCATGCTGCCCGGCGCAATCACCCCGGAAGCATTTTTAAAAAACCCTGAAAAGTTTAAGGGTAGACGAATCGTCGTCTATTGCACCATCAGTTACCGCAGCGGGATATTGGCCCGGGAGATGGCAAATAATGGGTTGGAGATCTTTAATCTGCGGGGCGGATTGCTGGCCTGGGTGCTGGAAGGGGGAAAGGTCTATGATGCCAAAGGCGAAACCAAACGGATCAATGTTTACGGGGGAAAGTGGGACTATCCACCCAAAGGG
>Ga0209249_1003931_pt1 | contig 10160 bp, 9 predicted proteins | sample SaaInlV_200m_DNA_4_FD_184653 | JGI IMG/M metagenome (GOLD analysis project Ga0209249, IMG submission 184653) | Marine microbial communities from expanding oxygen minimum zones in the Saanich Inlet - SI037_S3LV_200m_DNA (SPAdes) (version 2) | ecosystem: Environmental > Aquatic > Marine >... | reverse complement strand
TAAACAATCTAGTCAGCCACAATCTCCCCTTTCTAACTACGATAAAAACATCTATATCGCTGCAATGTGATGCCGAAGATGATGCGACCGTATTGCACACAAACATTGCTCTAAAAAAAGGAATATTTTTTTCTGGAAAGTACATCCAACATTTTGTTTTTAGTTTCTTAAGAGTTTTTCCTTTGACTCCTAAACCAACTATTGTTACTTGGGAAGAGACAAGGTTTTTTTGAGCTTTTTTTGTTAATGGATGTTTAGATTTTTTTAGCAACTTGGTAAGTGGGATAGAAGTTATAAGAGAATCATAAAAATATTTTTGACCATTAGCTGTTTGTACATATTTTTTTTCTCTATTTATTTTTTCAACTTTATTATTGATTTGTATTTTTTCTTTTGGAATAGTTTTAGCGATTTTTTCCCAAATAAAACGAGTTCCTCTTTTTTTAGGGAAGTGGAAGAGATTGTTAGGACCCCAGGCTATATCATCTTTCTTTTCTGCAATATTTTTAAGAGTTCTTTTGAGGTTTATCTGGGCAACTCTATCTCCAATCCAGCTGTAGTTAAGGTTCTCTAGAGGGTATCCCCAGGTTTTTATGTTTTGCGGTATAAGAAAATGATTGGCAATTCCTTTACCAAAGTTTTCTAAAATCCAATCTAAAAAGCTTTTTGATTTTCTTTCTTTTGATTTTAATTTAGCTATGTTTTTTTTTAGGTTTTTAAGGCCCTCTATGCATTCATTTTGTATTTTTTGTGGTAAATAATGGAGATTGTATTGAAATGGATAGGGAATGAATTTTTTGTAAAGCCAAACCCAAGCTTCTCTTTGTAGAGTATAGGAGTGGAGAAGTATGTGTTTATTAAAAACCTGATCAAAATATTTATAATGAGAGTGAATAACATGCCCACCTATATCCCAAGTAAAGCCATTCTTATCAGTAAATGAAGTAGCTAATCCTCCTACAAATTTATTTTTTTCTAAAATTAGAAAGTTTTTATGTCCCAACTCTTGTAGGCGATAAGCAGCTCCAAGACCAGTAGGACCAGCTCCCAAGATTAGAATGGAAGGCTGTTTTTGTTTGGTGGTTTTTAGTTTTGTTGCCACGAGGCACATTGTACCTGAAAAATTAATTATTTTTTATAAAGTCCTGTTATAAAAAAGCCCCACTATAAAGGTGGGGCTTTAACTAAATTTCTTCAGTTAATCTATTAATGATGCTCTGCAGCTAATGCTTCTTCTTTAGTTTCATGAACAGTGCCATCAGCATGCTCTGGTGGAGCATAGATAGTATAAAGTTTCAACATTTCCTCTGAAGAAGTATTGATAACATTGTGTTCTGCACCAGATGGAACTATCACAGCATCGCCATCTTTAACATCATATTCATGACCATCAATGACTACTTTTCCAAATCCACCTTCAAAGCGAAAGAATTGGTCATGACCTTCATGAATTTCCATACCAATATCTTCATTTGGTTGAAGAGTCATCAATACTAGTTGCATGTTTTTTCCAGTAAAAAGAACTTTGCGGAAATTTTCGTTTTCTATAGTATCTTTTTCGATAGGTGAGTGGAATCCAGACATGTATTTCCTTTTGTTGTTTTTTTAACTACTTTAATTAATAAAGTATATCAGTTTTTGGTAAGTTATCACTAACTTCAATTAAAAGATTTTTTATATAGCTAGATCATCATTTAAGATTGCTGTATTCATATTTTTCTACTTAATATTTATAGGATATAAGGTATAATAAACCTCTAGAATCTCCTGTGATATTCTTATAAAAGAACTTCAACATAAATTTTATAAAATTTATTGTGTTGTTTTTTTGCATATAAATACAGAAAGAAAATGTTAAAAGTATATAAAAAATACTACCAGTTTTTGTTTAGGTATAAGTGGCAATTTATTTTGTTCGCTATCTTTCTAGTGGGTCTTAGTATTACAGAAAGTATTCATCCATATTTTTATAAGCTTTTTATAGAGAAACTTCCAGAGAATAATTTTCAGGTTCTATTGAATATTTTATTTTTATACTCTGGGGTAAGATTGCTAGAATTAGTTTTTGATATTTTGACTTATATCCTTGGTGATTCTGTTTTATTGCCTTCTGCTCGTGATGCACGAATGGCTGTTTTCAAGAAGATTCAAGATTTAGATTTTGCTTTTAGTCTTACTAGAAGTACTGGTTCGATGATTTCTTCAATGAAAAGAGGAGATGGGGCATTTTTTAGTTTGTTTCATGCAGTGAACATTAAACTTGTAAGAATAGTGCTCAATTTTGTAGTGGTTATGTTCTTTTTCTTTCAAATTAAAATAGAGATTGCTTTGTTGATGTTTGTTTCTATGTTTATAAACATGATTTTTGCATATTTTATGATCAAAAAGAATATTTTTGCTAGAAAAAAGTTCAATGAAGAAGAGGATAAAATTTCTAATGTTATTGTCGATAACATGATTAATTTCGAGACTGTAAAGTTATTTGCCAAAGAAGATCAAGAGTATGAGAAACTTGGAACAAAATTTGTACCCTGGATGAATAGATTGTGGGGGTATGCCAATTCTTTTAGAAAGATAGATATTGTAGTGGGAACTCTTGGAGAGCTGAGTTTGTTTCTGGTTTTATTCGCTGGTCTGAGACAAGTGACGGATTTCAATTTATCTGCTGCCGAATACGTAATGATCATTGGCTTTGTAAGTTCTTTCTATCCTAGATTTTTTGAACTTATTTTTGAATTGAGAAACATTGCAAAGCATAATGTTGATTTAGAGAAGTACTTTGATGTCTTTAATTTCGAGACTTTGGTCAAGGATAAAGAGAATCCAGTTATAAAAGAATCTATAAAAGGTGAAGTGGTTTTTGATGATGTTTGTTTTTCTTATCCAGAAGGTAGACAAGATGCCCTAAAGAATATGAATCTGAGAATACGTGAAGGTCAGTCTGTGGCTTTTGTAGGAGCTTCTGGAGCTGGAAAGACTACTATTACTAAGTTATTAATGAGGTTTTTTGATCCAGATTCTGGAAAAATTACTATTGATGGAACTAATATTGCTGATTTAACAAAGGTAAATTTACGATCATTTATGGGTGTTGTTCCTCAAGAACCAATTTTATTCAATGATTCTATTGCTTATAATATTGGCTATGGAGCTGGAACTTCAGAACTGAAGGAAGTGGTCTCTGCGGCCAAAATGGCAAACCTTCATGAGTTTATAGATGATCTTGCTGAAGGATATGATACTAAAGTCGGAGAGCGTGGTGTTCGTTTATCTGGTGGTCAGAAACAAAGACTAGCCATTGCTAGAATGATTCTTTCAAATCCAGATATTATTATCTTTGATGAAGCTACTAGTCAGTTAGACAGTGCTTCAGAAAAATTGATTCAGGATGCTTTCTGGAAGGCTTCAAAGAACAAGACAACCTTGATTATTGCTCATAGATTATCTTCTATAACTAGAGCTGATAAGATTATTGTGATGGATGATGGGCAGATTGCAGAGATCGGTACTCATAAAGAGTTGTTGAGGAAAGATGGGTTGTATAGTAAGTTTTGGAAGTTGCAGACGGAGGTTTAGGTGGGTTTTCATTTAGATGTTCTAAATAATTTCATATTAAGTTTTTAGTCGTGTAGTTATAAGTATTTTTCTGATAATATATTTTTATATGGTTGACAATTGGGGTTCTAGAAACACTATAAATGTTGGTAATGTTGGTACTATTACCCAAGGTGGTGGTAAAGATGGTAATAAAACTACTATAGATGGAGTAGAAATTGGTGCGCCTGGTAGCTCAAAAGAGATATCTGTAAGGAGTGTTGAATGGACTGGTTTGAATGGAGAGACAAAAGAAGTTAAGGCTGGGCATGTAACTATATCTGAGTCTACTGGTTGTACTTTTAAAATAGTTGGTTGCAAGGATATATATATTGCAAAAAGTAAAGATTGTCAGATAGATGTCTATGATGATGATCCAGAAGAACCAATTATTCACAATACCTGTGAAAATGTTACGGTTAAGTACTTCACACTTGCTGAAGAAACTCCAGAATAAACCTAAATTAATAACTTTTTATTTTTTTATCTAGTACAATACACCTCATGTCTTTATCTATCGGAATCGTTGGTTTACCCAACGTCGGAAAATCAACCCTTTTTAACGCTTTACTTAAAAAACAAATTGCGCTGGCGGCTAATTATCCATTTGCCACTATAGAACCCAATACTGGAATTGCAGAAGTTCCAGATAAACGTCTACCTGTTTTATCAGAAATAGCCAAGGCAGCGGTGATTAGACCTGCTGTCGTGGAGTTTACAGATATTGCAGGACTTGTAAGTGGAGCTTCTCAGGGTGAAGGTCTTGGGAACAAGTTTCTTTCACATATCAGAGAAACAGATGCTATTTGTCATGTTTTACGATCTTTTAGTGATGAAAATGTTATTAGAGAAGGAGCTGTATCTCCAGAAGAAGATCTGACTACAATTCGTACAGAGCTTCAGTTAGCAGATCTAGCTACTCTAGAGAAACAAAGGCAGCCAAAAGGTGGAGTAGATAAAGAACTTTTTATAAGATGGGATTATGTTCAAAAGTTTCTACAGACTCTCAATGATGGAAAAATGGTTATTACAGATATCGATAGCTATGGTGATAGAGAATCTGCAGAAAAATATGCCAAAGAGCTTAATTTACTCACAGCAAAGCCAGAAATTTTTGTGATTAATTCTGATGAAGATACTTTGAAAGAAGAAATCAAAAAAACAAAAGACTGGGCAGAAAAACTGCACACAGAAGAAAAACAGATAGTAGTTGTTAGTGCCAAGATAGAAAGTGAAATAGCTGTTTTATCGACAGAAGATCAGCTTTTATATCTAGAGGAACTTGGTCTTCAGGAAAGTGGTTTAGAAAGACTAGCAAAAGTAGCTTATGAAACTTTGCATTTACAGAGTTTTCTGACTGCTGGAGAAAAGGAGATTAGAGCTTGGACAATTCATCAGGATATGACAGCTCCACAAGCTGCTGGAGTGATTCACACAGATTTTGAGAAGCATTTTATTACTGCAAAAGTAGTAAGTTATGAAGATTTTGTTGAGCATAAAGGTTGGGCTGGTGTAAAGGAAGTTGGGAAGATAAGACAAGAAGGTAGAGATTATGTGATGCAAGAGGGTGATGTGGTAGAGTTTATGGTAGGGAAGTAGAAGCCTTTTAGAATCTAATTTTTCCTAAAAATCTGCTATAATACCCGTCTAGTACAAACTTGATTCCCTCTAGATTTTATTCAGAGGGCTAACAGCGAAAGGAAACACTATGAAGCTGGTGTCCGAAATCAAGACTAATGTCTACGAATTGACCTATTTGGTCTCTGGAGGTTTTACCGACAGTGAACTCAAAAAGGTTCAAGAAGAAATCGTGGCTTTAGTCAAGAAACATAAAGGAGAAGTTCTCTCCGAAGAAGTATGGGGAAAGAAACCCCTTGCCTACACAATACGTAAAGTAGGTAAAACTTATGATGACGCATCTTATGTTCATCTAAGAATTAGTCTAATTTCTGAAAAAGCTCCAGAATTTGAGAAAGATGTTTATTTGAATAACGAAGTTATTCGTCATCTTTTGATAGTCGAGAAGAAAAAATCAGAGACTAAAGAAGTTTCAAAAGAAGAATAATGTTAGGATAAGAATAGTTATTTTTGTGTCATTTTCTATGTTTATAGTAAAGATTAGTAAGAACACCTGACACAAAAAAACGAAAGGAAAAAATATGTCGGTACGATCATTAAATAAAGTTATGTTAATTGGAAATCTCACTAGAGATCCTAATTTACGTTTTACCCCAAAGGGAACAGCTGTTTGTTCTTTTGGTATTGCTACCAATAGATCATGGACTGCTGCTGATGGTGGTGAAAAACAAGAACGAGTAGATTTTCACAATATTGTAGCTTGGTCAAAATTAGCTGAGATTTGTGGACAATTACTTCACAAAGGCGATAAGACCTATGTAGAAGGAAGAATTCAAACTCGTGATTGGAAAACAGAAAACGGTGAAGATCGCCGTATCACTGAAATTATTATCGACAACATGATGTTGCTTGGTAATTCTAGAGGTGGTGGAGCTCCAAGAGCTGCTCAAGGTGAAGAATTTCCTGAAGAACAAGGAACCAAATCTCCAAAAGCTTCAAAAGCTAAAGAAGCCAAAAAAGATCAAGTAGAAGAAACAGAAGATGTCTCTGATGACATCCCATTTTAGAATAAAAAGGAAAATATATGGCATTTATCAAAAAAAAACCTAGGGTTACGGATTTTTCGTACACTAGACCAGATGAACTAAAAAGATTTGTTACAGAACAAGGAACTATCATTCCTCGTGCAAAAACTGGCTTAACCCAGAAGCAACAAAGACGTTTGGAGAAATCAATCAAGCAAGCTAGACACTTGGCTTTATTACCATTTACTCAAACAATCTAATTTTAGATTATTTAATCTTTAAAAGATCTTAGTTAAAAAGATTTTTGATAGAAAAAAAACAGAAACTTAAGCCCCATACTGAAGAGTGTGGGGTTTTGTTTTAGTATGAGTTATACTGAAGTCTATGTGTGGAATCATTGCTTATAGTGGAAAAAATGGAACAAATAATTCTGCCAGAGAGTTGGTTGAAGGACTCAAGAAAATGGAGTATAGAGGTTATGATTCCTGGGGAGTAGCTGTAGCTACAGATCAAGGAATATTTCTAGAGAGAAAAACAGGGCCGATTTCTCGTTTGAATAAAAATCCCCAAAAAGCTTTACCTTTTGGTATTGGGCATACTCGTTGGGCAACCCATGGGGGAGTTACAGAGAATAATGCTCATCCTCATGTTTCATCAGACGGAAGATTTGTTGTAGTACAGAATGGAATTGTAGAAAACTTTTTGGAGCTCAAGAAAGTTTTACAAAAAAAAGGATATAAGTTTGTTACTCAAACAGACACAGAGGTTATTGTTCATCTTGTTCACTGGGAGCTTGAAAAGTTAAATAAGGAACAGGAGTTAGATAAAAAATCAAAAATAAGTTCACCTCTGAGTTCTACAAGTTCAAAATCAAAATTATCTATAGAAAAAATCTTTCGAGAAGCTGTTAGAGCTACTTTTTTACAACTTTCTGGAAGAAATACTTTTGTAGCTTTGGATAGAAAAACAGAATCAATAGTGGCTATACGGCAAGGATCACCTCTGGTAATTGGTAAATCAGATAAAGAGGTGTTTTTGGCATCAGACACATTACCTCTTCTGGGAAAGGTTCCTGAAATAGTTTATGTTGACGATGATCAGTTGGTAGAGATAAAGGGATTGAGTTTACAGATGTTTTCTGCAAAAACCGGGAAAGAAGTCAAGATAAAAACACAAAAACTTTCTCAGGAAGTTTCAAAAATAGATAAAGATGGTTTTGATCATTTTATGATTAAAGAAATCTATGAACAACAACATACTGTTACTGAAGCAGTTAGTTATTCCGAAGAAGAGTTTTTACCACTTATCAAGGAACTAAAAAAAGCCGAAAAAATATACACGATTGGGGCGGGGACAGCAGCTTTTGCGGCTGGTCAAATAGCTAGGTTTTTGAGAGAAGCAGGTTACTCTGCTTATGAATTAATTGCTTATGATGCTGAAAGTTATATTCCTATTATTACAAAAAAAGATGTAGTGATAGCAGTTAGCCAGAGTGGGGAAACAGCAGATACATTAGAGGTTGTTAAGGTCTTAAAAAAGAAAAAAGTTCCTCTAGCTAGTATCGTGAACATGATGAACTCGACTCTTACTCGTATGTCTGATTATCAGTTTTTTTCCAGATCTGGACCAGAAATCTGCGTTGCTTCTACGAAAGCCTATACAGCTCAAGTTGTTTGGGGATATGTGTTAGTTCAAACAATGATGGGTAATTATAGAAAAGCTCAAAGGGAAGTTCATGAACTTTCTACGCAACTTCAAGAATATTTTCAGCAAAAAAAGTATCAAAAAGTTATCAAGAAATTGGCCCAAAAATTAGTCAAAGAAGAGCATGTTTTTGTCTTGGGTAAGAGTCAGCATATGTATACCTCTCTGGAGGGTGCTTTGAAGATAAAGGAAATTACATATAAACATTTTGAAGGGTTTTCTGCTGGTGAGTTAAAACATGGAGTGATCGCCTTGGTAGAAAAAGGCACTTATGTTTTTGGCATAGTAGGAGGAAGTACCAAGGAAAAGCAAGAAACCCTAAATGCTTTGGCAGAGGTAAAGGCCCGTGGGGCCAAGGTTGTTGGTATCGCTAGTGAACCACATGAGTTCTTTGATGTTCATCTTTTTGCTCCAGATAGTAATGGACTGGATCCTATTACAAAAATAATTCCTTTTCAGCTTCTTTCTTATTATCTAGCTCTAGAGCTCAAGAATGATCCGGATAAGCCCAGAAATCTGGCAAAAAGTGTAACGGTGAAGTAATTCAAAAATTTTCTTTTTTGATTTTTTAAAATTTTATTGTTTTAAACAAAAACACTCCTGGTTATCACTAGTTTTTGCGGTTACAATAAATCATTCTTATGAAATCAATCACCCCTTCTCTCCAAAACAAAAGCTTTAAAAACATAAAAAAAATCAAGGTTTTTACTTTGCAGAATATCCTTAACTTCGTAGTAGCTGTTTTATTAGTTTGGGTAGGAGCTTTTATTGGCTTTGGTTATTCTCAAACTGGAGAGTTACCTTTCAATCTAGAAAAATCTTCATTTATCTCCAACTCTATTACCCAAAAAAGAGTCAACCAATCAGATCGTCTTGTTGGTGATCCAAAGTCAGAGAATAATAAGGTAGATTTCAATTCTTTCTGGGAAGTTTGGGGATACCTGGAAAAAGATTATTTGGAGCCTGAAAAACTAGATGCAGGAAAGATGGTTCATGGTGCAATTGCTGGAATGACGGCTTCATTGGGTGACCCATACACAGCTTATCTTCCACCTGATGATAATCTCCGTAGTGGGGAAGATCTGGCCGGTAGTTTTTATGGTGTGGGAATAGAACTGGGGTACATAGATGGCACTTTGGCTGTGATTGCTCCTCTAGATGATAGTCCTGCAGAGAGAGCTGGTGCTCAAGCTGGTGATTTAATAATTCATGTTAGAGATGATAAAAAAGAGTTTGATGAAGATACAACTGGCTGGTCTTTGGATAAAGCTGTAAACAAGATCCGAGGAGGTAAAGGAGAGCCAGTATTTTTGACACTATTTCGTCCTGATGACAAGGAAAAAGGGAGTTTTGAGATAGAGATTATCAGAGATGAGATTATTGTAAAGTCAGTGAAAATGGAGTTTGTAGAGCATGCTGGTAAAAAAGTAGCTCATATAAAACTTTCTCGTTTTGGTGAGAGAACGGCTGATGAATGGGATGATATTGTTACAGAGATCTTGGCAGAGAGAAGCTCTTTATCTGGGGTAGTTCTTGATATGAGAAATAATCCCGGTGGATTTTTCAATACTTCTATTACGATTGCTAGTGAGTTTTTCAAAAAAGGAATAGTTGTTTCTCAAAAAGGAAAAGTACAGACTCAAGACTTTAGAGCTAGAGGTAAGGCTCGCTTGGTAGGAATGCCAGTAGTTGTTCTAGTGAATAAAGGAAGTGCTTCTGCTTCTGAGATTGTAGCTGGGGCTTTGAAAGATAATATTGGAGCTAAGTTAGTTGGAGAGCAGACTTTTGGTAAAGGTACTGTTCAAGATAGAAGAGAATTGTCCAATGGAGGTGGTGTTCATATCACCATCGGACGTTGGTTGATGCCAGAAGGAGAGTGGATTCATGATGAAGGAATTCCTGTAGATGTAGAGGTCAAAGGTGATTATGAAACCGAGGAAGATGAAGTTTTATTAAAGGGGATCGAGGAGCTTTAAAACTCAAAAACTATTTCAGATAAATAATAAAACCACCTTAGTTTTTTTATATCTTACTAAATAAGTATTCATGTCTAAACAGTCAAAGAAGTTACACAAAAATATATTTATAAGTTGGATTTTATTGTTTCAGTGGTATCTGTATTTTCCAATTGCCATCTGGATGTTTTATTTTTTGCAGTATTTGGATTTTAGAGAAGTAGCTATTATTGGAGCAGCTTCTACTATTGCTGGAAGTATTTTTGAGATTCCAACAGGAGCTATTTCAGATATCATTGGAAGA
>Ga0209249_1003926_pt1 | contig 10176 bp, 8 predicted proteins | sample SaaInlV_200m_DNA_4_FD_184653 | JGI IMG/M metagenome (GOLD analysis project Ga0209249, IMG submission 184653) | Marine microbial communities from expanding oxygen minimum zones in the Saanich Inlet - SI037_S3LV_200m_DNA (SPAdes) (version 2) | ecosystem: Environmental > Aquatic > Marine >... | reverse complement strand
TTTGATGAAGTGCTTAAGAGCAATAAAGATTTAAAATATGCACAGGAATTGTACGAGGAGAATCGTCGCCAGGATATTAAGCGACTGACCGATACACAGGGAGAAATCGTTGCTTTGCGTAAACGTTTGGACGAGGAAAAAGAAAAAAGGCAACTTAATGCAGATAATCTTAAAAATATAGATACACGTGTTGCGGATGTGTTAGCAAGTGAACATAAACGTAAGCAGGAGCAAACTGAGTTTTTTGAGAAATTTGCCATTGAGCAAATAGATCGTGAACGTGCTTGGAAAGAATGGATAGAAGAAGCAGATAAATTCAATGAAAAAACCGAATTACTTGAGACTCAATTACAAACGGTAAGCGATGCATCTCGTTCTGCTAAAAAGGCAGAGGAAACCTACGCAGAAATTAGCCAGAAAATTGAAAGGCGTGTTCACGAGATTGTTGAAATGCAACGTCTCGCAGAAGATCGTTTGCGTCAGGAATGGGTCACTTTCAAAGCCGATGACCAAAAACGCTGGACGGGCTATGGACTTTCTCAAGATGAAACGATGAGAAATTTGCAAAAAACAATGGAGAAAATTGAAAAGAGATTAACTGAGTTTGATGATTCTTTCCAAACTATGCAAGACCAACTTCACCAGACTACCCATGTGACTGAGCATCAGATGCAAGACTTGATGAGCTGGGCGCACGAGTGGTTAACTGCTTCTGAGCGCGTAATGGGACATGAGAAAAAAAGTGCGTAAAAGTAACAAAGGAATCCCATGCGCGTAATTGGCACTGCAGGACATGTAGACCACGGAAAATCCACCCTCATCTCTGTGCTCACGGGCGTTCATCCCGACCGCCTAAAAGAAGAGCAAGAGCGCGAGATGACCATCGAACTTGGATTCGGTTGGCTCACCCTGCCCGATGGTGAAGAAATTGGTATAGTAGATGTACCCGGTCACCGCGATTTTATCGGCAATATGCTGGCGGGTGTGGGTGGTATTGATGCAGTTGTGCTTGTCATCGCCGCCGATGAAGGCGTGATGCCCCAAACAAAAGAGCATCTCGCCATTCTCGATTTACTCCAAATTCCCAGCGGCATGATTGCCCTTACCAAAACCGACCTCGTCCCCGACCCCGAATGGCTCGACCTTGTAGAGAGCGATATTCGCGAAACCCTCACGGACACTGCCCTTGAAAACGCGCCTTTTGTGCGCGTCTCTGCCAAAGATGGCACGGGGCTAGATAATCTGCTATCAACCCTCAGCAAACTGCTACAAAATGAACCCGCTCGGCTCGATTTAGGTCGTCCGCGCCTGCCCATTGACCGCGCTTTTAGCATTGCGGGTTTTGGAACGGTGGTCACTGGCACCCTCGCTGACGGCAATCTCAGTCTCGGCGATGAAGTTCTTATTCTCCCCTCCGAGCAAAAAGGGCGCGTGCGCGGTTTGCAAACCCATAAAAAGAAAGAAGAAATTTCAGTCCCTGGCTCTCGCACAGCTGTCAATATCTCTGGGATTTCACTCGAGGATATCCGCCGCGGTGAAGTCGTTATCAAGCCAGAACAATATCAGACAACTCGTCGCTTGGATGCTCGATTTCGTCTCTTGGATGAAATATCCCAGCCACTCAAACATAATACAGAAGTGAAGCTCTTTGTGGGCGCAAGCGAGACAATCGCGACCTTGCGCTTGCTCGGTGCCGAGATACTTAATCCCGGTGAAAGCGTGTGGATTCAACTAGAACTCCGCGATCCTATCGTGACCGTGCGCGGTGATCGTTATATTCTACGCCGACCATCTCCCGCCGAAACGCTTGGCGGCGGCGTAATTATTGACCATCAACCCAAAGGACGACACAAACGCTTCGATGAAGGTGTGATTCAGAAATTAACATCTCTCGCCGAAGGCTCACCAGCAGATGTGCTATATCAGGCAGTTTTGGCAAATGGTGCAGACACACTATCAAATCTCATTCAAGAAGCACGGCTTGAAGATGCCGATGCCCAAGAAGCCGTTAATGAATTATTTGCTGAAAAGAAAGTTTTTGAATTAGCAAAAGAGTATGTAATCGCCACAACCCATTGGGATGCGCTTACAGAGCGCACGCTCAATATGATTGCGGCATATCATGAAAAAATCCCTTTACGCGCAGGCATTCCACGCCAAGAGTTGAAAAGCCGGTTGAAAATTGACACTAAACTTTTCAACGCCATGCTAGAAAAACTCTCGGAGGCAGAGCAACTTGTCCACACCAGCGGGAGCGTGAAAATGCCCACGCACAGTATCACCTTTGGGAGCACTGAGCAAGCTAAAATTTCGAGTTTGATGCGGCAATTTGAGCAGAATCCTTTCTCGCCGCCGACCAACAAAGCATCCATTCAAGAAGTGGGTGATGAAATTTTTAACGCTCTGGTTGCCCTAGAAACACTAGTAACGGTCTCTCCGGAAGTTGCTTTTCGTAAATCTGATTATGAAAAGATGGTAGAAATGTTGCGAGCATATTTAGGCAAAAATGAAAAAATCACGCTTTCAGAAACGCGCGATTTATTTGGCACAAGCCGCCGATATGTGCAGGCATTTTTAGAGGACCTTGACATGGTGGGGGTGACAATCCGCGATGGTGATTTTAGAAAGTTGGATGAAAAATAAATGAAAAAAAACTATGTCCCCGATTTTCTACGGAAGATTGCGCTTGTTCTTTTAGCTTTTTTTCCCATTGCTCTTTCTTTATTTTTCCAAATTGTTTCAATAATTAATACATGGGAGCTTTTAAGACTGTTTCAATTTGCTTCTCTAATTGTTGTTTTTTTTGCACCTATGTTGGTAGTGTTTATAAACAAATCTGTTAGGAAAGAAATTAAAAAATACAATGAAGAGACTTTATTTTGGGTGATAGTATTAGCGTTTATTTTAAGAATAATTTTAGTACAAGTAATTAGTACAAATTTTGTGTCTGACTTTGAAGATGTTCATTCCTTTGCCTCAGATATATATTTCGGCAATACGTTGGCTAATTTGAGCAAATACCCAAACATACCTTATTCATTGCACCTCAACATGCCCTCTTTTGTTCTATCTATAGTTTATAAATTATTTGGTCCCAGCACTAATGTCGCAAAGTTATTTATGGTTTTATTAGGAGTAATAACAACCTTTCTTATTTATTTAAACGGAAAAGAAATTTCTAATGAGACGGTGGGGTTACTTTCTGCATTTCTATTTGCAATTTTACCTTCCACAATATGTTATTCAGGCACCTTAGATACCGTTTATTTAGCCTTCCCTCCCCTGCTTTTAGCTACCCTTTTATATATACGTTCGAGTAAAAATAATGACAGCAATTTACCCTCATCTGTCATTTATTTTTCACTTATAGGTATTCTAATTGGGATTACTGATTGGTTTCGTCCTGTAGGTATTATTCTTATTATTGCGCTCATTATTTCCTTGTTGATTTACAAAATAAAAGAATGGAAAAATTATAAGCTCCTTATTATTATAGGTATTGTTTTACTTTCTTATACTGGGACGACTAATTTAGCAGCACAAATCTCTAAAAATATTTTTCAGACAAATATTCTGTCGTCATCCCAAAGGATAGGAGAATATCTTTTAAAGGGGTTAAACCCAATTAGCAAAGGGCGCGTTACAACCGAAGATTATGATATAGCTGTTAATGCTTATGCTCGCTTTAATGGAGATAGCTTTGAAACACAAAAATATTTAGTAAACCTGGCTTTTTCTCGATTGGATAAGGAAGGGAGTATAGAGTTGTTTAAATCAAAAATTGATTTGATTTGGGCTAGTCACGACGCTCTTTTTGACTATTCTTTAATTGGCTCAAATGATGACGAATTAGTGAATTTATTAAGAGATTTTGAAACGTTGCTGTGGGTAATTATTACCGTCTTTATGTTTTTTAATGTGGTTTTCGCTATTAAAGAAAATCCCTCTCCTGCTACATTTACTATGCAATTATTTATTCTTGGTTTTGCTCTACTGCTCCTTTTTATGGAAGTTCAAAATCGTTATGTTGCTATTGTTATACCTTTTTCGATTCTGTTGTCTGTGTCAGGGCTGGATACAGTACTTAAAAAGATAAAATACAATGAAAATATCGTGAGAATTTTAGTGAAAAAATGATAGATGGCTTGCGAGCATACTCAAAAACACGAGATTTGTTTGGGATAAGCTCCCGATATTTGCGGGCATTTTGGGAGCATCTTGACGTGGTGGGGGGGATGAGACGTCAAGGTGATTATGGGGTGCTGCGTTAATGATTCCAGGCTTAGACGGCATCCGCGCGATTGCCTTTTTACTTGTATTTGCTGTGCATACTGATTATCTTAATTTTGGGTGGGTTGGAGTGCAATTATTTTTTGTGTTATCGGGATTTTTAATTACGGGGATTTTGCTTGATATGAAAGAGTATCTACCCAAGAAGGATTACTATAAGAAATTTTATGGGCGTAGATTATTACGAATTTTTCCTTTGTACTATTTTTATTTGGCTTTAATGACAGGGCTTAGTATTTGGTTGAAATCTATGCCTTATCGACCCGGAAAAATGCAGATTTTTCAGGATCAAGTTGGTTATGCCGCGTTTTATTTATATGACTTTTTATATGCAAGTGCTAAATTTCAACATACGCCTCTTCTGGAGCATTTTTGGTCATTATCTGTTGAAGAGCAATTCTATATTATTTGGCCTCTGCTAATTCTCCTTGTTCCCAAAAGGCATTTGAAGAAGTTATTTGTTGGAGCAATTTTATCTGGACTTCTTTTTCGTATTATATACACAGTGGTTTATAAAATTTATCCTATCCCTTTCTTTAGAACGAATATGGCAAGGGCTTTATATGCTCTGCCTTTTACACACCTAGACGCTTTTGCCTTTGGTGCCTATATTACGCGCTTTAAATTTTTTCAACCCAAAAAGCAACTGGTAGTGTTATTTTTCTTGCTTCCTGTAATTGGTTTTGCTACCCGTTACTTTTCTACAGGTTCTTTGGGAATCATTTCTGGTCTCGGATATCCTTTTGCTATGCCCAAGAATATGCAATATATTTGGGGATATTCTATTTTAAATTATTTCTTTGCCTTATTCATTTACGCCGTAATATCTGAGAAATTATGGGTCAAGTTTTTAGAACACCCTTGGCTAAAGTATTTGGGAAAAATCTCTTACGGTTTATATGTTTATCATTTTGCTATTATTTGGATCGTCTGGAGAATACGCGATTATTTAACGCTCACCGAGTCTCAATTTAAATTCTTGATTGCTTTTATTTCTCTTTTCTTAACAATAGGCATTGCATCAGCAAGTTATCGCTGGATAGAAAAGCCAATTTTGAATCTTAAAGGACGTTTTTTTCAGGTCAAATCGCGAAGCCCAGAAACTTTTATAGGACAAGCAAAGGAAAGCTAATGTGCGGACGATTTACACTCACAACAAACCCCGCCGATTATTTTGGTGGTTTTGATTTTCCGCCTATTTTTGCGCCGCGTTTCAACATCGCGCCCAGCCAACCTCTTTTGGCAATTCCCAACGACGGGCATAACGCAGCAACTTTCTTTTTGTGGGGATTTATTCCATCTTGGGCAAAAAACGCAAAATTTAGCTCAATCAATGCGCGTTCTGAGACATTGGCAGAAAAACCTTCATTCAAGGGAGCCTATAAATATAAGCGCTGCCTAATTTTGGTAGATGGGTTTTATGAATGGCAAAAAGTTGCCGGGCAAAAGGCAAAAGTACCGCATTATATTTTTATGCAATCGCGCCAGCCCTTTGCCTTTGCGGGCTTATGGTCAGATTGGGAAAGTCCCGATGGTTCACGCGTCAAAACCTGCACGATTATCACCACAGAGCCAAATAAACTAATGAAACCCATCCACAAGCGGATGCCCGTTATCTTGCCGCCCTCGACTTATCGGCAATGGCTAGACCCAAAAGCTCGTACAGATTTACAATCTTTACTGCTCTCATACCCTGCTGAAGGGATGGAGGCGCATCCTGTTTCGACTTTGGTGAATAATGCGGCGAATGATAGAGCGGAGTGCGTCGTACCTGTATAATTTACAATCCTTTATCCTTAACTTTCTCTCATACCATTCTTGACGCTCAATTTTCTCCGTGATATGATGCCGAGCGGTGAAATCTATGGAAAATAATTTGAAAGATATTCCCGAAATAAAGCGCGCGGATTTTCCCGAAGATATGTCGGGACGAGATGTTGAGAATGGGAATACAGCTCGCTCTGAAAGACCGCCAAATTTATTCAACCGCTGGATGGAATTGCTTCTCCAGTTGGGTTTGGGAGAGTCGGCTTTGCGTGTGGCAACAAATGCTCTTTTTCTGATTGCTGTCATTGGGATAATCCTATTAATGCAAGGTTTCTACAAAGACGCGCCAAACAGGGCTACTGGAGAGAGTGTATTAGCCGCAGAACCCGTATCCACGTCGGCGGTTGAACTCGAAGCGGAATTTTTTTCAGTTAATATCGATGCTCGGGGTATTTCACGTATGGCTGAGATGCATACTACGATTCCATCCCGCTCGCGTTTGGAGATTACCACCTATGCTGTTCAGGATGGTGATACAGTTTTTGGCATTTCTGAAGAATTTGGATTGACTCCACAAACGATTTTATGGGGCAACTATAATACCTTACTCGATGACCCACATAATCTTAAAGCTGGTCAGGATTTAAATATTCTCCCTGTTAATGGTACTTATTATGAATGGCAGGATGGGGATGGTCTTAATGGTGTGGCGGACTTCTTTGGTGTTGATCCCGATGACATTGTCAATTATCCTGGGAATCGACTGAATCTGGAAACCATTGGAGATTACGCTCGTCCAAATATACCGCCAGGCACCTGGTTAATTGTACCGGGTGGGGAGAGGCTTTTTATCTCATGGAGTGCGCCAATTGGTGTAACGCGTGAAGACCCTGCAAGCTCTTATATTCTCGGAGATGGAGCTTGTGAACCAATCACAGGTGGGGCAATTGGTTTTGGTACTTTTGTTTGGCCTGCAGCAAACCATTATCTTTCTGGTTACGATTGGTCACCAAAAACCAATCATCGTGGGATTGATATTGCCGGGCACGAAGGGGCGGGCATTTTTGCTGTTGATGCAGGCGTAATAGTCTATTCCGGCTGGAATAATTATGGTTATGGCAACGTGGTGATGATTGATCATGGGACTGGTTTCCAGTCGATGTATGCACATTTAAGTGCCATCTATGTAGGCTGTGGGCAAAGTGTAGGGCAGGGTGAAGCAATTGGTGCTTTTGGTAGTACGGGGCGGTCTTCTGGTGCACATTTGCACTTTGAATTGATGACTTCCGTTTATGGGAAAGTTAATCCCTGGGATTTTTTGCCTCTACCATAAAAATAAGTACCTGCCTTGTCAAGGGATTTGGACTCGGCTATAATCCCGCCGCATTAAGGGTGCGTAGCTCAGCTGGTTAGAGCGCACGGTTCACATCCGTGAAGTCGGCGGTTCGAGTCCGCCCGTGCCCATATTGAGAGTCACTAGAAATAGTGACTTTTTTATTCTGCACTGGGTACTGCAATGTATCCCTGTGCTTATGGTTTTCACGGAAGCAATACAAAAGCCTGCGCCTACCCCTATCAAACTGTGACGCGCTACCAAAAACGGGTTTCGGGTCCCATGCTATACCGCATCGATATCCACATCAAAGTACCACGCGTTGATTTTGAGAAGTTGTCCGATAATAAGCAGGGAGAATCTTCGGATGATATTCGCACTTGCTTGGAACAAGCGAGTGCAAAGGCAAAGAGTGCGATTCTCTGATTTAAATTAAATAGCAGATTGATGACTAATGTAGATATGTGCATCGCGGAAGTGCATCAATTTTGCAAATTGGATGACGCGGAGGAAACAACTCATCAAAGCCGCAATGATGTAACTCCAACTCTCCCCGCACTCTGAGATTGGCACGCACGATGCTGATCTGCTGGGAAGAAGAGCACCCAATCACGATCTGGCAGATATGTGGCAGTATAGAGAAGGGGAAATTGTCTGATACGAATTAAAGTACTTGACAAAGGGAATGATTCTATATACAATGCCACAAGACTGGGAGCGCTCCCAGTCTTGTCTGCCCCACTTCTACCGAAAAGAGAACGGTAATGGCAAAGAAACTAACACTCGAAGAAATTGGAAAACTGGCGGGGGTCTCCCGTTCTACGGTTTCTCGTGTTGTTAATGGGCAGCCTGATGTAAAAGAAGAAGTTCGTGAACGTGTGCTCGAAGTCATTCGTGAGACAGGCTTTGTACCTAATCCTGCTGCTCGATCGTTAGCAGCTCAGCGCTCTGGGATTTTGGGGCTAGTTATTCCCCGCAGCGTTGCCACCTTTTTTGGTGACCCCTATTTCTCTCGATTAACACAGGGCATTACCCAGGCTTGTAATGAGCAGGGGTATATGCTTTCCTTGTTTTTATTTAATACAAAAAAAGATGAAGAGATGTTGTTGCCTCGCATTGCTCAACATAGCTTTTTGGATGGTGTGATAGTGCAAGCTACAACTGATGGCGATCCCATTATCCCGCAGTTGCAGAAGAGTGCCATGCCTTTTTTGGTTGCTGGGCGGCTTAATCAGATGGATGATGACGTCAGCTATATTGATGTGGACAATCTTTCGGGTGCATATAATGCTGTTGAACACCTCATCAAGTTGGGGCACGAGCGTATCGCACATGTGTCTGGGCGTTTGGGAAATCGCCCGGCAGCGGATCGAAAGCTTGGGTACGAGCAAGCGCTTCGGGATCATCATCTTCCGCTTGACGAGAATTTGATCGTAAATGGGGATTTCTCTGAAGAGGGCGGATATGCCAGCGTTCAAGATTTGCTTCCTCATAAGCCAGATGCGATTTTTGTTGCTTCAGATATGATGGCTTTGGGTGTCGTGCACGCTCTTAAGGAGGCTGGGTTGCTGGTCCCGAGCGATATTGCGGTAATCGGCTTTGATGACCTTTTGCCCGCACGCCAGAGCACTCCGAAATTGACCACTGTAAAACAGCCAATCCTTCGCTTTGGTGTTAGTGCTGTTGAAGTTTTGATTGACATTATTGAAAAGGGGAGTATTCCCCCTCGCCAGACACTTTATGACACAGAATTGATTATTCGAGATTCCTGTGGAGCCAGTTTATCGTGAAAAAACATTTTTTTGCCTTACCCTGGGAGCGCTCCCAGGGATTGCTTAAGGAGGTGTTGCTGCTTAGACAATGTATTTAGCACTATACTAATTTGTAAATAACCTTATAAAAACTATCCTATAATTTGGAGGAAGAAATGAAGAAACTTTGGCTCGTATTAGCCGCTTTGGTAATCGCTTCTCTGGTATTGACCGCCTGTGGTGGGGCAGCTGCCCCTGAAGCCCCCATGGAAGAAGCTCCTGCAGAGGAAGCTCCCATGGAAGAAGCTCCCGCAGAGGAAGCCCCCGCTGGCAAAACTCAGGTTCGTTGGTTTGTTGGTTTGGGCGCAGGCACTGATGAAGGTGCTATTCCGCTAGAAGAAGCTTTTGTTGAAGCTTACAACGCTAGCCAGGATGAGATCGAACTCGTACTGGAAATCGTTGATGCTGACAATGCTGCTGACACCTTGGCAACCCAGATCGCTGCCGGTAACGCTCCTGACATCGTTGGCCCTGTTGGCATTAAAGGCCGCGACCAGTTCAAAGGCGCCTGGCTTGATCTGGCTCCACTGATCGAAGCTAATAGCTACGATCTGAGTGGTTTTGATCCCGCGATGGTTGATTTCTATTTGGTACAGGAAGAAGGACAATTAGGTATCCCCTTCGGTATCTTCCCCTCTTTCGTTCTTTATAATATCGATCTCTTTGATGAAGCTGGTCTGCCTTACCCACCCGCAGAATACGGCGTTCCTTACGTAGATGCTGACGGCGTCGAGCACGAATGGACTATTGAGTACATGACCGAACTTGCAAAAGTACTCACGGTTGATGCCAATGGCAATGATGCTTCCATGGAAGATTTCGATCCTGAAAATATTGTCCAGTTTGGTTGGATGAACCAGTGGACTGACTGGCGCGGTGTTGGTTCTATGTTCGGTGCTGGCTCCCTTGTTGCTGATGATGGCAGCGCTCAGATGCCTGAGCAGTGGGTTGAAGCTGCAAAATGGACCTATGATG
>Ga0209249_1003925_pt1 | contig 10176 bp, 9 predicted proteins | sample SaaInlV_200m_DNA_4_FD_184653 | JGI IMG/M metagenome (GOLD analysis project Ga0209249, IMG submission 184653) | Marine microbial communities from expanding oxygen minimum zones in the Saanich Inlet - SI037_S3LV_200m_DNA (SPAdes) (version 2) | ecosystem: Environmental > Aquatic > Marine >... | reverse complement strand
GTAGGGGATCTTGTTCTTCCTGGCCAGCGAGACCAGTCTGCTTCTCACACCATAATCGTACGGACCGGAACTGTCCTTGGCGCAGATGGAGACATGGTACTCATCGCCGGCAACGCCGTCACCGACTACACCCATGTCGGCCACGAGAAGCTCCTTTGTCGATTTCGGGATGCCCGAGGTCGCCCCGTGTCCAACTTCCTCGAAGTTGGAGAAGTAGAAGCCGATGCTCTTGTTCTTCAGGGCGCTTTTGTGGTTCAGGATTATATCCAGCATGGCTGCCGAACAGGCCTTGTCGTCCAGGAAGCGGGACTTGATGAAGCCGGTGTCGGTGAGTTCAAATCTGGGATCGAAGAAAACGAAATCGCCGATGCAAATGCCGAGTTTTTCCAGATCCTTTACAGACCCGGCTTCCGCATCGAGCCGAACGCACATGTTGCTCATCTCGCGCTTGGTCGACTGAACCTCCCGATTCACATGAGCGGCGGGATTCTTCAGGATAAACGTGCCGCGGTATCTTTTCTTTTTCGCCGTGCATACAGTGACGTACTCTCCTTCGAAGGAGGGAACCGGCCAGCCTCCTATCTGAGTGAGAGTCAGAGTTCCATTGCTGTTCAGCGCGGATACCATGGCCCCGAGTGTATCGATATGTCCGGAGACGACGAGTTCCGGATCGTCGACAGTGCTGACGAGGAGAGCGCCCTTGTTGGTTATTCTCTTCTTGAGGCTCTTTCCCTTGATCTTTCCGAATATGTGTTTGATGACATCTTCGGTATACCCCGAAGGGGAGTCGATGGCAACGAGCTCTTTTAGAATTTCGGTAGTCATTTCTGCTCCCTTTCTCTAATGGGAAAATTCCAAGGGTATCCCTACAAACGGAAATCCCCGCTATACCCCTTGAAGTGCTTTTCCATCCATTGGATCCCGAAGTCATTAAGGGACTTAGTGGTCTGTCAACAAAGTTTCTGGTCTTCGGAAATCGCGTAACTATATTAATCTACTGGTAGATCTTGATTGCAATTTTGTCAACGTTTTTTGTTGACAAAACACTTAGCCTCGAACAAGTACGAGTCAGCCCCTCCGACCTTTCCTGTACAACGATAATATGAGAGAAACCCTCAACATCCTGCAAACCCAGAACGATCGTTGGAGCCTCACACGGGTCCTTGTGTTATCCGAAGCACCTCATCGAAGCTGTCATTTATCCAGACTGAGTTATTACAAGGCAGACCGGTACAATCCTGTGTCAGAGACCAAGCTCTTCGTCTATTAAGAATACGGATATGTTTATCCCATACGGCTTTTTGCGATGTATTGTAGTTATTGAACAAATACATTCAGCCGATAAACAATCTTCGCATTCCCCTGTTTTAATACAGGGAGTTCTGCGACCAAAGTGCTTGGCCAGTTTTACGGCCGTGTTCTTCGCACGAACCATCGCGCCATCAAGTGTCTCTGTAATCTTATTTTTCCCGACTACGTAGATGACCTGTTTGGGCCCAAAACAGGTTGCCGCCACGCGATTTCCAGTCCCGTCAATATTCACAATGTGGCCGTCCATGGAAATGGCATTTGCTGATGTCAGATAAAAATCAGCGGTCAAAGCTTTTCTTTCTTCTTCTCCCGCTCCACCGGGAAGGTGAAAGAACACTTCTTTCGCATTACTCTTCAAGCTCTCTAATAACCCCAGGCACTCCAACGTCATCGAACTCCCAACGCCCACAGAACACCCATTGACGATTCCACGAATTCTATTAGATGCTTTATTACCAGATTCAAAGATCTCAGTATCAAATCCGCACTTTTTTAGCTTTTCTGATAACTGCTGTAATCTCTTCATCTCTCGCTCTCCTCAAGTGCGATCGAAGCGACCCACCAAAGACGCAACCCAGCTGGATGGGGAGTGGGGGGTTGGAGTGGGAGTGGGGATAGCTATCTCATATATGAGCTGAGATATCCCATTCTCCCCAGCGACGAATGATCTGGCCGTCCTGGATTTCAATGATCTCAATGCCCGTGATCGGCGTAAGGATGAGCATATAATTTCCCCTCTGTCGATACTCTTATGGATACCTGGGTATTCTCAGGCTTCGACCGCCAATACGACTACCGTTTGGTCGTCGCCTTGAGGAGTCTCTCCAGCAAAGACCTTGACCTCGTTGATCAAGTAGTCGAGGAGCTGAGGGGCAGATAGATCCTGAGAACACCCTTCCCTGATCGTTTCTGCGGTGCGCTCAAAACCAAACAATTCTCCATCTACATTCTCAGCCTCAATGATCCCATCTGAACAAAATACGACGCGATCCCCTGGTTCCAGCTGGAGTTCTTGGACCTGGTATTGAGTACCAGAGCGAATTCCGAGAGGATACGCATCGATCTGGATCTCAGCGATTTCTCCATCGGATGCCCTGTATCGATACGGGTATGGACAGCCGCCATTGGATACTCGGAATTTCCTGGTATCCGGATCGATCTCTCCCATCGTGAAGCACACGTAGGTTCGATTATCGAGTTTGTTATTGAGCGTCTCATTCAAGCTGGCAAACAGATGATCCAGGCTTTGATCATGTTTGATCTCACTTTCCAATACTCCACTGAACATCATCACGGGAACGGCAGCTTCCATTGCGTGGCCGGTTACATCCGCCAGGGAAATTGCTAATCGGTTGTCTGATATCGGGAAGTATTGGAAGAAATCGCCACCGACATGATTGGCAGGAATGCAGCGCCCTGATATATCAAAACCTTTGATAATGGGGGATTCGGTGGGCATCAAACCTATTTGCATGTCGTGAGCAGTTTGCAGCTCTTCTTCTAATAACTGACGTTGAACTTCTTCATCTCGTATTCGGCGTTCCTGTTCAATCGCTTGTTCGGAAAGCGCTTTTACCTGAACGAGCTGTGCTTCGAGGTTTCTATTGATCTTTGCATAGTTCCGGGCGAGGTATATAGACATGGAAAGTATTACGCCCAAAAATCCCCAATAGTAGTAATATTGAGAATGTGTTGTTATTGAAAATCCCAGATACCGCAGTAGCCTTTCGATGTTGAGAGCAATAAAAAAGGCGAATCCGATGATGAGGATCCAGGCGCCTTCTTTTTTTCTCAATACAGTTGAAAAACAGATTCGCGACATTTCTAAATAACCTACCAACACCAGCAGAGGGTATAGAAATACAATTTTACTGGAAGATGCACTGGGAGGATTTATCCATGATGTTCCCATTCCCGCGAGCCCGATCAACAGGAAGATCCAGAATCTTTTGGGTAATTGCGCGTAAGACAACGAGTAAATAAAACCCAAACCCGCTAGTGGCATGGCTATATTCGTCGGGATGATGGCACTCCATCCACCAATGGATGAAAATCCAGCTTGAAAATCGACAAATGTATAGGCCGCTACGCTACTCGCGAAAATTGAATAATAGAGATTCTCTTTGAGCCGAGGATAGAAAACAAAGAAAAACAGATGAAGTAAGGAGAAGGCGAATGGTACGGCCGTAAAAAATACCTGATAACTCGATATTTTCCGAGTGGAATTTCTCATACTATCTACTGTATGCCCAATTATGTTGCTGAGTAGTGGAGTACGCGCCTCTTCCAAAGTCATATTGCTGTTGCGGACCAGGAACGCATCCCCTAGTCGGTCTGTGAGCTTGTATTTTCCTCCCCCTCTTCCCCATGCTATCCAGGAGAAAGAACCATCCTCATCCCTGTCTGTTACTACTACATCCAGGCCGATGTGAGGAGACCCCTAGAGTTGGATCAGTTTTGATGTGAGGTTCGCCGGATATCGGCGGGGTGATAGTTTAGAGATTGGGCAAATTCATGGGGTGTTTTATAGCCCAAACTACTATGGGGTCGTTCCTGATTGTAGAAGCAGCGATAGTCCTCTACAACGACCCGAATTTCGGATTTCCGCAGGATACCCACCATACAAGAAGATTTGGATAACGTCGCGAATCAGGGACGGCTATTTGCCGTCCCCTGCATCCGGCTTGTTCATCGACAGGTCATTGAATGCTTCCTTCACAATGGAAGTGCAGTTTCTTACGGACGCACTGAGATATCTGCTGCCGAATTCTGCCGTGCCGTCCACGCAGTCCTTCCAAATACCCTTGAAGGCATCATCGCCGAGGAGTTCCTCCATATGGACCCATTCAGGACGAATGGCCAGCATCAGCGAGGTCTCCTTCTTCCCGGCATGATCCGCATTCTCGTCGTCAGGATGGGTCCCATAGGGATCCAGAGTCAGAATTGTTACCGATGGATACTTGCTCATGATCTCCTGGGCAATCCTGGCCATGGTCTTGCCTTGGTGAGTCGGGTGATGGCCGGTTGTCGCCACGATCAGTTTCACGCCCTGTTCCGCGAGCAGGCGAAAGACGTCGCGCATCAGGACTTGAAACGTCTCTTCGGATATCAACAGACTTCCTTTCCAGCCGTCATGCCCAACGGTCCCCCAATAGCTCGGAGGCAACACTATCCCTCCTGTGTTCCGGGCAACCTGCAGGCAGAACTCATAGGCGTGTATGGTATCCATCCCCAATGGCAGATGCGGACCATGGAACTCAAGTGAGCCCACGGGCACGTATACTAGTGGTGTTTCCTCCAACACCTGCTCAAACTGTAAAGCCGTCAACTGCTCATACTTGTACGATCTCAACTTTTGCATCCTCCGTCGATGAACAAGTAACTATACCGCCTTCTCGCTAGCATATCCCAGTCTACGCTGCCTGTCCACTAGGATATTCCACTCGCATCAAGATACTATGGGCACTTACACGAAACAATCTACATACTCTTCCTTTCGGCAACCACTCTTAAAAAGAATTGCAATCATTTTCCTGACAATCTATTGTCTCTTTCAAAACTCCATCGATATATTTCATTTGCTTTATTTTTTCCCCACTCTCATCGTAATAGGTCCATTTACCTACCATTTTGCCGTCCTCAAAAGTTCCTTCAATTGCTTTTTTTCCATTTGCATGGCTTACCTGGTATGAGCCATCCCTTTTTAAACCCAACTCATCATAATGTGTAAGGGGAATGGTATCGTTTGAGCCATAGTGATATACCGTACCCGTCGACCCCGAGAAAGCACCTTCAGGTAATGTCACATTCAGCTTCTCGCCTTTGACGACTCCTTCAATTTGTAAGGTGCCATCTCCGTTTCTAGAGAATGATACAGTGTTCTCTTTCTTAACGAAATACACCCATCCTACGACCAGAATTATTCCGATTGTGAAAATCAAGATCAGGTTTTTCATGGCCTACTCCTCTCGCTGGGAGGATCTTCTCCTATCTCTGTCTTAACAAATGTCATTTAACTACTCGATATCGTGACCAGTTTGGCTATTACTCCCTATGAGACTGATATCCAAACCCGTATCGTTATTTTCCTTAATGAAATTATCCTATTTGAAGATAGAGATTTGTAAAGATTGTCAACGGGTAGAGGGAATGGTGCATCTACCACGAAGGGTTCCTGAGTCTCCAAACAGCCCATTAAGAAAAAACCAGCCCATTTCCAGAATGGCTGGCCCCAAGTCTTATCTCAGTTTCTCACCGTCGATCGATCTCACAACACAGGAGAACTGTAGTGAGATATCGATCTTCGATTTACGACATGAAAGAAACGATTCTACGCGCGAGTTCGTTTGGCAGTATGGAAGAGGAGAAAAACTGAGATCTCAATAGGATGGATGTCTGTGGGGCACCGAACCTATCCAGTGTAAAAGTGGTGTGGGTGATTGCGAACCGAACGCGATCACGATCACGATCACGATCAGGATCAGGACAAAAATACACGGGCACTTCTGAGGTGGATGGAGGGCTATGAAAAGCTTGAGTGCGTAGGAACCGTCAGGTTGCGCTTGAACCGTCTATGCCTCAGAGAAGTTGGTGGCAATCGAGATCCTCATATGCACTCAGACAGTTGTCACAGATCCACAGTCCTGCTGCAGAATCGAACAAACCATGCTCAATGCGACGATTGATTTGCCCAATGACACCCAGACGGTAATCGTACCAGCAGCCTTGAAGAACAAGCTGTCCGGAACGTCACCGTTGGTATCTGGCGAATAGCTCAATCGTAGGGATGCTGTAACGGAAAGGTCTGTTGATCGGAGGGCATCCACGGTCACACTGACTACTTCGCCTTGCGAAAGGGATCCCTGCTCGCGCAGCCAAGTCGTGGCCAATTCAGATGTCACTGCTTCGGGATGCGTCAGGATGTCCATGGGGACCGATCTTGATGAAGAATGAAGTCGGAATGTCGTTCCTCGAAATCTCAGACGCTCTCACTTTCCGCGAAACCACTTCCCCCCCACCCTCCCCGTGCACGATCGCTGGCGTTTCATACGAGCGAGGCTCTTTGGGTAGATTCTCTAAGTATCTATCCAACTCAATCCGTATCAATTTACAGACTATCAACCAATGCCAATGTATACAGGATCTCTGCATTGGGATCGAAATCATACGCTACCAAATTATCATATGCCATTTCATAATCCGGACGGAACACTCTGCCCATTTCGGGATCTTCGCGGAAGTGAGTTACATATAGATGAGAAACACCACCCTTTAACCCGGAGTATTTAAGCCTAAATCCAACCCAAGCACCAAAATTATTCCCAGCCTGCGATGAAGGTATGCCGACAACCCTGCCTCCCACTGCCCAATGATCGTACATAAAGGCATATGCTGAACTGGCTGTTATGGGAGAGCAGAGAATCAGAACATTTTTCGGCCGAAAATAACCGGAGTATTCTTCCGATTGATATTCCTCCCAGAAAGTGGCCGTCTTGGATGCTTCATCCTCAATGATTCGAATAGATTCTTCACGCGTCAGATCACTACCGTATTCAGGATAGCCAGAGAAGTCATAGTCATCTTCTGTCAGTTCGATGGGTTGGTGTTTGTTAATATCATCAAGGTTCCGTGCTGGATACTGTCTCCAGAAAAGTGACGAATATTTCTTGATGAATATGCTTCTCTCGTCATGGAAGGATATCAAAGCCTCTTTCCCATAGAGGAAATAGAAAAAGATCGTCGAGATGAAAGCATTCCCTCCTTGGTTCCTCCGGAGATCAATGATCAAGTTCTCTGACTGGTTCTCTTTCATTACCTGAACCAATTCCCGACATAGTTCGGTAGCGGAGGGTATTCCTTCAACAACATCCTTATACCTTACAGGCGGGGATTTGCCATTGTATTGCTGATAAAGATAATTGGCCAGATCCTCTCGAGGAGGCATATCGAGAGCCATTTCCATTTCAAAGGATTCTCTATAGGTGTACATGTTTTCGATAAGAAGAAGGACGGTTTTCTTTTCCTCATCCATGAACCGATATACATAATTGCTTTTTTCTATTGACGGAGGTTTAACAAAGGTTGATGCTGTAACTATCTTGTCTTGCCCTATCTCATTGGGATGTAGCACAAGCTCAATCTCATTGCCTTTCGGATTCATCAGGACTACATCAAGCGAATCACCATTCCATTCCGGAAGCAGATGTTCTAGCTTGTTCTTGTGCCAGAGGGAACCGTCATACCCAAGATTGCGCATCAATTGATACTCATTATCGCATCCCCTTATGCGTGACTGGCGCTCAAACAGTTCATCTACTGAGACATCTTCCACAGATACCAATTTAGATCCGATCAAAGGCTGATGTGTAGGATCAATCACGCCTGCGACATAGAGGAAGTCTTCCACCACCCGGAAGTAGAGTGGTATCCCCCCAGGGGATTGATTATCTATGTGATAGGGTTCCCACAGTGCGGTATGTCCATCTCCAACCGCTGCGATAAACGGGCACAGGTGACGGTAAAACTCAGATTTTGCCAATCCGTCTTCAGGTATAGTTTGAATCAAATTCTGCATTCTCCGATGAAAAGCAATCTTGCCATCGCCGTGTAAATAGGGATCAGGGTGAGTGCTTTCCAGAATAGAAACCATTTGCCTTATATCTTCAACTAGAAATCGCCGACTTATTTTTTGGTGCGTGGTTACTTGAAAAAAACTGACCGCCGGTTTCCAGGTAGCAATGCCAGCAACAGCCCAACATAGACACCAGGCAACTACTCTGTGCCATTTTACTTTGACGAATTGGCTCACCAATCCCAGGTAAATCCCAAACCCCATGAATATGGCAAAACTGGTTTGATAATCCCAGACGGTAAGACCACCCCATAAACTCATACAAATACCCCACACCAGCCAAAAAACCAGGGAGCGATATTCTTTCAGAAAAGTTTTAATGCCCATGACTTGAAAAGGGATATTTTGTTTCATCCTTCATCTCTCATATTTTGAGAATACGCAGCCAATCTCTCTCTTCGACCGTCCATACGACTACCGTCTGTCCTCTCCTTGACGCACCCAAGATACGAAATCCACTCTTGCGTTACCAAACGCAGAAAAGGCTCCCTCGAAAGGGAGCCAATATGCAAACTCCGCGTTAAAAACATCAATCGTTCTCAGACGTGTTTTCTCATTCGCTCGACGACGACCTCGCTTGAGATTTCGTCTGAGAAGGAATTTGACGAAGATGAAGATCAGATCTTCCGACGAATATTTGGACGCGTCAGAGAATTCGTAGATTCTCTGCGCTTCCCCCACTCACCCCACCCTCCCCCAGCGCGATCGTACCGGAAAGACACGGGCGCGGTTTGGTCGATTGGGGAGCCCCTGGCGATGGAGATTGCCATCACCGCGTTGGCTCGACGAGAAGACTACGCAAGGCTGTTGGCGGCTCATCCGACTGCACACGCTTCGCGATTTGCTCTGCAGCTTCAGAAGGTGAACACTGATCCGTGTGGATCTCAAGATAGTGACAGGTGCCGTGCGGTCGCTATCGTAACACAATTGTCGTAATTTTTTCAAGGTCGGCTCCCGGGGAGTGCCCAAACGGATGACACCGTTGGAAATTCCAAGCGCGCCGCCGATAAGTTCAGCAGTCCGGTGGGCGCCTCTCGCCGAAACACCACCACGCTGTCTGGTCCCGTCTCACTAGCCCGAGTGTGATTATTTTGCACTACCACAAAGCGGCCGTCTTCGCTCAAACAAAACACCCAAGGAATGCGGCCCCGTGTCGGCTCGAACTGCAATGGCGTAAGTGTTCCATCCAATGCATTTATTTCAAAAACCGCAATTGAATCATGCCCGCGATTACTAGCGTATACAAAGCGATCATCAGGCGAGAGCAGCAGCTCGGAAGCATGCGAAGGCTTGGAGTAAACTTCGTTTGGGAACGTCGCAGGGTCAGCGTGGGCCTCGGCCCATCCCTGTGGCAACGAGGAAAGAGTCTGCACCAACGAGAGTTCACCTCCCTCAGCAACGTCACGCCGCAGCACACAGACCGTATTATCGAGCTCATTTAGAACAAATCCCACATCACCACTACTCGTGAACTGGATGTGTCGAGGTCCCGCAAGATCGTGCAGTGTGATGGCGCTTGCAGGTCGCAGCATGCGATTGTCGAAATCGATGGTCCAGCAGACGACCTGATTCGTACCCAGGTCCGCTACGTAGAGCTGCCCGTCACATACTACCACTCCGTGAGGGTGTGCTGACTCTTGCCGGAATTGTGGTCCCTCGCCCCAACTACCTGCAGCACCGTCATGCGCTCCTGGACCATGCGAATAAACTTTCGCTTCACCTAGTGCGCCATCCTCGGCGATAGGCAGCAAAGACACCGTACCGCTGCCATAATTTGCTGTAAATAATAGATGGGCAGTGCTATCTGTACACAAATGTGAGGCGCCATTGCTGCCTGTTGGAGCGTTACCGCGTAACTCTACCTTGCCGTCGTCACCAATCGAGAACCACGATATCTCCTCGCCACTTGTGGCGTAGAGTATCTGCTCTCCAGATCGCGCTCGGGTAACAGTCAAATATCCTGGGGCAGTACTAGGTAATCCTGTCGTGCTCACAACGCGAATTACACTACCATCAGAGTCGAGTCGGCACGTGTACAGTGCGCCGCCATCCCTGTGCTGACCACCACCCGCTGCCACGCAGAAGTCGTAATACGGCTGTGTCATATTAGTATATTTCCTTTCTTAGATTCAACGAATAAGTGCAACCTTCACCGAAGAGCCGTTTAAGGGTGTCAGCGGTTTGAGGTGGATCTTCAGACGCTAACTGATTCTCTATTATGGCATGGAACGAAG